>Ga0070741_10005194_pt1 | contig 29227 bp, 32 predicted proteins | sample Coa_R1_4_FD_66440 | JGI IMG/M metagenome (GOLD analysis project Ga0070741, IMG submission 66440) | Surface soil microbial communities from Centralia Pennsylvania, which are recovering from an underground coalmine fire - Coalmine... | ecosystem: Environmental > Terrestrial > Soil > Unclassified ... | reverse complement strand
GGAGGGCGAACCTCAAGCGGGAGCACTTCCGCGAAGAAGCGGCATCGAAGCGAGACCCTGCAACGCCTCCCAGTGCCTCGGATGCGGGACGGCCTCGCCCCGCCGGATACGGGAGCAGTGCCGGAGGGAGAGGCCCGTAGCCTCGACCATCCGCCTGAGCGGAATGTCCGCCAGGCCGGGCAGGACCTCTCGGCGGAAAGTCTCGGGGTCGCGATCCGCCGTTGGGTTGGCTCGGTCCCAGAGGGCCCGCTCGCGGTTCCGCTTCGCCGTGGTCTTCCCCTGCTGCGCCCTCGCCTCCGGTGTAGCCGTCGGGTCCCGCCCTTCGGCCCGGAGCCTGGCAAGGGCGGCCGGTCCCGCGTCGGCGAAGGGGAGGGCATGCTCCCGCCGGTGCCCCGGCACGCAGTCGTTGCACACCCTCCTCTGTGGGTCTTGGCGGGCACTGCGTGGAGGCGCTGGAAGGCGAAATCGCGGGGCGAAGGGGCCGAACCCGATCCGTCCCCCTGGGTGGACTACCCGGCCGTGCAGAAGGTGGCCGCCACGACCCCCGATATCCTGCGGAGCCTGGACCCGGCGAGCCTGGACCGCCGCCGGAGACGGCGGGGGCGGAGGATGCGCCCCTTCAACTTCGCCCTGGCCTCCATCGTGGAGCCTTCCCACGGCGACCGGTGCGAGGACGACGAGCCCCACCGGCTGATCGGGCCCTTCGAGCGCGATCCGGCGAAGTGGACGAAGCTCCCCTTCACCTGCGTTCGGTGCGAGCGGCGGTTCCGGGTCAGCACGCGGGACCCGTTCGACGGGCCCCCCGAGCCGGGCGCGATCCCCGTTCAGACCCTCGGGCGCTACGCCCGGGCCTACCTCGGCCACCCCGAGTTCAAGGCCGACGACTCATCGGGGAGACCGTGCGACGGCTTCGCCCGGGGGGTCCTCCGCCGGCCCCAGGTTGAGGTCGCGGGCGTCTCGCACATCGGCAAGGAGGGCAACCGGGCCGATCAGACGACCACCGGGATCGACCTCGATCCCTCCGAGGACCCCGTTCACGACTACGGTAGCGGCGGGGCAGTCGCCGGCCGGGTCACCCTGTACCGGGAAGCGGCCCGCATCCTCCGGGCTCCGATCGTGGCCGAAGTATCGAAGGTGCCGGTCCGGACGGTCTGGGACTTCCTCGCCGGCCGGACCCCGAGGGAGGAGACGATGCAGGCCATCGAGCGGGGGGTCACGGAGGCCGCCCGGGTCCTGGTCCGGGAGACCTCGGAGACCGGGGGATTCGCCTTCGTCACGGGGGGAGCCATCACCGGCGCCGATCAGCTCGCGTACGCTCCGCCTGACGAGATCGTCCGGGCTCTCGTCGCCTGGGACCGGGCCCGACGGGCGCACGAGGCGTGGTCAGCCTCGCTCTCCTGCCCGGTGTGTGGGGGGGAGGCCGGCCCCCTCCACGTCTGCCCGGGACCGCCGCTACGCCGCTGCGCGTGCGGGTGTGGGCGGGTGCTCCCGGCGGGCTCTCGTGCCAACCGGCTCTACCTCTCCGACGCGCACCGGAAGGGGGCCGCCCGGGCGAGCACAGGACGCCCCTAAACCCGATGTCCCACACCGTCTCGCCGGTCGCGGTGCCGCCGCTACACTCCATCCATGTTCGCGCGGCTCTGGATCGATCTTGGTTTCCATGTCGTTGTGCGGCCCGACGAAGCCTTCGAACCGATCGAAATCCATGAGAGCGGCTACCGCTTCCTGATCCACCCGCCGTACAAGTCGGGTATTACGGGCGGCGATCGCGACTTGTTTCAGGGACCACCGCTTGTGAGCCTTGCCCATCGGCTCTCACCGGCCGATCCGCAACCCACGCCTGCCCTCCTGGACGGTCAACCGGCGACGATCGCCGATGCCCTCCGCATCGACATCTTTGGCGATGCTTTGACGCGCGAACTCGACACCGACGAGCCAGCGATCCCGCTCGCATTCGCGGCCGCAAACCGATTCCTTGAGCGCTTGCGCGTAGTTGCTGGTTCGCCGTTCGTACGGCCGGTCCGTCCAGATCGGGTTCTCTGGCACCTGAGATACCTAGCCGACGACGGGTCCGAGGTCGAACCTGATCCCCCTCTCGTTCGCGGTCGCCTTGTGACCCGTTGGCATTTGCCGGCAATGCCTCTGCTGCGCGCAGATGGGCTTTGGAGCGTGCTTCGCGACCTGCCCGACGACTACGTCGCCCCACCCTGGGAGACGTTGCTGCTCGACGCGAGGGTGCTGCTCGAATCGGAGCGGCTCCCAGAGGTCGGGCCTGCACTCGTTCTTGCTGCGTCGGCGATCGAGACGAGGATCGATGATGCGCTTCGCGTGCTCGCCGAACGTCACGGCGGGACGGTCGTCGCGTTATGGTCGTGGCTGAGCAAGCGGGACCCGTGGTGGCAAGAGCCGTCGATCGTCGAGAAGCTTTCGGTCGTGCTCGGAGCTTTGACCGGTCGCTCGCTCAAGGACGACAACGATCTGTGGGAGGCGTTCCAGAACCTCAGGGAGGCGCGGAACAGGTACGTGCACGAGGGAGTTGCCCAGATCGGCGGCCAGCCCGTCACATCCGACCAGGCTTCGAACCTCGTCGCCAAGACCCGGCTGATACTCGACTGGCTCGAGGACGGGCTGCCGGAGGAGGCTAGGCGTCCGCGCTACGAGCGGCTGCACACGTTCCAGATCGACCGGGCGCTGACGGCGCCAGAGCCAGGGGCACGCGACCAGAGCTAGTAGCCGAGGAACGTCCTACCCACGTTTTCGGCCGCCTCGCGTTCGATCGATGAGGCGCTGCGATGCTGAGTCCCACTATCCGACAGCTCCGCGTACGGGGCTCACCCGAACCTCATCATCCTACGGCCCCGCACTCCGGCACCCCGCCTTGTACCGGGGCCGGCTCCCGTGCCAGGAGGTCGCCTGGATAACCTCGAAGTCCACCACTTCGCGGTCTCACGAACAGGCCGTAACCCCGTCAACCTCATTGACGATCCTACCCGGCGTAACCCCGTCGGGAAGGACCGGTGAAGGGGTAACCCCGTCCCCGGGGAATCCCGCACGGGTTCCGATGCGCGTATCCGGAGGGGTTTCGGGCACGGGGGTTCGCGCCTGCCTTGGAGGTCCCGCCTTCGAGCGGCGTGGTTCAGGGCTTCCGGACCCCGGGACCCCGGATCGGTGCCCCACCATCCCCGCCGGCCGTACGGGGACGATCCGGGCTCCCGGGCCGGGGGAGCGGTTGGGCCGGCTCCAGGGCTCGGGCACCCCCTCCCTCCTCCCGGACGGGCGAACCCGGCGGGGCGGAGATTTCCTGGACGGGCAACCGCCCGGATCGCGTGTCCGGGCTGGCGGCGGCGGCGACTCCGGGCCTCTCTGTCTCTTACCCCGTCAAAGCCGGGCGCCGCCGACGGGAGGAACTTCACTCTCGTCAACGACAGCAGGACGGGCTGCTTGCCAACGGGGATATCGTCGCCTCCGGGCCGACGAAGGTCTCGGAGCCCTCGAGCACCACCACCGTCGCGGTCATCGGTGGCACCGGCGCCTACGCGCTGGCCCGGGGGACGGCCACGCTGACGCCCGGTGAGGTGTCCGGCAAGAACGGGTTCCTCGCCACGATAGACCGCACCACGACCTAGGCTGGCAGGGGTCGTGAAGGGCCGCCGGAGGCGCGGGAGCCTTGCGCGGCCGCCCGAAACGTCCCCGAACCGCGGACACTAACCGGTACGAGCCATCCGCGGGCGGCGAAGGAGGCCGGAACGGACGACCGGCGCGCGAGGCGAAACAAGACCACACGACCGTTCCGGGCGGCAGGTTCCCGTCTGGTCGGAGCCCTCACGGGTCCGGTCGTAGCAGCGTTCGCCTTGGGGGTCGGGCAGCTCGCGGCCGGGTTCGTGGGCGAGCCGGCGTCGCCGGTCCTCGCGGTCGGCCAGACCGCGATCGATGCTTCACCGGAGTGGCTCCGGTCCTTCGCGATCCGCACGTTCGGGGCGAGCGACAAGACCGTGCTGGTCGCCGGGATCATCGTCGTCATCGCGATCGCGTCGGCCGTCCTCGGCGTCGCGAGCCTCCGACGACCGTGGATCGGATACGCGGGTCTCGCGGTCCTCGGAACGATCGGCGTCGCGGCCGCCCTCGGTCGCCCGGGCGCGGGCCCTTCCTGGGCCCTCCCGCCACTCCTGGCGACCCTCGCTGGGGCGGGGGCGTTCGCCACGATGCGGGTCGCCGGCCGGCCGCGGGGCGATCGCAGGCGTCGGGGTCACACCGCGCTCGTGGCGCAGGCGCCGACCGGGTTCGACCGTCGGCGGTTCCTCCAGGCCGCCATCACGTTCGGCGCGGCGGCGGTGACGAGCGATCGCCTCGGCGCGTACGTGAACGGGCGGATGTTGGCGGACGCGTCCCGGGCCGCTGTCGGGATCCCCCGGCCGGCGAGCCCCGCGCCGCCGCTGCCTCCCGGTGCCGAACTCCACGTGCCGGGTTTGAGTCCCTTCTTCACACCCAACGCCGACTTCTACCGCGTCGACACGACCCTGTTCGTGCCACGCATTCGTGTGGAGGACTGGAAGCTGCGGATCCACGGGATGGTCGACCGCGAGATCGAGCTCGACTTCGAGCAGCTGCTCGCGCGACCGCTGATCGAACGCGACATCACCTTGAACTGCGTCTCGAACCCGGTCGGAGGCGGGTACATCGGCAACGCGCGGTGGATCGGCGTCCCGCTGAACGCGCTGCTGGCCGAGGCCGGGGTGCATCCGGGGGCGAGCCAGATCGTTTCGCGCTCGCGGGACGGCATGACGATCGGGACCCCCACCGAGCTCGCGCTGGATGGGCGCGACTCGATGCTCGCGATCGCGATGAACGGCGAGCCTCTCCCGTTCGAGCACGGGTTCCCCGTCCGCCTACTCGTGCCCGGGCTGTACGGGTACGAGTCGGCGACGAAGTGGCTCGTCGACATCGAGCTCACGACGCTCACGGCCTTTGCCGCATACTGGGTCCAGCGGGGTTGGGCCCAGGTTGCCCCCATCCAGACGATGTCGAGGATCGACACCCCGAACGCCTCCACGCACCTGCGGGCCGGAGTCGTGAAGGTGGCCGGTGTCGCCTGGGCGCAGCACCGGGGGATCTCCCGCGTCGAGGTGCGCGTCGATGACGGCCCCTGGAACGAGGCGACCCTGTCGGCCCAGGACTCCATCGACACCTGGCGGCAGTGGACATGGTCCTGGAACGCAGCTCCAGGACCTCACCTCCTTGCGGTGCGCGCCACCGACGACGCCGGGGCGGTCCAGACCGGAAGATGGCACGCGCCCTTCCCGAGCGGCGCGACCGGCTGGCACCAGATCGCCGTCACGGTCTCGTGAAGCGGCTGGAGCTCCATCTTGGTGGTCGGCGGCGCGGTTCCGGTCCTCAGCTCCCCGCCCGAGAACGTGACGTTGAGCGGCAACCCGTTGACCTCCGGCCAGAGAGCCACGGTACCCACGATCTCGGCCAGGGCTTCCTCGTCGTAGCCGAAGAAACCTGACGATCTTCGCGAAGCCGTCCCGGCCGCGGCGAGCATCCCAGCCCTCAGCCGGTGTGCTCTTGCCGTCGATCCTGCATCGCGGATCTCGCCTCGGCGCCGGCCTTGATCCGCTCGAGCGAAGCTCGCACCACTTCGGTCCAGACCGGCGCGACCCTGCGCCCCCAGAGTCGTCCGATCCACCAGAGGTCGGAGCCGAGCTCGCCCGTGTACTCGAGCTTGGTCCCTCCGGGAACGTCGGAAAGAAGGAACCGCTCCGCCGCGTAGGGCACCGGTCCACGGACGAGCCGGAAGTCGACGCGCTCAGGCTCCGTGAAACGCACGGTCTCCACGGTCGTCACGGTGAAGCCTCGAACCTTGGTGTAGTGGGCGGCAAGGACCATGTCCGAGCCTCGCTCCAGCACCTCCAGCTTCTCCCTCGAGCCCCGCGGGGTACGACCGAGGTACGGGGAAGCGATGAGCTGAAAGACGAGCTCACGCGGCGCCGCGATCCGGACGACAATCGGCCCCAGCGGTCGGAACGAGCGGCCCCAACCGAACACGGCTTACAGCCGCTCGATGAGGCGCGGCACAACGAACCGGCCGACCGCGTAGGTGACGGCGAACGCGAGCATGGCGACGTCGAGCCACCGGGAGCGCAAGGTCCGGTACTCCCGTTTCGTGGAACAGGAGTCGCGTTGTCTCCTGAGCAGGAGCCGGGCGACTGCGAATGCCACGACGGCGCCGATCGCGAACAGGATCGGCCGATATCGCCCCATCGAGAGGAGGAACGATCCCGCACCCGCACCGGTCGCGATCGCTACGGCCGGGCCGATGCAGCAGGTCGCCGCGATCAGCCCACCGGTGAGCCCCGCCAGGAAGGCCGGCCGGCTGCTCGCGCGCGGTTCGGCCACGGGACTTGCGACGTTTGGCTCAGGCCGAGACACCGAGGTACCTCTGGATCAGTTGCTTCAAGGACGTCGGGTCGAGCGCGCCGGTCTGGACGTAGGCGATCTTCCCGCCCGGTCGGATGAACAACGTCGTCGGCATGCCCGTCGACCCCACTGCGTTGAAGAAGGCACCATGCGAGTCGACGCCGGCGGGATACGTTATGCCCGTTTGGTGGGCGAGGTCGATGCTCCCGCTCCTTGAGTCCGACTCCGAGACGCCGAGGAACGCGACTTTGGCGCCGAGCTCCCGATGGACCTGCTCGAACCCCGGCATCTCGGCGATGCAGTTCGGACACCAGGACGCGAAGAAGTTCAGGACGAGGGGCCGGTTGCTGAACTGCGAGTAGTCAATCGTGCCGTTCCCTTCGAGCCGTGGGAGCGAGAGCTTGTCCAGCGTCCCGCCGACTCGCAGGTCCCCGGCGAAGGAGACGCCGGCGGAACCGTTCCGCACGAGCAGGGAACCCAGACCGAGCACGCTCGCGACGACCACCACCGAGATGGCGGCGGTCCGCACCCGACGCCCCAGAGCACTGCGTCTGAGCGCTCGCTCCCTTGCGATCCGCGCCTGCGCCCTCCGTTCCTTCTTGCCGTCCAGCCCCTGCCGTCCGCGGGTCTTCATCTTCGTCCGCGTCTTCGACATCTCCGCCCTTCCGATCAGGTCTTGCGTCGCCTGCGCCGTGGACGGTCGGACAGGAGCACGGCCGTGCGGACGTCCTCCCGCAGCTCTGCCGGTGCAAGCTCTCTCGCGGACTCCGCGACACGCCGACCTGCCCTGCCGAGAAGGACCTCGCGCCAGCAGTCCTCGCAGTCGAGGAGGTGGGCTTCGAACCAGCGACGTGCACGGCGACGGAGCTCTCCGCTCACGTACTCGGCCGCGTTGCGTTCGGGGTCGTGAGGACGGAGGCGGCCGGGCATCAGGAGTCCCGCTCCTCGATCTGCGCGCCGAGGAGCAACGCGAGTGAGCGTCGACCCCGGTGCAGGCGGGAGAGCACCGTCCCCCGAGGAGTCTGCATGGCTTCGGCTGCCTCGGCGGTGCTGAGCCCGGCGAGGTCGACCAAGGCGATGGCAACACGCTGCTCTTCGGGAAGCGCCCACATGGCCCGGTGCAGGGCATCTCGGTCGAGGGCCTCGATCGCATCGCGTTCCGGATCCGTCGATGCCTCGGCCTGGACGGGTGCCTGATCCCAGGGCACTTCCTGCGGCCGCCGAGCCCGGTGGCGGAACCCAGAGCGGGCAACGTTCAGGCAGATCGTGGCCAGCCACGGCTCGACCGCGCGGGGCCGGCGGTGCTCGGTCCACGCGCGGAAGGCGGCGAGGTACGTCTCCTGAACGAGGTCCTGCGCATCCTCCGGACGGGGCACCATCCGCCGCGCGATGTTGTAGACCATGTCCATCGATCCCATCGTTGCCTTCAGGAAGTCCTCGTTCTCATCCACCGTCAGGCTCAACCCAGAGAGACGCCGCATCCATCCACCCGATTCCCGATCGAGCGCGGAATCGAGAGGAGACGACCTGCGTCCCACCTAACGATGAGGCCCTCCCTCTCGTCAGGGGTGCGCGCCGGGGCGCTCGTCCTCGCAGGGGTCCTGCTGCTCGCGGCGTGCTCGGGCGGAGGTCGCGGCGCCGCGGGCGGCACCCGCCCGTCGGCGGGCACCCGTGCCGGGGGTGGCCCCGTGCCCTCGCCCCTCGTGAACCCGAACGACCTGCTTCCCGGTGGACCGCCGCCCGACGGTATCCCGCCGATCGACCATCCGAGGTTCCTCGCGATCGCCGAGGTTCACTTCCTCACGCCACAGGAACCGGTCATCGCGGTGGAGCTGAACGGGCAGGCCAAGGCCTATCCGCTCCGCATCCTTGTCTGGCACGAGATCGTGAACGACCGGATAGGCGGCGTCCCCGTGACGGTGACGTACTGCCCCCTCTGCAACACCGGGATCGCCTTCCGCCGGCCGGTGATCGGCGGACGGCTCCTCGACTTTGGCACCTCGGGCAAGCTCTACCACTCGAACCTGGTGATGTATGACCGGCAGACGAACTCCCTTTGGCCGCAGGCACTCGGCAAGGCGGTCGTCGGGCCGCTCACCGGGACGACGCTCCAGCTCGTTGCTACACAGATCCTTTCGTGGGAGGACTGGAAGGTGGCGTATCCCGACGGACTCGTGCTCTCGGAGCGGACCGGTTTCGCGCGCCAGTACGGGACGAACCCCTATGCAGGCTACGACACCAGCGGGTTCCCCTTCCTGTACGACGGCACGAACGTGGACGGCCGCCTCCCGCCGCTCGCGAGGGTCCTCGGCGTCGTCACGAACGGCGCGCTCGAGGCCTTCCCGTACTCGGTGCTCCAGGGTCGCGCCGCCGGCGGACTGACCGCGGTGAACACGGACGTCGGCGGTGAGCCGATCGTCGTGCTCTGGAAGTCGGGAACGGTCTCCGCCCTCGACCAGACGTCGATCCCCGACTCGAGGGACGTCGGTGCAGCCGCCGCCTTCGGGCGAACCCTCGGCGGGCGCACGCTCACGTTCCGGGTCGGCTCCGCCGGTTTCGTCGACGAGCAGACACGCAGCGGTTGGGACATCAACGGCCGCGCCATCTCCGGGCCGCTCGCGGGCAAGCAACTCCCGCGCGTGATCGCGCTCGACAGCTTCTGGTTCGACTGGTGGGCGTTCCACCCGACGACCGAGGTGTTCGGTTCCTGAGTCCAGGATTCCACGCCGCGAACCTCCTGTTGCCGCGGGCGCGAGGCCACCGCGTTGAGGGGAGCGACCCGTGACGATGACGCGTTCGACCCCAAGGCCGAGATCGCCTGCCCCCGACCCTCGTGCTCGACTCGTCCGGACGCGAGATCTCTCGCTGCCACGTGCGGGACTTCCCCGACCCGCCCGACATCTAGGCGGTCGCGGTTCCCCAGGCGGGGGCCGAATCCGAGGCGATCCAGGCGATGGCCAACCGGTTCCTGAACTGCTGCGCCGGACCCAGGATCTCGTTCGCAGCCGACGAGAGGGAACCCGATCTCAGGCGGCGTTCGGCAGCCAGCACTCTACCCGGCACCCGGAGCCGGGCGAGGACTCGACCTTGCACCAGCCGCCCGCCACCTCCGCCCGCTCGTGCATGGAGGCAAGACCCAGGTGCCCCGGACGAGCGAGCTCGAGGGTCGTGGCGTCGAACCCGGCGCCGTCGTCCTCTATCCGGACCAGGAATCCCCGGTCGCGCGGCGCAAGCGTCACCGTCACGCGGGTCGCCTCGGCGTGCTTCCGGACGTTGGACAGCGCTTCCTGGGCGATGCGAAAAGCGACGATGCGGGTTTCGAGAGGAGGTTCGTCCACAAGGTGGTTCTCCAGCTCGTAGGCCACCCCGTCCCCGCTCACCTCGTGCAGGTACTCCCGCAGCCCATCGGCGAGACTGCCGCTGTTCAGGCTCCGGGGGTGCAGCTCGAAGAGGAGGTAGCGAAGCCTCGCGGTTGCGGCGTCGAGCGATGCCTGGAGCTGATCGATGGCGGCGAGCTGCGCGGGGTCGGAGAGCTGCCGTCGGAGGATCCCGAGCCGCAGTCCGAGTGCGGTCACCTTCTGGAGCGAATCGTCGTGGATGTCCTCCGCGATCCGTTTGCGTTCCTCCTCCTGTACCGAGACGACACGTTCGAGAAGCAGCCTGCGCTGCTCATCGTTCGCCCGGAGCTGCGCGAAACTCTCCTGTAGCTCCTCGCTCGCCGTGGCGAGCTGCTCGGCCTGGCGCCTGAGTTCGGTGTTTTGGCGCCGGAGAGAGCGGGAAGCTCGAAGGGCGATCGGCAGCATCGCCAGGTAGAGCACCATGAGACCGAGGCCGAACGTCAGGGGCAGCGTGCGGAAGAGTTGGTTCGCATCGGTCTGGATCGCGCCGTAGCTCTGGTAGACCTCCGCGACCGCGAGGACCTTCCCGCCCGGCTCAAGGCGCAACGGGACGTAGGTCTCGAACAGCCTGCTCGCAAGACCTCGCTCCGACAGGTTCTCCGGGTCGCTCAGGTCGCTGATGTCGCTTCGGACGGCTCCCGCCATCACCTGGCGAAGGCTCGGCTGCTCGTCGGAGAACACCCGACCAACGAGTGCGGGGTCGTCGGAGAAGATGATCGTCCCGTCGGGGTTCCAGATCTTCACCCGCACGTCTCGTCCGTCGGAGAGGATGCGGTCCTCGACGAGGCTTCGAAGCTGCTGGTAGCGGGAGCCGGTGATCGGCCCGCTCAGGTCGGACGGGGTAAGGACCGGCGCCAGCACGCTTTCGACCACGAACCCGGCATGGAAGGTGGCCACAGCCTCGGCGCGCCGGCGCAGGTGGCCCGCGATGAGGAAGGAGACCCCCATCCCCGTCGCGAGGAAGGCGGCGAGCCCGCCGATCGCGAAGCGTGCGACGAGCCCGAGGCCCGTCTCCTGCGCATGAACCCTGCCCCACCCCATACTTCGGCATATCGGCCTTCGAGGGGCTCTCATGAAGACCAACCGGTGGCCCGGCAGGCGGCTCCGGCCCGTCGGGGGCTACAAGCAGCCGGATGAGGCCGAGGGAGGAGCGGCGCCGCCATGACCGACGAGGCGCCGAATGGGAATCGATCCAGCTCCCACGGCGTGTGCAACTGGTCGGCAGGCCCGCCGTCCAGGCCTCGCCGACCGCGTGCGGTCGCCGCGGTCGCGAGGAGGAGCCGGGTCCTGTTCAGGCCGGCACGAATGCCCCCTGCATCCCCGAGGCGACGTGATACTTGCAGAAGAACGGGAGCGGCGCGGTGACGTCGAAGGACACTTGCACGCTTATCGCCTGGCCCGGCGCGACGTCCTGGTCGATGCCCAGGCTCGTGATGCTGAGGTTGTGCAGAGCCTGGCCGTCGTTCGCGACCGTCACGGTGAGCGTCCCGCTGGACCCGATCACGACGCACGTCGGGTCGAAGAAGAAGTCGCCCGCCTCGAGGTCGATCGTCGTGCCGGACGCCTGCTGTGTGCCGTGGTCGGTCACCTGACCGGTCAGGCCCGCTCGCCCCCGGCAATCCGAGCTCGAGGTGGCGGAGGGAATGGACGTCGCGGATGGGGGAGCCGAGGATGCGCCGCTTGAGCCCCCACCTCCCGAGCCACACGCCGTGAGAGCGAGCGCCATCACGACGATCGCGCACCACCCGCGACGAACCGTTCCCCTCAACTCGCTCCTCCTCACTGCCCGACCGTGAACTGGATGTGATCGAACACCCCGATCGGCGCGTGACCATTGTCGGCCAGCAGCGCGAAGAGCGTGTGCGTGCTGCCCGCCTGTAGCCCCACGGTCGACGCCGTGAACGTGTCGGTGCAACTCATGCCGAGCATCGTGCCCATGCCCATCATCGGGCCGCTCATCGAGTCGATGTTCACGTGCCAATGCCCGTAGCCAGAGACGTCGGGTTTGCCCATGAGCCCGCACGACGGCGTGAAGTTCGTGAAAGCCACCTTCACCGTGAACGTCCCCGAGAGCGTCACGCCGTCCTTCGGCTCGAGGATCTTGATGGCGGGCTGCCCGGTGCCACCGGGGGTCGTGATCTGCTGCAGCGGGTTCGACGGCTGGTACGTGAACGGTATCTCCTGCGCGTTCTCCATGACCTCGGTGTGGTCGTTCTGCGCGGGGACGACCTCGACCATGTGCTGGCCGGGAGACACGTTCTGCATGCTGACCTGGGCGGTCGGCGTGCAGAACATGTTGATGAGGGAGCCGTCGAGCAACACGTGGTAGTGGCCGAAGCCCTCCCGGTCTGGCTTGCCGGCATAGGCACAGCTGTCCGTGTAGCCCGAGGTTTTCACCTTCAGGTCGAGCGTGTTGCCCGTGAGGATGAAGCCGGGCGAGGGCGACAGGATCCTGACATGCATCTTGTCGGCACCGGGCTGCATCATCATCTGGGAACCGCTCATCGACGCGCTCGGCATCGTCGAACCGCTCTCGCCGGCTGAGGGCTGGGCACTGCCAGCGGCCGACACAGAGCTTCCTTTGCTGCACGCCGCGGCAACCAGCGCCAGGACAGCGATCACCGCGGCGAAACGGAAGTACCGGACTTGGCTTCGGACATACGTCACCTCCCAAGACGCCCATCCAACGTCCCAGGGATAGGACGCAGCAACGCCCGGTCGATTCCCCCAAGCATCGACATTGCCTCACCTGGCCCTGGGGGACCCGGCCTCGCCCGATTCCATGCGGGGAATCGTCGAGCCGGCCCGACGTCCTACAGGGTGGCTGATCCGATGACCGAGTCCGAGGACTTCCTCCGCGCCACACTCGGGTCGATGGACCTTGTCTACAACATCGCCCGCCGGCTCGTTGCGCGGCAGGAAGACGCGGAGGATCTCGTGCAGGAGACGTACCTGGCCGCGTACCGCGCCTGGCTCGATCACCGGCGGCCGCGGAACGTGGCGCCGTGGATGGCGACCATCTGCCTGAACCTCGGTCGGTCGGGCTTCCGCCACCGCGCCCGCCGCCCGCTCGAAGTGGTGCTGACCGAGGACGTCGCCGTCGCTGCTCCGCACGGCCCGGAGCAGGAGGCGCTTTCGGCGCTTGATCGCCGGGCGCTTCGCCGGGCGCTATGGCTGCTGCCGGAGGAGCAGCGGATCGCGATCGCTCTGGTCGACCTCGCCGGCTTCAGCACTGCCGAGGTTGCCCGCACGATGGGCACGCCGCGCGGCACGGTCCTGTCGCGCCTCTTCCGGGGAAGGCGGACACTGGCCCTTCTGCTCGAGTCCCAGGTCCGGGAGCACGAGTCATGATCTCCCGGCCCCCCCATCACGATCCGGAGCGTGACGTCGCCGCCTACATCGCCGGAGAGCTCTCGCCCAAGGGCGTCCAGCGTTTCGAGGCGCACCTGCTCGACTGCGATCGATGCTGGCGCGAGGTGGAGCTCAATCGAAGTGGGCGCCGCATGGCCGAGTGGAGCTGGGAGGCGGCCCCGGCCCACCTGCGGGAGAACGTTCGCGCGGCCGTGGCGCTCTTGGGCCCCGGCCCTCGGCGCCGGGCACGGTGGAGGTTGGTCGCGTTGTCCGCCACCACGCTGATCTCGATGCTTCTGGCGGCCGTCCTTGTGAGTCATTCCGTTTCCCAGCCGCGGGTGATCGAGGCGGCGCTCGCTTTCTCCCGAGCACCGATCACCCCTGCCGGCCCGGCCGAGCGCCCGGCTCCCGACCTGAGCGCCGGCGGCTTCGAGCTCGTGCGTGAGGGCGTGACGCGGCTCGAGTCGATGCCCGCCGACGCGTTCGTCTACCGCGGGAGCTCGGGCGGACGGGTCGTTCTCTTCCTCGCATCCGCCGCCTTCCCCGAGGCCGCCGGCGCGACCGAGCACGGAGGGATGGCGCAAGGGTGGGCCGCCCGGGCGGACGGTCTGTTCCTGCTCTGCGGCTCGCGGCCCACCTCGTTCCTCTTCGTCGGCACCGACGCCCAACTCCTGCGTCGCGCAGAACGTGCGCTTGCTGCCGCTCGGGTCTCCATGGGAGGATGATCCTCCCCTCGTGGAACCCTGGCTCATCCCGGCCCTCTTGGCGCTCGTCGCGTGGTCGCTGCAGCGGGTCGTCGCGAAGGTGGCCCTGGCGACGCTGTCGACCCCGCAGTTCTACTTCCTCTCGGCGGTCGTGTCCTTTCCCGTCTACCTCCCCGTGCTGCTTCTGGATCCTCCACCTCTGTCCGCCTTTCCCGGGGCGATCGGGGTCGCGGCGCTCGTTGCGCTGACCTTCGGGATCACGACGGAGGCGCTGCGCCGAGGCCCCGTGGGAAGGGTCTCTCCCATCACCGGGCTGTCGCCGGCTCTCACGGCACTCCTCGCCATCACCATCCTCGGGGAGCGCATGGGCGGCGTCCGGCTGACCGGCGTGGCGACGGCGACGGTTGCCGTCGTCCTCCTCGGCTACCAGCGCCGGTCCGGCCAAGCGAGAGAAGGTTGGCTCATGCTTGCGATCGCGTCCGTCGTCCTGCAGGGTCTGGGCGCATTCCTCTCGAAGGTGGTCGTAACGCCATCCGGGCCTTCAGCCCTGCTCGTCACCAGCGCCTCGGTGCAGGTCGTGGTCGGCGGGGCGCTGGTCCGGCGATCCAACGCCTCCTACCCGGCGTTTCACACCCCCCTCATGCGCTTGACGATCTTCGTTCTGGGCTTGGCCGCGCTGGCCACGATCGGCTATCTCTGGGCGCTCTCGGTGGGCCCGGCCGCCGTGATCGTTCCGCTCGTGGCGACCAGCCCCGCACTAGGTGGACTCATCGGATCGTTCGTCTTGAGGGAGCCCCGGTCCCGACTTCAGTGCGCCGGCATCGCCCTCGGGCTGCTCGCGGCGATCCTTCTGGCGATGCCGGAGTAGGCGCCTGAGCCCGACCCGTTCGGTACCGCCTTCTGCGTCGAGGAATAAGAACAGGTCTTCCTGATGTATAGACGAGCATGACCACGCGCGGTTCATCGGTGGCTGCGCGGCGAGGCGCGGGGCCGATCGAGGCCTGCGGGCCCGACGCGCTGGCCAGGTACTTCCGCGTCCTGGGCGACCCCACCCGTCTTTCGATCATCGAGGCGCTGCTGGAGAAGGAGCGCACCGTCTCGGAGCTCGTCGAGCTGGTGAGCGCTCCGCAGAGCCGCGTGTCGAATCATCTGGCCTGCCTGAAGTGGTGCCGCTTCGCCGAGGCGCAGCGGCGGGGACGGCACGTCGTCTACCGCATCAGCGACCCGCGGGTCCGCGAGCTGCTGGCAACGGCGCGGATCCTGGCGGCCGAGAACGGTGAGCACCTGGCGTCGTGCCGGAGGATCGGCCCGGACTGGATCTGACGCGTACGGGACGCATCACGAAAGGTGAGGAGGAGCGGCGATGAAGAGGGTTCGGATGGAGGTGGCCGGCATGACGTGCGAAGACTGCAACCTGCACGTCGGCCGAGCCCTCGAGCGCGCAGGGGCGCGAGATGTGCGAGCGAACTGGCGTAAGGGCGAGGCGGTCTTCGCGGTCGAGGAGGGCCAAGAGATGGGGCGGCTCGAGCAGGCCGTGCGCGATGCCGGCTACCGGCCCGAACGGGTCGAGACCCTCGAGGGGCGCGAGGGCACGGATACCAGCCACGCCGACGTCGACTACGACCTTCTCGTGATCGGTGCAGGATCGGCGGCCTTTGCCGCGGCCATCAAGGCTCGTGACACGGGGGCGCGGGTCGCGCTCGTGGAGCACGGCACCGTGGGAGGCACCTGCGTGAACATCGGCTGCGTGCCCTCGAAGGCCCTGCTGCGGGCAGGCGAGCTCTTCTGGCAGGCGGGGCACCAGGGCTTCGCAGGGGTCGAGACCTCGGCCGGGAAGGCCGACCTCACCGCGATCGTCGCCCAGAAGGACGAGCTGGTCCGCACGATGCGGCAGGAGAAGTACATCGACCTCGTCGAAGCGTACGGGTTCGAGGTGATCCACGGTCACGCGACCTTCACGGGCCCCGACGCGCTCGAGGTCGATGGCCGCGCGATCACCGCCGGGGCCTACCTCGTTGCCACCGGCGCCTCCCCCTCGGTCCCGCCGATCGAGGGCCTGGAGGACGCCGGCTACCTCACGAGCACGACGGCGCTGGACCTGAAGGAGATCCCCGGTTCGCTCGCCGTGATCGGTGCGAACGCGATCGGGCTCGAGCTGGGGCAGTTCTTCCTCCACCTGGGCTCCCGCGTCGTCTTCTTCGACGTGCTGGATCGGATCGCGCCCTTCGAGGAACCCGAGGTCTCGGAGGCACTCACTGGGATCCTCCGCGACCAAGGAGCCGAGGTTCACGCCCCGGCGAAGATCCTGCGGGTCACAGGGAACGCCGACGGCGGGCGCGTCGTGCAAGCCGAGATAGGCGGCGAAGTGCGCGAGTTTCCCGTGGACCACGTGCTCGTCGCGACCGGGCGCCGTCCGAACACGTCCGGGATGGGCCTCGAGGCCGCCGGGGTCGAGGTCGACCGTCGTGGCGCGATCGTGGTCGACGAGCACCTGCGGACGACGAACCCCCGCGTGTTCGCCGCCGGGGACGTCACCCCGGCGCCGCAATTCGTCTACGTCTCCGCGTACGAGGGCAATCTCGCGGCCGACAACGCGTTGAACGGAGCCTCCCGGACGCTCGATCTGCGGACGATCCCGCGCGTGACGTTCACGAGCCCCCAGATCGCCTCGGCCGGGCTCACGGCCGCTCAGGCGCACATGCAAGGACGCGAGGTCGAGGTGTCGGTCCTGCCGCTGTCCTCGGTCCCCCGGGCCATCGTGAACCGCGAGACGCGAGGGCTCGTCAAGTTGGTGGCCGACGCCTCCACGAAAGAGATCCTCGGGGCCTCGATCCTCGCCGAGAACGCCGGCGAGGTGATCCAGGCGGCCGTGATGGCCCTCCGATTCCGCGCCACGGTGCGTGAGATCGCCGAGAGCTTCCACCCGTACCTCACGATCGCGGAGGGGCTGAAGCTCGCAGCCCAGACCTTCGAGAAGGATGTGGCGATGCTCTCCTGCTGCGCCGCATGAGTCGGGCCAGATGAAGGAAGCCAAATTCTCGGTTCCCAGGGAGAGAGGACGACGCCGTGCGAAGCCGGGGGTCTGAGCCCGCAGCCGCCGAGCCCGCAGCCGCCTTCGATGTGATCGGCACGCTCTTCTCCCTCGATCGCACGCGACAGGCGCTCGCGGCCCTCGGAGCCCCGCCGACCGCGCTCGACCTATGGTTCGCTCAGGGTCTGCGGGACGCCTTCGCATGGTCGCACGCAGGGCAGTACCGGCCGCTGAGAGACGTGCTGGGGGCCGCTCTTCCAAGAACGCTCAGGCGGATGGGCGTCGAGGTGGGTTCCTCGGAGAGCGAGATCGTGATGCGAACCTTCGCTGAGCTGGACCCCGCACCCGGTGCGGCGGAGGCCTGTCGGGAGCTGGCAGAGCGTGGCTGGCGGCTGATGACGCTCACGAACGGCGGCGATGCCCCGACGCGGGAGCTGCTCGCCCGTTCGGGGCTGGCAGGCTACTTCACCGACGTTCTCTCCTGTGACGCGGTCCGCAAGACGAAGCCGCATCCGGATACGTACCGGATGGCCAGGGAGCGGGCTGCCTCAGACGAGCTTTGGATGATCGCCGCGCATGCGTGGGACGTGGCCGGTGCGAGCGCCGCCGGCCTCCGGACGGCCTGGGTCGGTTCCATGGAAGGGGAGTATCTGTCCATCTATCCCGAACCCAACATCCGAGCCGACGACCTCCTCGAGGCCGCCCGTGCGATCCTCGCGGTCCACGGCCGGTCGAGCGGCGGTTAGAGCCAGGCGTCGCGGGTATTCGGGTGGTCGGGAAACTCGCCGCCCCGCCCTCGGTCCGGCGGGGCAGGTGCCGGTCGCCATCGAGCGCCCGGACGGTCGCCTGGTCGACGCGCCGCTGGAGGCGAGCCACCGGTGGTGCGGGTATCCCCCAACGCGATCAAGGCGTGGAGGGAGTCCGAGGTGGTCTCCGAGGCCAAGGACGACCCCGGGAATGCCGAGGTCATCGCGGAGTACCGGCCCGAACAGCTCCCGCGCGGCCCGCCGGCCCTCCGCCGCTACCCGCTGCTCGAGCATCACGGGGTCCACGCCCTCATCCACCGCCACCCGCAGCTCCACCACCACACTCACCTCGGGCACGAGGCTCACCTCCCGTTCGTCCAGGTCAGGGTGGGCCTACGTGCCCTCTTCGTCGGATCCGCGGAAGCTCGAGCTGCGGTTCGGGGGACGCTCGGCTATCGACATCAGCTCTCTTCGGCCGACAGATGACGGGTATCTTCAGATTGGCGTGACCACAGATCTGACGGCCGTGACGACGCAGTTGGAGGCTCCTTACGGTTCAGATTGGGTCCGCGTGGTGGAGGACACTAGCCCAGCGGTTCTTGATACCTACCGATACTCGGATGTGTCCCCTTGGAACGGTGGCGACTTCATCTACCACCGGGTATCGAGCAGTGACTTCAGCGACTGTTCGTCCGGCATCCCCGTGCACGACACGAGTACGGGCGCCCGCTACATGCTGACCACCGCGCACTGATTCTGGACGTTTGGGGGCGTCGGCACCAACGTTCGCAACAGATCGCGCACCTGGAGGGGAACTCGAGCGCGAAGATGCGAACCTTCACCGGCCCCCTCGGTCCTGGTCGTCGACGAGCTCGGGTACCTGCCGATGGACCAGACCCCCGCCCACTGGATCTTCCAGGTGGTCTCCCGTATGCGGCCTCCCCCTCCTCCGCGTCCGGGAAGCCCAGCGCCCCGCCGCTTTGTTCCAGGGCACATGGGGATCCTGTCTCTTCCGCGGGGGCGGCCGGACGACATGGTGCGCGAGGCGGCCTGGCTGGCGCGGTGCGTCGGCCGGGGCGACTGGGCGCCGCTGTCCGAGGGCGACATCGCCGAGCTCGGGAGCCGGCTCGTCCCCATCGAGGTTGAGCCCGGCGCACCGCTGTTCGCCCAGGGGACGACATCGGAGGCGGTGTGGATCGTCAGAGAGGGTCGCGTCGAACTCAGCCGGCGTGACGGACGGCGCCGGATGATCCTCCAGATCATCCACCCCGGCGAGGTCGACGGCGACATCAGCCTCATCCTCCAGATGCCGCTGCCGTACTCAGCCCGCGCCGTGGACCACGTGCGCGCATTGCGGCTGTCCGCGGCGGACTTCGAGTGGCTTGTCGCCGCGCGGCCCGCGGTGGCCAGGCGATGGCTCTCCAGCGTGGCGGGGCGGCTCGTGCACGCGGAGCGGCGGATCCTGCAGCTCGGAGGGCGCGACCTGCGGGCGCAGGTGTCGAACCTCCTCCTGGACGAGGAGCACGACGGCTCGGTGGCTCTGCCACAGGAGTCCCTCGCGGCACTCCTCGGGGTCCGACGGCCCTCCCTCAACAAGGTGCTACGGGACCTCGAGCGCGATGGGGCCGTCCGCCTCTCCTACCGCTGCGTCGAGATTCGCGACCGGACCGGCCTCGAGCGGGCCGCCGGCCGGAGGCCGACCGTCTGAACGCGAACACTGTCGCCATCCTGACGGTTGCGAAGGAGCCGCGGCCCTCGACGCGTTCCCGCCTTCGTGGGCGATCCGAGGCAACACACACGAAGGAGGTAAATGGATGGGCACCCTCGCGGCAGCGAGCCTCACGGAGAAGTACCAGGCGGGGTCGGCGATCTTCGCCGGTCTGATCGGCGGGATCGCGTTCCTCATGGTCGTGTACATGGGGCTCGGGGTCGGCATGACCCGGATGAACTTCCTGTACATGCTGGGCTCGATGGTCGCGCCCAAGTCGTCGCGGGGCACCGCGTACGTCATCGGGTTCGTCGTGCACATGATGATGTCCGCGGTCTTCGGTCTGGTCCACGCCGGACTCCTGACCGCCATCGGGGTGTCAACGGTCGGCTCCGCCGCTGCCTGGGACCTGCTGATCGGCGCGGTGCACGGCGTGCTCGTCCTTATCGCCCTGCCGACGATGCTCGCGATGGCCCACCCCCTCGTGCGCACCGGCGACCTCGAGCGCCCGGGAGTGGCGATGGTTGGCTACGGGTCGATGACGCCCGCCGGCTCGCTCATGGCGCACATCGCGTTCGGGGTGATCACGGGCGCAATCTACGCCGCGATCGTCCTGTAGGAGCCAGGAGGCAACATGGCCGAGATCAAGGTGTACGGAGCGGACTGGTGCCCAGACTGCCGGCGTTCGAAGCAATTCCTCGCAGAACAGCGGGTCGCGCACGACTGGATCGACATCGACCGAAACCCGGCTGCGAAGGCCCACGTGGAGCGGCTGAACGGGGGAGCGGCGATCATCCCCACGATCGTCTTCGCCGACGGCTCGCACCTCGCGGAGCCGACGAACGAGGAGCTGGCGGGCAAGCTCGGCCTGCGCAGGCGAGCGGAACGAGACCACTACGACCTGTTGATCGTGGGCGGAGGCCCGACCGGCCTCACAGCCGCGATCTACGCAGCGCGGGAGGGCATCGAGGCTCTCGTCATCGAGCGGAGCGCGCTCGGCGGACAGGCCGGCGTCACGGAGCGAATCGACAACTACCCGGGGTTCCCTGAAGGGGTGGGCGGGGCGGAGCTCGCGGGACGCATGGAGGCCCACGCGCGCCGATACGGCGTGGAGCTCCTGCCCGCCGTCGGCGTTCGGGAGCTCGCGCGAGAGCGCGATGAGGTCGTCGTCACGACCACCCAGGGCGATCGCTACCTTGGCCGGGCGGCGCTCATCGCCACCGGAACCTCCTACCGCAAGCTCGGCGTGCCCGGCGAGGCGGAGCTGATCGGCGCCGGGATCCACTACTGCGCGACCTGCGACGGGCCGTTCTACCGGGGCGCCGAGGAGCTGCTCGTGATCGGCGGCGGGAACTCCGGTGTGGAAGAGGGGCTGTTCCTCGCGCAGTTCGCCGAGCGGATCCGCCTGGTGGAGTTCATGCCCGAGCTCGGGGCCTCCGCTCGCCTACGCGACGTCGTGCGGGCCAATCCGAAGTTCACGATCCACACGAACACCGAGATCACGGCATTCCGACGGGCGCCGACGGGCAGGCTTGCCGCGGTCGTCGCCCACGACCGAGCGACCGGAGCAGAGACGGAGTTCCGGCCGGCGGCGGCGTTCGTGTTCATCGGTCTCGATCCGAACACGTCGTTCCTCCGCGGCGTCCTCGAGCTCGACGAGCGGGGGTTCGTGATGACCGGAGAAGATCACCAGACCTCGATGCCCGGCGTCTTCGCAGCGGGCGACGTGCGCGCCGGCAGCACCAAGCAACTCGGGGCGGCAGTCGGTGAAGGCGTGTCAGCCTTGCTCGCGCTGCGCCGGTACCTGGATCGACCCGTCGAAGTCGCCCTGCGGGCGACCGGATGAACGCCGGACCGCAAGACGGAATCGCGGCCCGGTGGAAGCGTCCAAGAGGGCGAGGATGAAGACGAGGTCAAACGTCCATCCCCTCCGCGCCCGGGCGCCGGGGTGCGTCTTCCCGCCGATCGGCCCCGAACGCGAGGGAGCGCGAAAGCTGGGGCGCAGCGGCCTGCTCGGCGTCGTGGCCGGCGTCGTCGGCCTGGGGTGTTGCGTGTACCCGGTGGCCCTGGTGCTGTTCGGCCTCGCCTCGGCGACCGAGGCCGTGGCCCTCGGGAACCGCCTCTTCACCCAGTGGGGATGGGCGTTCAAGCTGGCCGGGGTGGCGTTCGCCGGGCTCGCCGTCTTCCTCCAGCGCCGCCGTGCCGTCTGTGTCGTCGGGAGGCCGCGGACCGTACGGAACGCGTTGATCCTGTTCGGCGCGGGCCTCGTGACGTACGGGGCGCTGTACGCGGTCACGACCGCCCTCGGCCGTCTCGCGCCGTCGTGAGTCCCGTTTCCCGGGTTTGGAACTCCAGGAAGGAGCGTGATGCAGGCCCCCCCTCGCCCCAGGAAGGTCGACCGAGACGAAGTGTTCGTCGAGTACGCGAAGAGCATCTGCCCCGTCTGCAAGGTGGTCGTGGACGCTGAGGTCAATATCCGCCACGACAGGGTGTACCTGCGGAAGCGCTGTCCGGAGCACGGCCGGTTCGAGGCGCTGCTGTACTCGGATGCCGGCATGTACCTCGATTCGCAACGCTTCAACAAGCCCGGCACCATCCCGTTGGAGACGCAGACCGAGATCCGCGAGGGGTGCCCTCTGGATTGCGGACTCTGCCCCGACCACAAGCAGCACGCGTGCCTCGGGGTCATCGAGGTCAACTCCAACTGCAATCTGGACTGCCCGATCTGCTTCGCAGGCTCCGGCCACCAGCCCGACGGCTTCTCGCTCACGCGCGAGCAGGTCCGGGACGGCCTCGAAGCGTTCGTTCGGGCCGAGGGGGAGCCCGAGGTGGTCATGTTCTCCGGGGGCGAGCCCTCGATCCACCCCGAGATCCTCGACTTCGTCGGGATGGCGAAGGAGATGGGGATCCGGTTCGTCACCCTGAACACGAACGGGATCCGCATCGCCAGGGACCGGGCCTTCGGCAAGGCTCTTGCCGAGCTGCGACCGGTGGTCTACCTGCAGTTCGACGGCCTCGAGGAACGGACCCACCTCGAGATCAGGGGGAGGGACCTCCGCGAGGTCAAGCGCCGGGCCCTCGATCGGTGTGCGGAGCTCGGGCTCAAGGTCTCGCTGGTCGCGGCCGTGGAGCGCGGCCTGAACGACGACGAGCTGGGCAACATCGTTCGGTACGGCCTGCGCCATCCCGCCGTCAACTCGGTGGTGTTCCAGCCCGTGACGCATTCCGGGCGCCATCTGGAGTTCGATCCGCTCGAGCGCCTGACGAACGCCGACATCATTCACGGCATCGTGAACCAGATGCCCGAGACGTTCCGGGCGTCGGACTTCTTCCCCGTGCCATGCTGCTTCCCAACCTGCCGCAGCGCGACCTACCTGTTCGTCGACGGCGACACCGTGATCCCGATCCCGCGGATCCTGAACATCGATGACTACCTGGACTACGTGACCAACCGGGTGCTCCCGGACCCCTCGATCCGCGGCGCCCTGGAGAAGCTCTGGAGCGCCTCGGCCGTCCCCGGGACCGACGCCACGGCCGAGCGACTCCGGGCTGCCTGCGCCGTTTGCAGCATCGACCTCCCGGAGACGCTGGCGTCCCTGGCCGACCGGGCGTTCATGATCGTCATCCAGGACTTCCAGGATCCCTACACCTTGAATGTGAAGCAGCTCATGAAATGCTGCGTGGTCGAGATCGTGCCCGACGGGCGACTGATCCCGTTCTGCGCCTACAACTCGGTCGGGTACCGGGAGCAGGTCCGGACGCAGCTCTCGGGGGTTCCGGTCCCCACGATCGTCCCGAACGCGGCAGAGCTCCAACCCATCCTCAACCCCACGCCCTACGGCCCGAGCACTTCGGTTGACGACGGCGACCGCGCGGACCGGCCGGACGCCACGAACCGAGGGAAGAGGCTCGGGTGATGGGCACGGACCCCGGCCACCTGGGCTCATCAGAAGCGCTCAAGGCGTGCTGCGCCGCCGCCTACGAGCACGAACTCACGGCGCTTCTGCTGGGCGAGAGCTACCACCCGGGCGGCCTGGCGCTCACGCGCCATCTGGCCAGGCACCTGGGGATCGGGTCGGATGACCGGGTGCTCGACGTGGCGAGCGGCAACGGGGCCACGGCGATCCTGCTTTCTGAGGAGCTCGGCGCATCGGTCGACGGGGTCGACCTCGGACGTGCCATGACTGCGGCAGCGCGGGCGAACGTGGAGAGCCGGGGCCTCTCGGACAAGGTCCGGCTCGCGGTGGGCAACGCGGAGCTGCTCCCCTACCCGGACGCCTCGTTCGAGGCCGTGATCTGCGAGTGCGCGCTGTGCACCTTCCCGGACAAGGCGCAGGCGGTCGCCGAGTTCGCCAGGGTGCTTCGTCCCGGGGGCGTCCTGGGGATCACCGATATCGTGCTCGACCCCGCCCGGCTGGAGCCCGAGCTTCGCTCCCTCGGCGGATGGATCGCGTGCTTGGCCGGTGCGGTGCCTCTCGAGGAGCTCCTCTCCCTGGTCGAGGGTGCGGGGTTCCGGATCGCGCTCGTGGAGGCGCACGACGAGGCGCTGCGCTCGATGATCGAGCGGATCGAGGCGCGCCTCGCGCTCGCGGACGCTCTCCTTCTCGAGGCCGCCGCCGACATCGACATCGGTCGGGCTCGGGAGCTTGCTGCGAGTGCGGCCCGAGCGGTCGACGGGGGGATCGCAGGCTACGCGCTGGTGGTGGCCCGGACGAGCTGACGTGCGAGCCAGAGGCGGTCCGCCCATCCGGGCCGCACGCCCTCAGAGCTTTATGGGCCCCGGAACTCCGGGGTGTAGGGCCAGCCTGGGCCCTCGCGACCGCGACGGAAGTCGCGGCGGCGTCCATCCTCCCCTGAGGAGCAGCACCGGCCGGGACGAGCCCGGAAAGGGTGAAGCCCGGTGGGAACCTCTATCACCGCAGGCAGGTCTTGTGGTCGATGGATGCAGGCGCGCCGGATCCGAAGGGAGGGGCGATGGAACGACGACGGATCCGCAGGGCGATGTCGGCGGTCGCGGCGCTCGGGATCCTGGCCTGGGTGGCGGTCACCCCCCGACCCGCTTCGGCCAGCGGGGGCGGTGGGTGCGGGCGGCCCGTGAGCGACTCGCGGGGCACCGGGGTCGTCATCCGGCGATTCTGCTTCCGGCCGACGATCCTGCGGGTGAGGCCGGGTGACACGGTGACGTTCGTGAACCAGGACCCGTTCGCCCACACCGTCCTCGGGGCCAACGGCGCCTGGGGCAGCTTCGACGCCGTGAACGGCGGGGACAGGGTCGTGTATCGATTCGCACGCGCTGGTGTGTACTCGTACGTGTGCACCCTGCATCCCGGCATGGTGGGGACGGTGGTAGTGGGGAGCGGCACGAGCTCCGGCGCCATCGACGCAACGAGCGCCGCCGGACCCGTGAGCCCCGTGTCCGACTCGAAGGCGACCGCGACGGTCTCACGGCCTGCGCCGGGGCTTGCCGGTCGATCGCCCACGCTGGTGCGTGCCGGCGCGTGGCCGGCGGTCGCCGCGATCTCGATCGCCCTCCTCGTGCTCGCGACCTCCGGGCTGGCGGTGGAACGGCGCCGCCGGACCCGCGGGTGAGGACGCGCGCGCTCGCCGTCTGCCTCGTGGCTCTGCTCGCAGCGTGCAGCGGATCTCCGGGCGCCGTCGGCACGAGCCGATCGGCTCGAGGTGCGGAGCCGGACGGTGTTCCTGGCGTGGGCATGCCCCGTGTCCGACTCGTGCCCGTAGCGTCTGTCGAACAGCCGCTCGCGCTGGCGGTACGGCCGAGCGACCCATCCCTGTACGTAGCGGAGAAGACCGGACGCGTCGTTGCCATCAGGGACGGCGTCGTCGATCCCACGCCCGTGCTCGACCTCTCGGACGAGGTGTCGCTCGGCGCCGAGCAGGGTCTGCTCGGACTCGCCTTCTCGCCCGACGGATCGTTCCTGTACGTCGACTTCACGGACCTGCACGGCGACACCCACGTCGAGGAGTTCACGATGCTTGGAGACCGTGCCGACGTCGCGACCCGCCGCCGGGTCCTGTTCGTGCGGCAGCCGTTCTCCAACCACAACGGCGGCAACCTCGTGTTCGGGCCCGACGACATGCTCTACGTCGGCCTCGGCGACGGCGGGAGCGGGGGCGATCCGCTCGGCAACGGCCAGTCGCTCTCGACGCTCCTCGGCAAGATCCTGCGGATCGACCCGCGGGCCGGGCGTCCGTACGCAATTCCCCCCGACAACCCGTTCCTCGGCCGGCCGGACGTCCGACCCGAGATCTGGGCCCTCGGCCTGCGCAACCCCTGGCGCTTCTCGTTCGACGGCCGGAACGGCGATCTGTGGATCGGCGACGTCGGTCAGAGCTCGTGGGAGGAGATCGATGTCCAGCCGGCCGGCTCGGCGGGCGGACTGGACTTCGGCTGGAACCTCATGGAGGGCGACCACCCCTACGCCGGCGCGAGCCCGACCACCGATCTCGTGCCCCCCATATACGAGTACTCGCACGCCGCCGGCGCCTGCGCCGTGACCGGAGGATACGTGTACCGGGGCCGCTCGATCCCCGCCCTCACGGGCGCCTACGTCTTCGGCGATTTCTGCCTCGGCAGGCTGGAGGCCCTGCGGGTGGGTCCGGGTGGGACCATCCAGCACTGGCTCCTGGGACCGGTCCTGCCGAACCTGGCCTCGTTCGGCGAAGACGACCGGGGCGAGCTCTACGCGCTCTCGCTCACAGATGGCGTGTTCCGCCTGGCACCCCCGTGAGCGCTCGGGGCCGGGCTCAGGTCCACGGGAGGCCCGCGCGGGTGGTCCAGTAGGCCTCCGGAGGCTCGGCCAGCCGCGCGAGCCGATCGAGATCCTCGACTCCCAGGGAGAGCGACAGCGCTTCGACGTTGCTGCGCAGCTGCTCCACGGTCACGGCGCCGGAGAGGGCGACGTCGACCCACTGGTTCGCCAGAACGGCGGCGAGCGCGACGCGATCGGCGGGGACGCCGTGGACTTCGGCGACCCGGGCAACCTCCCTCGGCACGTCGCCGCGGACGAGCCGACCGTTCGCGAGCGCCTCCTTGACCAGCACCCCCCATCCGGCCGCATGCGCCTCGGCGAGCGCGGGCCCGGCCGACGGCTCGAGGAGGTTCCACGTCGCCTGCACCTCGCGGAACGGGCAGAGGCCGGCCGCCTGGACCTCCATCGCGCGTCTGATCACATCGGCCTGACGCGGGCCGCTGACCGACAGACCGATCACCAGTCCGCCGGCCGCCGCCTCGGCGAGCGCGGCCAGGACCTCGCGGTCCTCCAGCACGCCGCTCTCCAGCGTCGCCGAGTGGATCTGATACAGGGCAAGACGCTCGCCGAGCACCTCCCGACTCTCGGCGAGCTGTCGGCGAAACGCCGCCAGCGAGTGATCCTTGACCTCGTGCACGGGCGCGTCCACGCGCCAATCGCCCACGTACGTGTAGCCCCATTTCGAGCCGATCGTGACGGCGCCCGGCGGGAGGCCTCGAGACTTCGCCCACGAGGCGACGAACGCCTCCGACAGACCGTAGGAGCGCGCGGCGTCGACGTATCGGATGCCGGCCGCGTAGGCGGCGTCGAGCACTTCGTGGGCCCTCCGCTCCATGGCCTCGACGCTCCGGTCGGGACCGAGGTCCAATCCCCGGCCGAGGTCGATGTAGCCGGGCCGACCGAGCGCGGCCATGCCGAGCCCGATCGGCGTCACCAGCAGGCCTGTCGAGCCGAGCGGTCGTGTCCGCACGAGCTCGAGCCTACTCGGTGAGCCAGGCGGCCGGACCGCGCCGCGGAGAGGCGGCTGCGCGCCCAGGCCGAGGTGCGCCCGCCGCGGCCCGGCGACCGTAGACGACCCGCTCGAGCGTCAGCCCGTGCGGCGGCGCGACGGGGCCCGCGGTCCTCCGACTGCGAGCCCGAAGGATCTCGTGCATCCGCCCCGAGTCGATCACTCCCTCGCCCACGGCGACGAGCGTCCCGACGAGGCTGCGAACCATCTGGTGACAGAAGGCGTTGGCGCGCGCCGCGATCTCGACGCGGTCCCCCTTCTTCCAGACGGCCAGGCGCTGAAGGTCGCGGACGGTGGAGGACCCGTCCTTCGGCGCCCGGCAGAACGAGGCGAAGTCGTGCCACCCCACCAGGGCGTTCGCCGCCTCCCTCATGGATGCGAGCCGGAGCGCACCCGGCCGGTGCCAGACGAACCGAGCCGTGAACGGGTCGGGCCACGGGCCCACATCGATCCGGTATCGGTACTCACGAGCCGTGGCCGATCGTCGCGCGTCGAACCACGGCGGAGCCGGGCGAGCGTCGAGCACGACGACCTCGGGCGCCAGCATCGCGTTCAGCGACCGCTGGAGGCGGGCCACGTCCACGCCCTCCGACACCGGGAAGGACACTACCTGGCCTCGAGCATGCACACCGGCGTCGGTTCGGCCCGCGACGGACAAGGTCGGAACCGAATCAAGAACCCGTTGCAGCGCAGCCGAAAGCACACCGGCCACCGTACGCTGGCCCGGCTGTGCGGCCCATCCGCGGAATCCAGTCCCGTCGTAGGCGATCGTCAGCCGGACGACGCTCACCGGGGCCGTCGCCCCGCTACTCCTCGCGGACGAGCTCGATGCGGGCCATCGGCGCCCCGTCCCCCTTGCGCTGCCCCAGCTTGAGGATGCGCGTGTAGCCGCCGGGGCGCTCCGCGAACCGCGGACCGATCTCGGCGAACAGCTTGTGCACGATCTCCCGATCGGGGATCGATTTCAGCACCTCGCGTCGCGCGGCGACATCACCGCGCTTGGCGAACGTGATGAGCCTCTCTGCGATCGGACGGACGGCCTTGGCCTTGGCCTCGGTCGTGCTCACGGCCTCGTGGACGAAGAGCTGCGCGGCCAGTCCGTTGAGCATCAGTCGCTGGTGGGCGGGATTGGCGCCGAGACGCGGTCCCTTCTTCGGAGCGGGCATGCCTCACTCCTCCCGGAGCGACAGGCCGAGCTCCTCGAGCTTGGCCTTGACCTCATCGATCGACTTCTGGCCGAAGTTGCGGATATCCATGAGCTCGGCCTCGGTCTTCTGCACCAGGTCGCCGACGGTGTTGATCCCCTCGCGCTTCAGGCAGTTGTAGGAGCGCACCGATAGGTTCAGCTCCTCGACCGTAATCGCATAGTCGGAGGGCACCGACTCGTCCTCGGCTGGTCCGACGGTCACGCTCGCGGCCTCGGCGAGCTCGGCGAACAGCTGCACGAGCTCGAGGAGGGTTCCACCGGCGGAGGCCACAGCCTCTCGGGGCGTGATCGACCCGTCGGTCTCCACGTCGAGGATCAGACGGTCGCGATCCGTCATCTGCTCCACGCGCGTGTTCTCGACCGAGTACGAGACCTTGCGGACCGGTGAGAAGATCGAGTCCACGGGGATCACGCCGATCGGATCCCTCGGCTTCTTGTTCTTGTCGGCCATCCGATATCCGACGCCGCGCTCGACGACCATCTCCATCTCGAGGCTGCCGCCCTTGCCGAGGGTTGCGATGTGAAGGTCGGGGTTGAGGATCTCGACGCCGGCCGGCGGTGCGATATCGCCGGCCGTGACCTCCCCCGGACCCTTGGCCTTCAGGTAGACGGTCACCGGCTCCTCCACGTCGGAGCGGATCACGAGCTCCTTCAGGTTGAGAATGATGTCGGTCACGTCCTCCGTCACCTTCGGGATGGTGGAGAACTCGTGCAGCACTCCCTCGATCCGAACCGAGGAGATCGCCGCACCGGGGATCGAGGAGAGCAGCGTCCGGCGGAGCGAGTTTCCGATGGTGTAGCCGAACCCCGGCTCGAGGGGCTCGATGACGAACCGGGAGCGCGTCGGGCTGACGCTCTCCTCCTGGATCTGCGGCCTTGCGACGAT
>Ga0070741_10005192_pt1 | contig 29233 bp, 25 predicted proteins | sample Coa_R1_4_FD_66440 | JGI IMG/M metagenome (GOLD analysis project Ga0070741, IMG submission 66440) | Surface soil microbial communities from Centralia Pennsylvania, which are recovering from an underground coalmine fire - Coalmine... | ecosystem: Environmental > Terrestrial > Soil > Unclassified ... | reverse complement strand
GAGGGCCTGGCGGAGTGCCTCGGGGTCGAGCCGGTACTGCGCGCCCTTCCGTAGTGTCAACGCGGTCGAGCCGTTCGGGCCGCTGACGACCGTGAACGCGACGAGCTCAGTCCTGGCACCGTGGCCCGATGACGGCGAGCTGCCCGAGCCAACTCCCACCACTGCGAGGGTGGCGGCGACGACCACCGCGCCTGCCGCCGCTGCTGTGGTGGACAGGCGCCGGCGGCGCCGGGTGCGTGCCCGGGCGAGGACCGCTTCCACAGGAGTCGTCATGCGCACACAGGACACGGCCTGCGACACGCGGTCCAGTACATCGCTGTCGTTCATCGGGTGGCCTCCAAGGGGTCGGGAAGGGTGTTCGGGCGCGCGACGTTGCGGCGCAGTGTTGCGACGGCCCGCGACAGATGCGCCGTGACCGTGCCAGCGGCGATGCCAAGCACCGCAGCCGTCGTCTCGGTGTCGAGATCGAGCAGCACGCGCAGCGCAACTACTTCTCGCTGGCGGGCTGGCAGTCGTCGCACCGCGGCAATCAACTCGACGTCGATCTGTTCGGGCGGGTCGTTGGCCGAGACCGAGTCGCCCTCGGCCAGCGGGACCTCACGCCGGTTCCGCCGCCACCGCGACACCCGGACGTTGAGGGCGGTGCGGACCACCCACGCCTTCGGTACCGGATGTCGGCTCACCTGCCGCCACGACGCCCACGCCCGGGCGAACGCCTCCGCAACGAGGTCCTCGGCGGTCGGGCGGTCAGCGACGCAGGCAATCACCGCCCGCAGGCACGCGTCCCGGCTGGCCTCGTAGAACTCGGCGAACTCCGCCTGGTCCTCGTTCACCCCTCCTATACGCATCAGCCCGCCGATCCACTTACACCCGATGCCGCATGCCCGGCTTCAGGCTGTACCGAGCAGGCCCCGCTCTGCAACGCCCGACGAGATCGCCCGAACGTGCGGTACACGGCTCGAGCGACGCGCAATGGGCGGCTGCGGGCGACCGGAGCACGACCCTCGGTCTGTGCTTCCGAGTGCGCCGACAGCTTCAGCGGCACGCGAGACGGGCCGATATCAGTTTGGTGAGCGACGTCGCGCCCGGATGGCACCCTGACCCGGCGGACCCGCAGCGCAATCTGCGGTGGTGGGATGGCTCGTCGTGGACCGGTGCGGTGCAGCCCAAGCCTGTCTTCTCGCCTACCGGAGTGTCGACTGTGCCGCCTCGGGTCTTAGCGCCACGCTCGGGGAGCGGCATCTACCAGCAGAATCGCACGACGATCGCGGTCCTCGGTGTGGTGGGGCTGTACCTGCTGCTCGCCGCCTCCACCCACATCGTCCTGCTCGGCATCTTCCCGGTGTCGATGTCGCTTCGGGCGCTGCGCCGGCGGGAGCCGTTCGCGTTCGTCGCAGTCGCCGCCGCGGTGGTGGCCGTCGTTGTGGCCGTCAGCATGCTCGTTCGATAGCGCTCCCCGCGTTGGGCCGACCTGCTCGGAAGCTCTCCTCCGAGGGTGCATTCGTCGGCCAGCTCACCGCTGCGGCCCGCGTGCGCCCGGCCCCTCCTACAGCCGCCGCCGTAGCCTGCCGTCGATGAGTGAGCGGTTCGGGGGCGTGGTCGGGCGGTACTGGTCGGAGTCGACGCCGTGGTGGCCGCCGCGGGCGTCGGCACCGGCGGGCGCGCCGAACGTGGTCATGGTCGTGCTCGACGACGTCGGCTTCGCGCAGCTCGGCTGCTTCGGGTCCGACATCGCCACGCCCGTGTTCGACGCGCTGGGCGACGCGGGCGTGCGCTGTCGAACTTCCACACCACCGCGGTGTGCTCGGCCACGCGCTCGTGCCTGCTGACCGGTCGGAACCACCACGCCAACGGCATGGGCCGGGTGATCGAGGTGGCGACCGGCTTCCCGGGCTACAACGCCCGCATGCCCCGCGAGAACGGGCTGCTGTCGGAGATGCTGCTCACCGCCGGCTACGCCACCTTCGCCATCGGCAAGTGGCACCTCACCCCCGACGACGAATGCCATATGGGCGCGTCACGGGCGCGGTGGCCGCTCGGGCGCGGCTTCGAGCGCTTCTACGGCTTCATGAACGGCGAGACGCACCAGTTCGCGCCCGCCCTCGTCCACGACAACCACATGGCCGACCCGCCGCAGACGATCGAGGAGGGCTACCACCTCACCGAGGACCTGGTGGACCGCGCCATCGGCTGCGTGCGCGACCTGCGCGTGGCGGACGAACAGAAGCCGTTCTTCCTGTACTTCTGCCCGGGCGCTTGCCACACGCCCCACCAGGCGCCGCGTGAATGGATCGACCGTTACCGTGGCTGCTTCGACGACGGGTGGGACGTGTGGCGAGAGCGGACGTTCGCCCGCCAGCAGGCCTCGGGCATCGTCCGCGCCGGGACCGAGCTGTCACCGAGGCCGGAGTGGGTACCGGCGTGGTCGTCGCTCTCGCCCGACGACCGACGGCTCTACGCGCGGTACATGGAGGCGTTCGCCGGGTTCCTCTCGCACACCGACCACCACGTCGGGCGCCTGTTCGACTTCCTCCGGGCCACCGGTGACTGGGACGACACGTTGGTGTTCGTACTGTCCGACAACGGTGCCAGCTCAGAGGGTGGCCCGAGCGGCTCGCTCAACATCCTCCACGGGTGGAACGCCACTCCCCCGCCACCCGGCTTCGCCTTGTCGCAGCTCGACGAGATCGGCGGACCGAGGTGGCACAACAACTACCCGTGGGGATGGACGGTCGCCGGCAACACGCCGTTCCGCCGGTGGAAGCGCGAGGTCCACGAGGGCGGGATCTGCGACCCCCTCATCGTCCACTGGCCCCGCCGGCTGGCAGGGCACGGCGGCGTCCGCCACCAGTACGTGCACGCCATCGACCTGGTGCCGACGGTCCTCGAGGCCGCCGGCGTGGCGCCGCCGGCAGTGCTGGGCGGCGTACCGCAGTCGCCACTGCACGGTATGAGCGCGCTGGCCGTACTGTCGGACGCCGCCGCGCCCGAATACCGCGCCACGCAGTACTACGAGATGTTCGGGTGCCGCGCCCTGTACCACGAGGGGTGGAAGGCGGTCGTGAGCCACCCGTTCGTGCAGACCGACCAGAGCTTCGACGACGACGTGTGGGAGCTGTACCACGTCGACGTGGACCCCTCGGAATGCCACGACCTCGCCGCGGCGCACCCCGAGAAGGTCGCGGAGCTCGTCGAGCGGTGGTGGGTCGAGGCCGGGCGCTACGACGTCCTCCCGCTCGACAACCGGCCGATGTCGGCGTGGGTGCTCGACCGGCCCCTCAGCGTGCCGCCACGGTCGCGCTACACGTTCTACCCCGGTGCCGCCCCGTTGCCCGAGGTGGTGGCGCCGAAGCTCCACAACCGCGCGCACGCCGTGACCGCGTGGGTCACCGTCGGCTCGGTACCCGTCGACGGGGTGCTGATCGGGCAGGGCTCGGGACTGGGTGGCTGGTGCGTGTTCATGTCGGAGGGGCGCCTGCGGTACGCGCACAACCTCGGTGGCGTCGAGGTGCACGAAATCGGTTCCGACGTGGTCGTGCCCGCGGGGGACCACGAGCTGGCGTTCCGGTTCAGGCCGACCGGCCTCCACCGGGGTGAGGGCACGCTGCTGGTCGACGGGTCCGTCGTCGGCGAAGGGCCCATCCCTCGGTTCACACCGGCGCGGTTCTCGCTGACCGGGGCCGGGGTGACGTGCGGCTACAGCGGCGGCCTTCCGGTGGCCGCGGGGATCATTCCGCCGTTCCGGTTCACCGGCGTCCTCCACCGGGCGGTCATCGAGGTGGACGGCGAGGTGTCCGTGGACGTGGCCGCCGAGGTGCGGGCGGCGATGACGTCGCAATGACCCGATCGTGGGCTCCGCTCAATCCTCTCGACAGAGCCCGTTGAGGACCAGTGCGGCGAGCCCCTCACCAACCTCCTTCGCCGACAGGGGGCCATCCGGCTGGAACCAGCGATGGGACCAGCTCACGATCCCGATAAGGGAATGGGCAAGGACGCTCGGCGGGAGGGTCGACGTGAACGACCCGTCCGCAAACCCTTCCTCGAGCACCTTCCGGACGATGCGGTTGTAGCCGCGGGCGTAGTCGACGATCAGCTGCACGCTGTCTGCAGGAAGCTGCGCGACGTCCTCGCGGGCGAAGATGTACGGGATCGGGTAATACGCCTCGAACGACTCCATGAGCTCGACCAGCAAGTCGTGCAGCTTCTGGCGTGGGGATGCGACGAGCTCTTGGACCCGCTGTCCACTCTCCAACCCGTTGCTGAAGACCTCGCGGACTAGCTCGTCGAAGATCTCTTCTTTGGACCCCGCGTAGTAGTAGATCGTCGTCCGGTCCGTCCCCACCGCCTCGGCGATGTCGGCCACGGTCGTCTCCGCGAGGCCCTGCTCCCGGAACAGTGCCGCAGCCGCCTGGAGGATCTCCCGCCGCCTGGCCCGGTACAGCGCACTGTCGTCGCGACGGGCGGCCGCACGCCGATTGTGCATGTCGCTCACCGAAGCCGACGGGGGGCGTGCCACTCCCGGGAACAATGCCTGGATCCCGTCGCTCTGACAAGCCTGTGAGCCCGCCCGGCAACGAAGCGCGCGTTGGCGCTTGACTGACCCCCCTCCGAGGGCGGAGGATGCCCCCGTCCACGCTCGCGTGGACGGGGGACTCGGGCCGTCAAAGCCCACATTCGACTTCGAGGTGCCGTGAGCAGATGGTGCGCGCACGCGCGGGGGCAGGTCGGCCGGTGCCGGCACGCCCACGTGGTGGCAGCGGACGGGGTTGACGGGAACGGAAGGCCGTTGGCAGTGACGCGCTCGAGCTCGAGTCTCGGATGAGGGCGCTCATCGCCCGGCGCCTCGCGGCCCTGGTCCCGATCCTGCTGCTCGTCTCCTTCGGCGTCTTCTTGCTTGTCTCGCTGGTGCCGGGCGACGCCGCCGTGACCCTTGCCGGCGGCGAGAACGCGACGCCAGAGAGCATCGCCCACGTCCGAGCCGAGCTCCACCTGAACGAGCCGATCGTTGACCAGTACGGGCGGTGGGTGAGCCATGCCGCGCGCCTTGATTTCGGGAAGTCGCTCGAGGACGGGGCATCCGTAAGCCGCGCGCTGCGGTCACGGATCCCGGTCACGCTCGGGCTCGTCATCGCCGCGACGATCGTCTCGCTCCTTGTCGGCGTGCCGCTGGGCATCGTCTCGGGCCTGCGCCCCGGCGGAAGCGCTGACCGCGCGTCGCGGCTCACCGCGAGCCTCGGGGTCGCGATCCCGAACTTCTGGCTGGCGGTCGTCCTCGTCGCCGTGTTCGCCGTTCACTATCACCTCCTCCCGCCATCGGGGTACGTCGCCCTCACGGACTCGCTCACGGGCTGGGTGCGCCACATGGCACTGCCGGCGATCGCCCTCGGCCTCGCCAGTGCCGCCGCTCTGGCCCGGCAGCTGCGAGCCGAGCTCGTGGACGTCCTCGACGCCACGTACATCCGCACCGCGTGGGCGAAGGGAGCGGGAGCTCGCCTCGTCGTCGGCAAGCATGCGCTCAAGAACGCAGCCATCCCCGCCGTGACGATCCTCGGGCTCCAGATCGGCTACCTCCTCGGCGGCGCGGTGATCGTCGAGCAGATCTTTGCCCTTCCCGGCCTCGGCACGTACTTCATCCGGGGGGTGCTGAGCTCGGATCTCCCGGTCATCCAGGGCGTCACGGTGGTGTTCGTGCTGGGCCAGCTGGTGATGAGCCTGCTCGTCGACATGAGCTATGGCCTGCTCAACCCCAAGGTGCGGGTGCACTGATGGCCGGAGTCCTCTCCCCTCGCGACGTCGACACGCCGGTCCCGCCCGGGGCGGCTCGTGCCCCCCGCCGCACCCGGTTGCGCCGGTTCCTCCGCAATAGAGAGGCCGTGCTCGCGCTCGCATTCCTTGTCCTCGTCTGCCTGTGCGCCCTGTTCGCGTCGACCGTGTCGCCCCGCGACCCGAACGCCCAGCAGTTGCTGCACCCCTTCACGGGGCCGTCCGGCGCCCATTGGCTCGGCACGGACGACCTGGGCCGCGACAACTTCAGCCGCCTCGTGTACGGGGCCCGGGTCTCGGTGCGTGTCAGCCTCGAGGCGGTCGCCCTCGCCCTCGTGGTCGCCCTGCCCTTCGGGCTCGTCTCGGGCTACATCGGCGGCCTCTTCGACAACGTCCTGATGCGAGTTGCGGATGCGGGGCTGTCGTTCCCCCCGCTCGTGCTTGCCCTCGCCGTCGCAGGCGTGCTCGGGCACAGCGTCAACGACACCGTGCTCGCCATTGGCATTGTGTTCGTTCCCGGCTATATCCGGCTCATCAGGGGCCAAGCCCTCTCCGTTCGCGAGGAGCCCTTCATCGAGGCCTCGAGAGCGGCCGGGACGCCGGCTCGGCGCATCGTCCGGAAGCGGCTGCTCCCGCACGTACGGTCACCGCTGATCGTCGCCGTCTCGTTGAGCTGCGGCGCCGCACTGCTCGCCGAGGCCGGGCTGAGCTTTTTGGGGCTCGGGGCCCAGCCGCCCACTGCCACGTGGGGTTCAATGCTGCGGGAGGCGTACGACCAAGCGGTGTTCACGCACCCGTGGCAGCTCGTCCTCCCCGGCGCAGCGATCGCGCTCACCGTCCTCGCCTTCAACACCGTCGGCGACGGGCTCCGCGACGCGTTCGGCACGGCGCGGTTCGCGCCTGGACGCCGGGTGCGGCGCGGGCTCACGGCTGTCCTACCGACCGCGTCACCTCAACAGGGTCCCACCGGGGGGCCGCTGCTCTCGGTGCGGGGCCTGACCATCGAGCTGCAGACCGAGGCGCACCCCATTCTTGTGGTGGAGGACGTGTCGTTCACGGTCGCGCCGGGCGAGGTTGTCGGCCTCGTCGGCGAGAGCGGCTCGGGCAAGACCGTCACCTCGCTCGCCCTGATGCGGTTGCTGCCCTCACCGCCGGCTCGTGTGGTCGGAGGCTCGATCGTCTTCGACGGCGTCGACGTCCTCGGAGCCACGTTCAAGGACCTCCGTCAGCTACGGGGGCCCGGCATGGCCCTTGTGTCACAGGACCCCATGAACAGCCTCAACCCAGCGTTCACCATCGGCAACCAGCTGTCTGAGGCGGTGCGCCTCCACACGGAGGCGAGCCGCGCTGCGGCAAGGCGGCGCGCCCTTGAGTTGCTCGACCTCGTCGCGATCCCAAACGCACGGGCGCGCCTGGATCAATACCCGCACCAGCTGTCCGGGGGGATGCGTCAGCGGGCCATGATCGCGATGGCACTCGCCGCCTCACCGCGGCTGCTCATCGCCGACGAACCCACGACGGCGCTCGACGTGACGATCCAGGCCGAGATCCTTGACTTGCTCAGGCGCCTGCAAGCGGAGACCCACATGGCGGTGCTGTTCGTCACCCACGATTTCGGCGTCGTCGCGGACCTGTGCGACACCGTCGCGGTCATGTACGCCGGGCAGATCGTCGAGCGGGCGGCGATCGCGCCGTTGTTCGCCCGCCCTGCGCACCCGTACACGGAGGCCCTGCTCGCGTCGATGCCGCAGGAGGCCGCGCCCCGCCAGGACCTGGTCGCCATCCCGGGCAGCGTGCCGCGTCTCGGCGACATGCCGGGCGGCTGCCGCTTCCATCCCCGGTGCGCCTATGCCGAGCCTGCGTGCGCGATCGGGCCCATCGCCCTCGACGCGGTGGACGGTCATGACACGCGGTGCCTCCGCGCGCGCGACCTGGTCCTGAGGGGTGCGTCATGAGCGGGTCGCTCCTCGAGCTCAGAGGCCTCCAAAAGGCGTTCCATGTCGGAAAGCACACCGTGCGCGCGGTCGATGGCGTCGACTTGTCCGTCGAGACCGGCCAGACCGTGGGGCTCGTCGGCGAATCGGGGTGCGGCAAGTCCACTCTCGCCCGGATGATCCCGCGGCTGGTCGAGCCGACCGGGGGAACGATCACGTTCGACGGCACCGACGTGACCGCGATGGAGCGCCGGCAGCTCCCGTCGCTCCGGCGGAACGTCCAGATCGTCTTCCAGGACCCGTACGCGTCACTCGATCCGCTGGCGACCGTTGCGGATTCCGTGGGAGAACCACTGTTCACGCACTTCGGCCTCCGTGGCCCTTCGCGGCGGGACCGGACGCTCGAACTGCTCGCGCTGACCGGGCTCGGCGCCGAGCACCTCGACCGCTACCCGGGAGAGCTCTCCGGAGGCCAGTTGCAGCGCGTTGCGGTCGCTCGCGCCCTGGCGGCCGGGCCGCGGCTCGTGGTCTTGGACGAGCCCGTGAGCTCGCTCGACCTGTCCAGTCGGGCGCAGATCATCAACCTGCTGTGCGGTCTACAAGTGCAGCTCGGGCTCGCGTTCCTCTTCATCGGCCACGACCTGGCGATCGTCCGTCATGTGAGCGACCGGATCGCGGTCATGTACGTGGGCCAGATCGTCGAGGAAGGAACCGCCAGCGCGGTGTACGAAGCGCCCAAGCACCCGTACACCTATGCGCTCCTTTCGGCCGTTCCCGTCGCCGACCCTGGGCGCCAGCGGGCGAGGGCTCGGCTCGTCCTGGACGGCGACCTGCCATCGGCGATCGAGCCGCCACCCGGCTGCCGGTTCCACCCCCGCTGCCCCTACGCCATGGACATCTGCCGAGTGCACGAACCTGAGGACTTCACGACATCCGATGGCACTCGTGTGCGCTGCCACCTGCACACCACTGGCCCCCGGCTGGGGGGCCTGCCCGTCACCACCATCCCACCCACCTGAGAAGGAGCACCATGCACACGGGGAACCGAGGCCTCATCCGGCGCAGGGGCGCGTTGGCAGTCACGTCCGCAGCGCTCGCGGCTGCACTCGTCGCGTGCTCGAGCAGCTCGTCGAAGTCTTCGCCACCGACCACGACCTCCAGCACGGCGCAGGGGTCGAACACGACCGCAGTGACGACTGGCACGTCTCCGGGCTATGACCCGAACGGTACGGTCAAGTTCGCCTTCGACCTGAGCCAGGCGGGCGGCATCCAGTTCGACCCCGCCAAGGTCACCGTCTATGACAGCGCGGTCGTGATCGGCCAGCTCCTCTACGACTCGTTGCTGCGCCAGCAGCCGGACGGGAGCCTCACTCCCGCGTTGGCGACGGCGGCGACGGTATCCGACCCGCAGACGATCTCGGTCACCCTCCGCTCAGGCGTCATGTTCCAAGACGGCACACCCCTTAACGCGGACGCGGTCAAGTTCACGATCCTTCGCAACCGGGATGCCAAGAGCACGGCGTTCCCTGCGCCCATCAACGACGTGGCGTCGGTCGACGTCAACGGCGACACCTCGCTGACGATCCATTTGACCAAGCCCGAAGCTGGCGCGTTCTACCCGATGTTGGCCGGGCTCGCGACGATGCCGGTCTCGCCGACCGCGGTCCAGAAGAACGATCCCAACCCGGTCACCAACCCGCTCGGTGCCGGGCCGTTCCGCGTCAAGGAATTCGTTCCCGAGCAGCACCTGCTCATGGTGAAGAGCCCGACGTACTGGGACGCCAAGGACATCAAGCTCGGCGGGGTCGAGTACGTCCAGGAGCAGGTCGGTACCCCGGCATCGATCAATGCCCTGAAGGCCGGCGCCGTCGACATCGTCGGCTCCGACATCAGCCAGATCGGTGCACTGTCAGGCGGCGGCATCCAGACGTCCATCGCGAGCAGCTCGACGTCGCTGCTGTGGTTCCAGCTCTGCAAGACGCACAAGCCCCTCGATGACGTCCGCGTCCGCCAGGCCCTCAACTACGGGCTGGACAAGAACGCCATCAACCAGGCACTGGCCGGAGGGAAGGGCGAGCCGACGTGGGCCCTCGTCCCGAAGAGCAGCAGCCTGTTCCCATCCGACCTGGACAACTACTACGCGTACGACCCGGCCAAGGCCAAGGCGCTGCTCGCGCAAGCGGGGTACGCGAACGGCCTGACGCTCTCCAATATCCCGTCCCCGGGGATCAACATCCAGCTGTCAGAGATTGCCCAACAGGAGTGGAAGCAGATCGGCGTCAACGTCGAGATCAAGCCGACGGCCAACATCGTGCAGGACGTCTACTCGAAGCACCTGGCGGATATGAGCGCATCTTCAGTGATCCGGAGCGGCTACGACGCCTTGAACTCCATCTACACACCCGGGCACCTCGGTGACCTCTGCGGCTACCAGGACCCGTCACTGACGGCGATGATCAACCAGCTGGCCTCGCTCCCGTCTACTGACCCGCAGTACGCACAGATCTGGCACCAGGCTCAGGACTTCGTCGTCCACAACGCCCTGGCTGTGTGGGGGATCTGGCTCCCCACGGTGCTCGGCTACAACGGCAATCGTGTGGGCGGCGTGCAGACGATCTTCCTCGGCGTGACGGCCTATCCCGACTTCCTCACGGCGTACATCAAGAAGTAGTGGAGATCGGCCTCTACGTGGCGCCCCAGCAAGGGGCTACCTACGACGACCAGCTCGCCGCCGCGCGCCTTGCCGAGCGGTGCGGGTTCGACGCGTTCGTCCGGTCGGACCACTACCGAGCCTTCACCGGGAACGGGCTCCCCGGGCCGACCGACACCTGGGTGACGCTTGGCGCCCTGGCTCGCGAGACGTCGACGATCCGGCTCGGGGCCATGGTGAGCGCGATGACGTTCCGGCTCCCGGGGCCACTCGCGATCACGGTGTCGCAGGTCGACGCCATGAGCGGTGGAAGGGTGCTGCTCGGGCTCGGCACGGGGTGGGACGAGCAGGAGCACCGCGCCTACGGGATCCCGTTCCCACCACTCAAGGAGCGGTTCGAGCGTCTGCATGAGCAGTTGTCGGTCCTGACGGGGATCTGGTCGACACCGATCGGGGAGAGCTTCAGCTTCGCCGGCCGCTACTACGCCCTCGAGGACTGCCCGGCCCTGCCGAAGCCGGTACAGCTGCCGCACCCGCCGATCGTCGTGGGCGGCAGTGGCACGCGAGCCACACCGGCTCTGGCCGCGACGTACGCCGACGAGTTCAACCTGCCCCCGCCCTTCGACGGCATCGTTGATGCGCGCGCCGCCTTCGACCGTGCGCGGTCGGCATGCGAAGTCAGCGGACGCGACCCTGGCACCCTCGCCCTGTCCGTCACGCTGACAACCGTGTGCGGTGAGGACGTCGCCGACGTCGAACGGCGGGCGCACGCGCCTGGGGTGGGCGGCTTCGCTGACATCCGCGGGCGACCGCACGAGGTCCGAGAGCAGCTGGCTCGCTACGCCGAGCTCGGCGCCTCCCGCGTGTACCTCCGCATCCCGGACCTCCATGACCTCGAGCACATCGAGCTCCTGGGGACCCAGATCGCACAAGCCAGCATCCACTAACGCGACCCGAAAGAGAGGCCCAACATGACGATCGACCTGACCGGGGGCATGGAACTGTCCCGCGACTACTTCCTCGCCGACAAGCCCGAGGACCCGCAGTTCCGCGAGAGCGCATCGTTCTGGGTGTCCGACGACGCTGGGCGGATCGGCCTGCCCCGCGTCGGCATCGAAGCGATCGCCGAGTCGTGGGGCAAGCGGGACCTGCAGGTCAACCTCGGTTTCCCCGACGGCCGGGCAGTGATCGTGCGGGCATCCGGTGAGGGTCGGTCACCGGTCGACGCCGACGGGGTGTGCCGGACGTTCGCAGCGGGCGGGCTGGAGTTCCGGTGCGTCGAGCCCTTCAAGGTGTTGGCGATGACCTACGACGGCCCAGCAATCGACACGACCGCCGCCGAGATGGCCAAAGGGCTCCGCGGCGAGAGCGTTGCGCTGCACGTGGAGGTGGAGGTGACGTGCGCGGCTCCTCCGTGGGTGTCGGGCACCTTGACCAGCGAAGCCAAGGAGCTGTTCGACAACGGCTTCGCCGGCGCGTTCATCAGCCCGCGCTATGAGCAGCTCTGCCGGGCGCGAGGAACCGTCCGGCTCGGTGACGAACGGTGGGACTTCGAAGGGAGCGCGCTCCGCATCCATCGTCAGGGCTTCCGCGACGTCGGCGGCTTCTGGGGGCACTGCTGGCCGAGCGCGCTGTTCCCGAGTGGCAAGGGGTTCGGCGCCTTGGCGTTCCCCGAGCGGCCCGACGGGCAGCCGACCTTCAACGAAGGTTTTGTCTTCGACGGCCAGCGGATGATCCCGGCGACCCTCGTGGATGCGCCGTGGCTCCGGCGCCTGCAGCCCAACGGCGAGGATGTCTCGCTCACGCTACGGACCTCAGAGGGGGATGTGCGCATCGAGGGTGAGACCGTCTTGTCGGCAGGCATGCCGCCGGACAGCCACCATGAGTTCGCTCCGGCTCTCCAACAGGCAGGCGTGCGGTACCGCTGGGATGGCGAGGAGACCTACGGGATGATGGAGCGGTCGATCCCCGCGGACCGTCTCGAGCCCTCCGAGTAGCCGCCAACGTCAACCTCGACGGGGCCCCATGGGGCACGTCGATCGCACACGTCCTCGTCGGTGGGCGTGGTCACCGGGTCAGCGGACCGGTGACGCGCCCGCCATCTCCGGGGTGACGCTCCGACCCAGGACCTGCGCGAGCGCGCCGGCGAGCGCGGCCTCGGGGTCCTCGGCGCCCGTCAGCGAGCGCCACGCCACGAACCGGTCGGGGCGCACGAGGACGGCGCCGTCGGCCGCGATCTCGCGCTGGCGCAACCAGGCACAGCGGGGGTCGAAGCGGTCGCCGTCGAGGTGCCCGACCCGCACGGCGTCGATGGGCACCCCCGCCTCAGCGAGCCGGCCGGCGGCGTCGCACCAGGCTCCGCCCGATTCACCGGCGATGAGCAGGAACCTCCCGGGGGCCACCAGGTCGCGGATGGCGCACCGGTTGCCGTCCTCGTCGTCCACCCACGCGTGGGGCAAGGGGCTCCCCGGGCGCGTGGAGGGCGCGTAGACGCGGATGGCGTCGAGCGGTACCGGTCGCGGGGTCCCGTCGGGCACCACGGCAGCGGAGTCGTAGGCGTAGCCGTACTCGACGTTGAGCTCGGAAAACTCCATCGACTGGGCGCGCATGGCCCTCAGCACGGCGGACCGGTGCTCGCGGTCCTCGACGTCACCGGCCCACACCCGGCGCATGGCGGCCATGTTGTCCTGCGCGCTGCGCTCCGGCGAGATGCCGAGGGCGGCCGCGATCGCGAAATGGTTCATCGCGTTCTCGAGCGAGCGCTGGCAGTTGCGCTCGTCCACGGGCCGCCGCTCGGCCTCGTACGTGTCGAGCAGCGCGGGACCGGCGTCGCCCGCGAGCACGGCGGCCAGCTTCCAGCACAGGTTCTGCGCGTCGTGGATGGCGCTCGTCAGCCCGAGGCCGCCGGTCGGCGGGTGCCGGTGGGCGGCGTCGCCAACGAGGAAGACGCGGCCCTTCCGGAACGATGCGGCGATGACCGCGTCGACCGACCAGCGGGTCACCTTGTGCACCCGCATCGGGAGCGCGCCGATCCCCAGCGCGCTGCGCACGTCGGCCTCGACCCGCTCGTCGGACTGCGCACGCGGGTCGTCGACGGGGTAGTTGAGGTGGATCACCCACTCCTCCGACTGCGGGCCCCAGTGCTCCGGCCCCATCGGGACCATGACGACGAGGGCGCCCACCTGCGGTGAGAAGATCCATCGGATCAGCACGTCCGGGTCGGGCGCGTGCTGCGAGAAGTCGGCCGAGACGTGGAGCGTCGCCGTCTCGGTGAGCACGCCGAGCCCGTCGTAGCCGACGCCGATCAGCCCGGGCACCAGGCGCCCGCCGTCGGCGCCGATCAGGTACTGGCTGCGCACGACGTACTCACGTCCCGATCCGTTGTCCCTGACGAGCGCCGACACACCCTCGTCGTCCTGCTCGAGGGCGATGAGCTCGTGCCCGAACCGGATGCGCCCGGCTGAGAGCTCCTCGGCGCGCGCCCGCAGGAGCGGCTCGAGCCTGATCTGGGGGAGGTTCAGCTGGCGCCACGGGCTCGCTGCTCGCCAGGACTCGTCGTCGCGCCCGGCGCCCCACGACTCGAGGCGCGCCAGGCGCTGCCCGTAGTCAGGCTCGGGCCCGGCGAACCCGGCGTAGTAGGCGGTGGCCGCCATCTGCTCGGCCGGGGTGCTCCGCACTGCGATCGCCTCGGCGACCCCGACGTCGTCCAGCACCTCCATGGCCCGCTGGTTGAGGACGTGAGCCTTCGGCAGGTCCGACGTGCCCTGGCGGGCGTTGATCAGCAGGTGGTCCACGCCCTGGCACGCGAGGAGCATCGAGGCGGTCAGGCCCGCTCCTCCCCCACCGACGATGAGCACGGCGTACTCCTCGTCAACCCGGCTGGCGAACGGCATCGTGACCCCCTGGAGACTTGGGAACTATTGGAGTGATTACTACAGTAGTGAAGTTGGAGTGTCAACTCCAATTCGTTGGTAGCGTGGCGGGCATGAGCCAGACCGCTCCGGTGCCCAACCGCCGCGGCCTGCGCTCGCGCCAGCTCGTGCTCGACGCCGCCGAACGGGTGATGGCGACCGAGGGGTTCGATGCCACGACCGTCGCGCGTGTCGTCGAGGAGTCGGGCGTGCCGCTCAGCTCCGTGTACCACTACTACGGCTCGAAGGACGGCATCCTCATCGCGGTCATGGACCGCGGCGCGCAGCGGTTCTTCGCCGATGTGCCGGAGCCTGACCAGCGGAGCGGCACCGCCGTCGACCACCTCGGGCTCATGGTGCGCACGGCCGTCGAGGCCCTCGAGCGGCACCCGGACTTCCTCCGCTTGCTGGTGGTCTTCGCGCTGCAACCGCCGCCCGGCGCCGCCCGAGACGTCGCCAAGGTCGTCGCCCGCGTGCGCGGCACGGCGCGCGCCCGCCTCCGCACGCAGATCGCGCTGGCGTTCGGCGACGACGCGCGCGCCGTCGTGGCGGACCGTCTGGCGCGCTTCGCGCTGGCCGCGTTCGACGGCGCGTTCATCGCGTCGCGCGCCGACTCAGGCGTCCGGCTGGCCGTGCTGCTCGAACCGTTGCCGGCGTCGTTGGTCGCCGCCCGGCGGGCGCTCCTCCGCGACTGAACCCGGGCCGTCAAGCCGTCTGGGCGACGTCCGCGGCGAGCTGGGGGGCGACCGCTTCGAGGTCCCGCGCCGTCGTCTCGAGGTGCCGGGTGAGGAGCTCGACGGCGAGGTCGGCGTCGCGGGCCATTGCCGCGTCGCAGACCGCCCGGTGCTCCTCGGCCACGTCGCGCCCGGTGGGGTGGTGGGGAAGGTTGCCGACCCAGTAGCGGTACAGCTCCGACGCGTCGTAGAGCTGGCGGCGCAGGCGCTCGAGGATCGGGCTGCCCGCGCCCGCGGCTAGCGCGGCGTGGAAGGCGCCGTGCGCCGACATCCACTCCTGGTTGCCGGAGCCGTCCGCCAGGTACATCGGCGTCGCGGACAGGCGGTGGTGGGCGGCGACGAGGGCGGACTCCCACGCCACGTCCCCCTTGGCGATCGACTCGCGCAGCGCCAGCGTCTCGAGCTGGACGCGGACCCAGGTGAGGTCCTGGAGGTGGTCAACCGAGATGGGCCGGACGCGAAAGCCGCGCTGGGGGGCGGACTCGACGAGGTCCTCCGACGCCAGCCGGGTGACCGCCTCGCGGACCACGCTCAGGCTCACCCCGTAGGCCTCGGCGATCTCGTTGACCTGCAGCCGTGACGACGGGAGCCGGCGCCCGAACAGGATGTCGGCGCGGAGCGACTCGTACACGTCTTCCACCAGCGACCGGCCGCGCCGCTCCTTCGCCATGCACCCACCATACAAGGCGCGAAATCGATTTCCCGGGAGGGGCCTCGCCGGCGCGCCACCGTGCGCCGTCACCGGGGGGGCACCTCCCCGGCCGGCCCGGAGGCGAACGAGCCGGCGGGCGGGCCGCCAGCAAACGAGCCGGCGTGCGGGCCGGTCGCGAGCGGGCCGGCGGGCGCGTCGCCCGACGTGGCCGAGCAGGCGGCCGCACAGGCCACGGCCTCGAGGTCGCGCGCCGTGGCCTCGAGGTGGGCGGTGAGCAGGGCGACGGCCCGGTCGGCGTCGCGCGCCAGCGCCGCCTCGCAGATGGCTTTGTGCTCCTCGTCGACGTGGCGCCCCGCCGGGTGGTCGGGGAGGCTGCGCGACCAGTGGCGGTACAGCTCCGACGCGTCGTAGAGCTGGCGGCGCAGGCGCTCGAGGATCGGACTCGCCGCCCCACCCGCCAGCGCGGCGTGGAAGGCGGCGTGGGCGGCGGGCCAGTCGGGGTTGCCCAACCCGTCCTCGCCGTACATCGGCGTCACCGCCAGCCGGTGGTGGGCGGCGACGAGGTCGGCCTCCCACGACACGTCGCCCCGCGCGACCGACTCGCGCACGGCGAGCGCCTCGAGCTCGACGCGTACGCGCGTGAGGTCGTGCATGTGGTCGATCGACAGCGGCCGCACGCGGAACCCGCGCTGCGGCGCGGCCTCGACGAGGTCCTCGGACGCGAGCCGGGTTACGGCCTCGCGCACGACGCCCAGGCTCACGCCGTGCTCGACGGCGACGTCGTTGACCTGCAGGCGCGACGACGGAAGGCGCCGGCCGGTGAGGATGTCGGTCCGCAACGCGTCGTAGACGTCCTCGGCGAGTGACCGCCCACGTCGTGCGCGTGCCACGGGCCAGGTCCCGGCCAGCGCCTAGCGGCCGACGTGGCCGACGCGGCCGTCGCCGACGCGGCCGTCGCCGCCGTCGCCGCCGAGTACGTCGACACCGCCGACGACGCCGAGCTGGTCGCGCAGCGCCTGCACCAGCGCGGGCACGCCGCCCGCGTCGGCCGCGGTCCCGAACACGGCGAAGTCGGGCCGTTGCAGGGCGGCGACGGCGCCGGTGCGGGTGAACCAGTCGCGGTACGCGCCCGTGGTGTCCGTGACGCCGCCGGGCCCGATGAGGACCACCGCGCCCCCGATGGTGGCGAACCACTCCGCGAGGTCCGGGTCGAGGGCCGCCTCGCACGTCGTCACCAGCCGCCACCCGCCCCCGGCCACGTCGTCGAGGAGGCCGCGCATGCCATGGCGCTCGACCTCGGCCTGGATGAACAGCGCACCCGCGCCCGGCGACCCGGCGAGCACGATGCCCTCGCCGACCGGCGGGAACGGCGGCACCTCGGTCACGCCGCCGTCGTAGGCGGCGAGGAACATCTCGTCGCGCGCCGCCGCCTCGGCGGGGTCGGCCACGCAGATCAGCTTGCCCATCTCGATGGCGAGGTCGATGACCGCCTGCATGTTGGGCGTGCGCTCGAGGCCGTAGGCGTCGAGCACTGCCTCGGGCGCCAGGCCGCGCAGCACGAGGTCGAGCTTCCACGCCAGGTTGTTGGCGTCGCGCATCCCCGCGCACATGCCCTGCCCGGCGAACGGTGGCGTCTGGTGGGCCGCGTCACCGGCGAGGAACACCCGCCCGCTGCGCCACTGCTCGACCCACCGGGCCTGGAACCGGTACACGGCGTGGCGCTCGAGCGTGGCGTTGTCGGGGCGGGCGCCCCACGGCTCGAGCAGCCGCCACGTGGTCGCCTCCTCGTTGAGGTCGTCGATCGACTCCCCCGGCAGCGCCATGAACTCCCACCGCCGCCGGCCCGGCCCGCCGGACACGACCGTGGTGGGCCGGGCCGGGTCGCAGATCTGCAGGTTGAGCGGGTCGAAGACGCGCGGCTCGTGGAACACCACGTCGACGACGAGCCAGTCGTAGAAGAACGCCCGGTCGGTCATCGGCAGCCCCGTCAGCTCGCGCACGGTGCTGTTGGCGCCGTCGCAGCCGACGACGAACCGCGCCCGGATGTCCTCCGCCTGCCCCGACACGGCACCGGCCACGGTGCGCACGTCGGAGGGGATCGCCTCCATGGCGTCGGCCTCGATCAGCACGCACGTCCCGTCGTCGACCAGCCCGGTCACGTTCGTGCCCCGGCGCACCTCGACGTTGGGCAGCTCGTCGACGCGCGCGAACAGCACGGCTTCGAGCTCCGGCTGCGAGAACATCGACGACTGCGGCCAGCCCGAGAGGCCGAGGCCGACGCGCCCGAAGCGGATGAGCGGTTGGCCGTGCGCGTTCTGGAACTCGTAGACCTCGGCGGGCTCGACGATCTTGGCGCACGCGTCCGCGACCCCGCAGTTCTGCAGCACGCGCGCGATCTCGTGGTCGTAGTGCACGGCGCGCGGCAGCGGGTAGGGCTCGAGGTAGCGCTCGAGCACGATGACGCGGTGGCCGAGCTGGCCGAGGAGGATGGCCAGCGTGGCGCCGACCGGGCCGTAGCCGACGATCGCGACGTCGTAGATGTCACCGGGGCTCATCGCCGTTCTCCTGACTCGTCTCGGACGAGCGGGAGCTCGCCCTTCTCGTAGGTGGCACGAAGGGCCCGCTTGTCGAACTTGCCGACGGACGTCTTCGGGATGGCGTCGATGAACGCCCAGTTCTCCGGCAGCTGCCAGCGGGCGAACGACCCGGCGAGGAACTGGCGGAGCTCGCCCGGGCCGACGTCCCCCGACGTGACGACGCACGCGAGCGGCCGCTCGTCCCAGCGGGGGTCGGGGACGCCGATCACCGCGGCCTCGATCACGCCGGGGTGGCCCATCAGCGCGTTCTCCAGCTCGACCGAGCTGATCCACTCCCCGCCTGACTTGATCACGTCCTTGGCCCGGTCGGTGATCTGGATGTAGCCGTTCGCCGTGACCGTGCCGACGTCGCCCGTGCGCAGCCACCCGTCGTGGAACTTCTCGGGCGCCGGGTCCTCCCAGTACGACGTGGTGACCCACGGGCCGCGCACCTCGATCTCCCCGACCGCCGCGCCGTCCCATGGCAGCTCGCCGCCGTCGGCACCGGTGATGCGGAGCTCGACGCCCGGCACGACCCGCCCGGTCTTGGCCCGCCAGTCCATCTCCTCGGTGGTCCCCGCGGCGACGCCCGCCGGCGGGTGGCCGACGGCCCCGATGGGCGACGTCTCCGTCATGCCCCACCCCTGGATCAGGCGCAGCCCGTGGCGCTGCTCGAAGCGCTCCATCAGCGAGCGGGGCAGCGCGGCGCCACCGCACACGACCACGCGCAGCGACGACACGTCGAGCTCGTGGGCCTCGCCGTAGCGCAGCAGCTCGGCCCACACCGTGGGCACGGCGGCCGACACGGTCGGGCGCTCGGCGGCGATGAACCGGGCCAGCGGCTCGGCCTGCAGGTACCGGCCGGGCAGGTGCAGTGAAGCCCCCGAGAGGAACGCCGCGTACGGCAGGCCCCAGGCGTTGGCGTGGAACTGGGGGACGATGGTGAGCGCCCGGTCCGACGCGTCGAGCCCGAGCACCGCCGGCGTGCACGTGGTGAGCGAGTGCAGGTACGTCGAGCGGTGCGAGTAGGCGACGCCCTTGGGGTTGCCGGTCGTGCCGCTCGTGTAGCACATGGCCGCGGCCGCGCCCTCGTCGGGCTCCGCGTAGTCGAAGCCGGGCTGCTCGGCGGCCAGCAGCTCGTGGTAGCGGTGCACGGGCCTGCCGGCCGCCGCCAGCGCGGACGCGTCGCCGTCACCCACCACGACCCACGCCTCGACCGTCGCCAGCTCACCGGCGACGGCGGCGATGGCGGGTACGAGGCTGTCGTCGACGATGACGATGCGGTCCTCGGCGTGGTTGACGACGTGCACCAGCTGCTCGGGCGCGAGGCGGATGTTGAGCGTGTGCAGGACCGCCCCCATGCACGGCACGGCGAAGTACGCCTCGAGGTGCTCCTGGTCGTTCCACATGAACGTGCCCACCCGGTCGCCCGGGCCGATGCCGAGCCGGCTCAGCGCAGCGGCGAGGCGGTCGGCGTTGTCGGCGACCTCGGCATAGGTGGCGCGGCGCGTACCCGTCCCGGTGAACGTGACGCATTCGGACGCGGCATGGACGCGCCGGCCGTGGCGGAGGATGGCGTTGATGGTGAGGGGGGTGTCGCCCATCGTCGAGCGGGTCATGCGGGGCTCCCTTCGTACGCGTCGTCAACAGCGCCGAGGTAGCTGGCGTGCAGCAGCGACACGTCGTCGCGCAGGTCGGCCGCCGGCCCGGCGAGCGTGACGCGCCCGTGGCTGAGGACGTAGGCCCGCTCGGCGATGGCCAGGCCCAGGTGCACGTGCTGCTCGACGAGCAGCACGCCGACGCCCGCCTCGTCGGCGACGGCCCGGACCATGGGGAGCAGGTGGTGCACCACGATCGGGGCCAGGCCGAAGCTGAGCTCGTCGACCAGCAGCACGCGCGGTCGGCGGGCCAGCGCCCGGGCGATGGCCAGCATCTGCTGCTGGCCGCCCGACAGCAGCCCCGCCGGCGTGCGCAGCCGCTTCTGCAGCTCGGGGAACTGCGCCAGCGGGTCGGCGCGGGGGCCGCGCCGGGGGGCGGCGAGGGCCAGGTTCTCCCGGACGGTGAGCTTGGGGAACAGGCCGCGGTCGTCGGGGATCAGCACGGCGCCCAGCTGGGCGATGCGCGGCGCCGGCCACCGCTCGACGCGCTCGCCGAGGACGGACACCTCTCCCGCGACCGCCGGCAGCACGCCGGCCAGCGTGAGCAGCGTCGTGGTCTTACCGGCGCCGTTGGCCCCGAGCAGGGCGACGACCTCGCCCGCGGACACGGACAGGTCGAGGTCGCGCACGACGACGCTTTCGCCGTAGCCGCACGACAGCCCGCGCGCCTCGAGGACCGTCATCGCCGCGCCCCGTCGTGCACCGGGGCGACGGCGTCGTCGCCGAGGTAGGCGGCGATGACCGCGGCGTCCGTGCGGACCTGGGCCGGCGTCCCTTCGGCGAGCAGCCGGCCGAAGTCGAGCACGGCCACGCGGTCGCACACGCCGAGCACCAGGCCCATATCGTGGTCGACCAGGAGCACCGTGACCCCCGCGGCGGCGACGGCGCGCAGGCGCTCGCCGAGGGCCACGCTCTCGGCCGTGTCGAGGCCGGCGGCGGGCTCGTCGAGCAGCACCATCCGGGGCCCGCTGGCCAGCGCGCGCGCCACCCCGGCGAGCTTGCGCTGGCCCTGGGGCAGCTCGGGCGGGGTGCAGCCGGCGACGTCGGTGAGGCCCAACAGCTCGAGGGCGCCGTCGATGGCCGACTCGTCGTCGTGCCAGCGGGGCGCGAAGAGGTCGCCGAGGGACTGCCACCACGTGCGCCGGTTGGCGGCGGCGCGCAGGTTCTCGCGCACGGTCAGGTCGTCGAACAGCTCCACGGCCTGGAACGTGCGCACCAGCCCGAGGCGGGCGCGGCGGTGGGGCGGGAGGCCCGACAGGTCGCGGCCGTCGAAGCACACCCGGCCGCGGGCCTGGGGGAGGTAGCCGGTGAGCGCCTCGATGCACGTGGTCTTGCCGGCGCCGTTGGGCCCGATCAGCCCGAACACCGCCCCCTCCTCGACCGAGAACGACACGCCGTCCACGGCGGCGACGCCGCCGAACGTGACGCTGAGGCCCTCGACCTCGAGCAGCGTCACCGCGCCGCTCCTGCGAGCGCGGTGGCGGCCACCGGGATGGGGGCCGGGCGGCGCGCCCTCGCCCGCCGGGCCGACGCCCAGCGCGACGCGGCGGCGACGCCATCGGGGTTGAGGATGGCGGTGACGATGACGCCGACACCCGCGAACAGCGGCTGGTAGCGGCCGAGCTGGAACCAGCGCTCGAGCGCGGTGAACCCGAGCCCGCCCGGGGCGAGCACGACGGCGGCGAAGATGACGCCGGGCACGGTCGCGATGCCGCCGATGTAGGTGATGGCCAGCAGCATCAGCGACACGAAGATCGAGAAGCTCTCGGGTGACAAGCGCCCCTGCTGGAACCCGATGAGCCCGCCAGCGGCGCCGGCGATGAACGCCGACAGCCCGAACGCGAGCAGCTTCGTGGCCGCCACGTTGATGCCGATGGCGCTGGCGGCGCGCTCGTTGGTGCGCACGGCCAGGCAGTGCGAACCCGTCGCGCTGCGGCGGAGGTTGACGGCCACCATGGCGAGCAGCACGAACGTGGCCAGGGCGACCAGGCCGAACACGACCCGCGGGTAGTCGCCGGCGTGCGCACCGGTGATGCCGACGTCGGCGCCGAACAGGCGCGGCGCCGCGACCTTGACCCCGGCCAGGCCCCCGGAGATCTGCTGGTTGCGGAAGACGAACGCGTCCATCGCCACCCCCGCGCCGAGGGTGATGATCGCCAGATTGATGCCGCGGATGCGCAGCGCGGGCACGCCGACGAGCAGCCCCACGGGTACGGCGACGGCACCGGCGACGATGAGCCCGACGGGGAACGGCACCCCGGCGTGGGCCAGCAGCTTGGCCATCAGGAACCCGCCCGTGCCGGCGAAGGCGGCCTGGGCCAGCGACACCTGGCCCACGAAGCCGGTCAGCACCGTCAGCGACAGCAGCACGCACGCGGTCACGACGCTCTGGATGACGGCGGCGCGCCACCCCGAGCGCGTCACCACGAGCAACAGCGCGGTGGCAGGGGCGAACAGCGCCAGCGGCAGCAACGGCCGCGAGCCGAGCGGCGCCCGGGGCAGCCTGCCCTCGGTCGCCTCGCCGCGCGTGGGGAGCCGGTTGCCTCGCGCCAGCATCACGACGGCGATCACGGCGAACGGCAGCACCTCGGGCACGCCGTGCTGGGGGAACCACGTCCACGACGTGGCCGCCTTCACGCACAACGACTGGCCCACGCCGATCAACAAACCGGCGGCGGCGGCAATCGTGAACGACGACAGGTCGGCGACGAGGGCGGCGGCCAGCGCGGGCACGACGGCGAGCGTCATCGTGCTCGGCGTCACCGACGTGATCGGTGCGGCGAGCACGCCGGCCAGCCCGGCCAGCAGCGACGCGATCGCCCAGTTGGCCGCCTCGGACCGCACGGGCCACCACCCGAGGAGGGCGGCGGAGCGCTCGTTCTGCGCGCACGCCCGGGTGACGACGCCGAAGCGGGTGAGGCGGTACACGGCGGCGAGCACGGCGGCGGCGGCCAGCGCGATCACCGCCAGCAGGAGGCGGTCACGCCCCACGGTTGCGCCGAGCACGTGGACCGGCGCGCTGGGCAGCACGCGCGGGCTGGGCCGCGCCGACGTGCCGAACTGGATGACGACGACGGCCTGCAGCGCCAGCATGAGGCCGATCGACGCCACCACCTTGGCGATCGCCGGCGCATGGCGCAGCCACCGGAAGATGCCGAGGTACACGATCGTCCCGAGGACGGCGGCGTACACCAGCGTGACCCCCATCGCCGGCAGGGTGGCGAGGCCGTGCGCGGCGAGCGGGATGCGGTGCGGGAGCACGACGACCGGGAGCACGAGCCGGCCGTGGGCGCGCAGCTCGGTGTAGCAGTAGGCGCACAGCATGGCCATGGCGCCGTGCGCGAAGTTCACGACCCCCGATGCCTGGTACTCGCCGATCACGCCCAACGCCAACAGGGCGGTGACCGCGCCGCCGCCGAGACCGAGCAGCGCGAACAAGATGACCGATGTCATGTTCCCCGCCGCTAGCCGAACTTCACTTGGCCGGTGCCGTCGTACCACTGGTCCGACAGGCTCACCAGCTTGCTGCCCTTGACCTGCAGGACGCGACGGCCGCGCACGCACGTGATCGGCGACGAGACCACGCTCTGGTCGCACGTGTAGGTGTCGGTCATGAACGACGGGGCCTGGGCACCGGCGCGGAACGCGCTGATGATCGCCTCCGGTGTGACGCTGGCGGCGCCGAGCTTGTCGATGACGGCCTTGAGGTTCATCACGGCGGTGAAGCCGTTGCCGGCGAACTCGCTCAGCGGGACGTGGTCGCCGTAGGTGTCGAGGGCGTGGCGGTAGGTCGCCACGTCGTGTTGGCCCGTGTCATAGGGGTTGAGGCTGCCGGCGCCGACCAGCGCGCCCTCCATGGCCGAGCCCGCCGCGCTGATGGTCTGGGGGCTGGCGCAGATGCCGGGGAGGAACAACTTGCTCTGCGCGGCGATGCTCTCGTGCGCCTGGGCCACCGGGACGCACAGCTGCGCGCTGGTGACCGCCATGATCACGTCGGGGTTGCCCTCGGCCGCGGCGGCCATCTGCGACGACGCGTCGGTGGCGGTCAGCGGGAGCGAGACGACCTTGCCCACCTTGGCGCCGTTGGCCCCGGCCACCGAACGGATCACCGTCTCGAACACCGGGCCGGCCGGGATGTCGAGGTTGATGACGTTGATGGTCTTGGCCTTGCCGTCGGTGGCGAGGTACTTCGTCCATCCCGCCCAGTCGGCGACCGCGTCGAGGCCGAACGCGAACGCGTCCTTCGACAGCACGAGCTCGGGCGTCACGCCCGCGGCGCCGACCAGGGGCACGCCCGCCTTTTCGATGATGGGGACGCTGCCCGCGGTGCCGAGCTCGCTCTCCCCGACGAAGGCGACGGGGTGCTTCTCGAGCAACTGGTTGGCGCACGCGGACGACTGCTCGGGCGAGCCGTCGGTGACGCAGGTGTCGAGCTTGAGCGGGCGCCCGGCGGCGCCGCCGAGCGCGGTGTTGACGAACTTGACGGCGGCCTGCGCGGCCAGGCGCGAGTCGGGCAGCGCGGCGGGGCCGCTCTCCTGGCTGATCATGGCCAGCTCGATCGGGTCACCCTGGGCCGGTGCCGCCGTGACCGCCGGGGCCGCGGCCGGTGCGGACGAGGCCGGGGCGGCCGGCGCGGCTGACGAGGGCGGCGCCTTCGCCGTGCCCGAGCTGCTGCACGCCCCCACCGCCACGGCGGCGACCACCGTCCCCACGAGCACCGCGGCGCGGCGCCCGGTCATGGCCCTTGCTCCCATCGAACCCTCCTCGTCGTCCCGTACGCCGAGCAGTCTCAGGGACTCGAATCGATTTGTCAAGAGAAAACGATTTACAAGTACGAGATCGCTGTTATACGCTGCAATCGATGCCGCCGCACGGGCGGACGGGACCCGAGAAGGAGGGCGCGTGAAGCTGGCCAACGCCGAAGGGCGAGCCGTGCTCGTGGTGGACGGGGGGACGGTCGACATCGAAACCGCGTCGGGCGCGCAGCTGCCGTCGGACCCCCAGGCCCTGTACGCCCGGTGGGACGAGCTGGTGGCTTTTGCCGAGCGGCGCCCGTCGCCCGACGCGCCGCTCGACGTGCGCCGGCTCGAGGCGCCCGTGCCCCGGCCCCGGCAGGTGTTCGCCATCGGCATGAACTACGCGGCGCACGCCGCCGAGGCCGGGGTCGAGCCGCCCGAGTTCCCCCCCACCTTCACCAAGTTCCCGACCTGCCTCACCGGGCCCGACGCCGCGGTGGTGCTGCCGAGCGGGTTCGTCGACTGGGAAGTGGAGCTCGTCGTCGTGGTCGGCCACCTCGCCTACGAGGTGCCCGAGGGCCGCGGCTGGGCGCACGTCGCCGGCGTGACCGTCGGCCAGGACCTCTCCGAACGGCTGGTGCAGCTGCGGCCGCCCGCGCCCCAGTTCAGTCTGGGCAAGTCGTTCCCCGGGTTCGGGCCCATCGGCCCGTGGGTGGTGACCCCCGACGAGCTCGAGCACCGCGACGACCTCGCCATCGGCTGCGCGGTCAACGGCGAGGAGGTGCAGAAGAGCCGCACCGCGGACCTCATCTTCGGCGTCGACGCGCTCGTCCACCACTTGTCGTCGATCACCCCGCTGTTGCCCGGCGACCTGATCTTCACCGGCACGCCGTCGGGCGTCGGCGGCACGCGCACACCGCCGCGCTTCCTCGCCCCCGGCGACGAGCTGACCTCGACCATCGAGGGCATCGGCACGATCCACACCCACCTCATCGCGAAGGAGCACACCGCATGACGACCGAACTCGAGATCGCCTACGTGGGGCTGGAGGTCGCCGACGTGGCCGCGTTCGGCCCGTTCCTCGGCGACATCATGGGGCTCGTCCCCGGCGAGCCGGCCGGCGACGGGTCGGCGACGTGGCGCAACGACGACCGCGCCCACCGCATCATCGTGCGCGAAGGGCCGGCGAACGACGCCGTCTTCGTCGGGATGGAAGCCGCCTCCGCCGCCGCGTTCGACCGCGCCGTCGCGCGCGCCGAGGGCGCGGGTGCGCGCGTCACCGACGGCACCAGCGCGGACGCCGCGGCGCGACGGGTCGCCGCCCTGGCGCGCGTCGACACGCCGTGGGGCGTCCCCGTCGAGCTCGTGCACGGCCTCGCCGCCGGCGCGGTGCCCTTCGATGCGCCGCTGGTGCCCGGCGGGTTCCTCACCAAGGGCGTGGGGTTCGGCCACGTCGCCCTCGTCGCGGGCGACCTCGACGCGGCCGACGCCTTCGCGCGCGACGCGCTCGGCATGGTGCAGTCCGACTGGATCGAGACGGACCTCGGCGGGATCCCGCTGACCGTGCGCTTCTACCACTGCAACCCGCGCCACCACACGCTGGCCCTCGCCCACCTCCCGCTCGAGCTGCCCCAGAAGCTCCACCACGTCATGGTCGAGAGCGTCGACCGCGACAACGTCGGCCGTGCCTTCGACCGCGCCTGGCAGGCCCAGGTCCCGATCGCCAATGCATTGGGAAAACATGACAACGACAAGATGTTCAGCTTCTACGCGGTGACTCCGGCCGGCTTCCAGTTCGAGTTCGGTTACGGCGCCCGGACGATCGAGGAACCGTGGACCGAGGACCGGCGTTACGACCGCATCAGCGAGTGGGGGCACCAACCGCTGCAGTCCCCGTTGCACGGGTAGCCGGCGATGAGCGACCTCAAGGGCCGCGTGGCGCTCGTGACGGGCTCCTCGAGCGGCATCGGCGCCGCCATCGCCACCAGCCTGGGCCAGCTCGGCGCCAGGGTGGTGGTCAACTCGGCCACATCGGTCACTGAGGGCCGGCGCGTCGCGGCCGAACTGCCCGACGCGTTCTACGTGCAGGCCGACGTCGCCGACCCCGACCGCGCGTCAGAGCTCGTCGCCGCCGCGGTCGAGCACTTCGGCGGGCTCGACATCGTCGTCAACAACGCGGGTACGACCGCGGTGATCCCCCACCACGACCTCGACGCGGCGACCAACGACATCTGGGAGCGGATCCTGCGCGTCAACGTGATCGGGACGTGGAACGTGATCCGCGCCGCGGCACCGCACCTGAAGGCCAGCGGTGACGGCGTGATCATCAACATCACGTCGCTCGCCGGCGTGCGCCCGGTCGGCTCGTCGGTCCCGTACGCCGTGTCCAAGGCGGCGCTCAACCACCTCACCGTCGTGCTGGCCAACGCCCTCGGCCCCGAGATCCGCGTCAACGCCGTGGCGCCGGGATTGATCGACACGCCGTGGACGGCGGAGTGGGGGGCGCTGCGCGACGCGGTGCGGGCGACGTCGCCGCTGCGGCGCACCGGCACGCCCGAGGACGTGGCCGACGCGTGCATCGGCCTGATCGGGGCGCGCTACGCCACCGGGCAGGTGCTGGTGGTGGACGGGGGTGTGGCGCTGCGATGACCGGGCCCGCCACTGACCGCGCTGCGGGCGCGGCGCCGGCATTCGACCGCGACGACCCGCCGGTGCTCGGCGCCAACCCGTTCGTCGGCCTCACCTCCGCGCAGGTGGCCGCCGCCTTCGCCCGCCTCGGCCAGCGCGTCGCCGTCGAGCCGGGCGTGGCCGCCGCCACCACCGTCGACGCCGTCGCGGAGCTGTTGCGCGTCGCCGTCGGGCGCAGCGATGTCGCCCCCGAGCGCGGCGACCGCCGCTTCGCCGACGCGACGTGGCAGGACAACCCGCTGTTCCGCCGGCTCATGCAGGGCTACCTCGTGCGCAGCCGCGCCGCCCACCGCGTGGTCGACGAGGTCGCGCTCGACTCCAAGAGCCGGGCCCGCGCCCACTTCGCCGTGTCGTTGGTGACCGAAGCCGCCGCGCCGACCAACAACCTGCTCACGAACCCCAACGCCATGGCCAAGGCGCTGCAGACGCGCGGGCAGAGCGTGCTCGCCGGCGCGCGCAACTTCGCCCATGACCTGCGCCACAACGGGGGCATGCCCTCGCAGGTCGACACCAGGCCCTTCGCCGTCGGGCGCAACCTGGCCGTGTCGCCCGGGCGCGTCGTGCACCGCACCGAGGTGTTCGAGCTCATCCAGTACGACGAGACCTCGCCGCGCGTGCACCGGCGCCCCCTCGTCGCCGTGCCGCCGCAGATCAACAAGTACTACATCACCGACCTGGCGCCGGGGCGCAGCCTGGTGGAGAGCACCGTCGCCGCCGGGTTCCCCTACTTCACGTTGAGCTGGCGCAACCCGACGCGCGAGCACCGCGACTGGGACCTCGACACGTACGTGTCCGCGTGCCTGGAGGCGGTGCACGTGGCCTGCGACATCGCGGGGAGCGAGGACGCCAACACCGTCGGGCTGTGCGCCGGCGCGGTGACCCTGGCCGCCCTCCTCGGCCACCTGGCCGCCACCGGTGAGTCCTCGCTCGTCAACTCGGCGACGTTCCTCGTGGCCGGCCTCGACACCACGGCGGAGACGACGGCGACGAGCCTGATGTCGCGCCGGGCGGTCGAAGCGGCGCGGGCGCGCTCGCTGCGCCGGGGGGTGCTCGCCGCCGAGGACATGGCCAAGGTGTTCGCCTGGCTGCGGCCCAACGACCTGGTGTGGAACTACTGGGTCAACAACTACCTGCTGGGCGAGAACCCGCCGGCCTTCGACATCCTCTACTGGAACAACGACACGACCCGCCTGCCCGCCGGCCTGCACTCCGACTTCCTCGACCTGTACCTGACCAACGGCCTCGTCGAGGGCACGCTGGACGTGCTCGGGGCGCCGGTCGACCTCGGCAAGGTCGCGTGCGACAGCTTCGTCGTCGCCGGCTACACCGACCACCTCATCCCGTGGGACGGCGCCTACCGCACGACGCAGGTCCTCGGCGGCGAGAGCCGGTTCGTGCTCAGCACCGGCGGCCACATCCAGGCCATCCTCAACCCGCCCGGCAACCAACGCGCCTCGTACCTGGTCAACGACGCGCTTCCGCCCACCGCCGCCGAGTGGCGCGCCGGTGCCACGCAGGTTTCGGGGTCGTGGTGGCCGCTGTGGCACGAGTGGCTGGCGACGCGCTCGGGCACCACGCGCGCCCGGCGCCGGCGCTCGGGCAACGCCGCCCATCCCGCGGGTGACGCGGCACCGGGCCGGTACGTCCACCTGACGTGACCGGCCTGCGGACGTTCGCCCGCGTCGACGGCCACCTGCTGCGCGTATCGGTCGGGGGCGACGGGCCGCCGGTCCTGCTCATCATGGGGCTCGGCGGCAACATCGAGATGTGGGGCCCGCTGGAGCGCGAGCTGCAGGCGCGCGGGTTCCAGACCGTCGCCTACGACGCATCGGGCACCGGGTACTCGCCGCCGCGCGCCGTCCCGCTCCGCCCCCACGGCCTGGCCCGCCAGGCCGCCCACCTCCTCGACGAGCTCGGCCTGCCGTCGGCGC
>Ga0070741_10005191_pt1 | contig 29235 bp, 28 predicted proteins | sample Coa_R1_4_FD_66440 | JGI IMG/M metagenome (GOLD analysis project Ga0070741, IMG submission 66440) | Surface soil microbial communities from Centralia Pennsylvania, which are recovering from an underground coalmine fire - Coalmine... | ecosystem: Environmental > Terrestrial > Soil > Unclassified ... | reverse complement strand
CGTCGCGATGATGATGTCCTTGGCCTGGACCTGCTCGCCGGACACGTCGACCGCGCCCTTGCCGGCCAGGCGCGCCGAGCCGCGGAACGTGGTGACGCCCCCGGCCTTGAGAAGGCCCTCGACGCCTTTGACGAGCTGGTCGACCACCACGGTCTTGCGCTTCTGGGCGGCCGGCCAGTCGATCCCGAGCTGGTCGGTCGTGACGCCGAAGGAGGCTGCGCCCTTGATGAGCGTGTACAGCTCCGACGACTGGAGAAGCGCCTTGGTCGGGATGCAGCCACGCACCAGGCAGGTGCCTCCAACCCGGTCCTTCTCGACGAGCGCCGTCTTCGCGCCGAGCTGGGCGGCTCGCAACGCCGCGACGTAGCCGCCGGGCCCGCCGCCGATCACGAGTACGTCAAAAGCCGCTGCCATAGCTCCTATCTATACAGGGTATCGACAGAAATTATGCGGCTCAGGCCCCGCCCGGTCGCCGGATCACGCCGTTTGGGCTGTACCGATTGACGATCGGCATGCGCCGGTCGCGGCCGAACGCGCGTGGGGTGATCTTGACTCCCGGCGGGGCCTGCCGGCGCTTGTACTCGCTGCGATCTACCAGCTGGATCACCCGCGCCACCGTCTCCGGCTTGTGGCCGGCGGCGATGAGCTCCTCGGGGCTCAGGTCGTCCTCCACGTAGCCGGTCAGGATCGGGTCGAGCTCCTCGTAGGGAGGAAGGCTGTCGACGTCCTTCTGGCCTGGTTTGAGCTCTGCCGAAGGCGGTTTCGTGATCACCCGTTCGGGAATGGCGCGGCCCAGCGTGTTGCGGTACCGGCACAGCTCGTAGATCGTGGTCTTGGTCAGGTCCTTCAGCACGGCGTAGCCGCCGGCGATGTCGCCATAAAGCGTGCCGTAGCCGGTCGCCAGCTCTGACTTGTTGCCGGTGCTCAGCACGATGTGGCCGAACTTGTTGGACAGCGCGTGGAGGATCGTGGACCGGATGCGCGGCTGGAGGTTCTCTTCGGCGACGCCTGGCTGGGTGCCCTCGAACGCCTCCCGAAGGATCTCCTCGAAACCGCGGTGCGGCGCCTCGATGGGGAAGTCCATCAGCTGCATACCGAGGTTCTCAGCGACGAGGCCGGCGTCCTCGAGGCTTTCTTTAGAGGTGTGCCGCGACGGCATCCGAACGCCGATCACGTTTTCCGGGCCGAGCGCGTCGCACGCGATCGCCGCGGTGAGCGCCGAGTCGACGCCGCCGGACATGCCGATGATCACCTTCTGGAATCGCTGCTTGCGGATGTAGTCATGCGTCCCCAGCACGACAGCGGCGTAGATCTCGGCCGCACCTTCGAGTGGCGTCGCGACGCGGGGGCCGATCGGCGGCTTCGGACCAGGCGCGCCATTCGGGCTGATCGTGACCTCAGAGACCTCGAGCTCGAGCCGTTCCGCGCCCTCGGCCTCCCGGCGCAGGTTCTCGGCGGGCCTTCGGGGCGGAGTTTCCAGGTCGATGTCGCAGACGAGCAGCTCTTCGACGAACGAGCCCGCGCGCGCCACGAGCCGTCCCCGTGGGTCGTACACGACGCTGTTGCCGTCGAAGACGAGCTCGTCCTGCCCGCCGACGGTGTTCACCCACGCAACGAACGCGCCGTAGTCAGCGGCGCGCTCCGCGACCATCGCCTCGCGGGGGGCGCGCTTGCCGTGGTGGTATGGGGAGCCGTTGATGTTGATCAGCAGCTGCGCGCCCTGGTGCGCCTCCCAGGCCATCGGGCCGGCCGGGAACCAGCAGTCCTCGCAGACGGACAGGCCTATCCGGACTCCCTCCAGCTCGATGATCGGGCACAGATGGCCCGCCTCGAAGTAACGCTTCTCGTCGAACACCCCGTAGTTGGGCAGGAAGACCTTGTGGTAGACGGCCTTCACCTCGCCGCCTTGCAAAAAGGCGGCCGCGTTGAAAATGTCGCCCGCCTGGTCGACGAAGCCGACGACGGACGCGATGCCTCGGGAAGCCTGCGCTATCGCCTCGAGCTGTGCGAGGTTGTCGCGAACGAAAGACGGCTTGAGTACAAGGTCCTCCGGCGGGTAGCCGGTGACGGCCAGCTCCGGGAAGCAGACCACGTCGGCGCCCAGCGCCCGGGCGCGCTCGGTCCATTCGATGATCAGCTTTGCGTTTCCCTGCAGGTCCCCGACGACGGGGTTCACCTGCGCCAGCGCGATCCTCACGCCTCAATTCTGGCTTGCGGTACTGCTTAGCATTGGGCTGCTTGGGTTACTTCGAACGTCTCCGCGCGCTCTCGAAGGAGCGCCACACGATGCTGTGCGTCGGGCTCGACCCCGACCCCGACCGGATCGAGGGTGGGGCGGCGGGCGCCCTCCGCCTGTGCCGCGAGGTCGTGCGCCAGACCGAGGAGCACGCCTGCTGCTTCAAGCCGAACAGCGCCTTCTGGGAGCAGTACGGGCCCGACGGGTGGTCCGCGCTCATGGAGCTCAGGGACGCGGCGCCCGACACGCCGTTCCTCTTCGACGCCAAGCGCGGCGACATGGGCAACACGATGCGGGCCTACGCGCGCGCCGTGTTCGAGACCCTCGCCATGGACGCGGCCACCGTGAACCCGTACCTGGGCGCCGACTCGCTCGAGGAGTTCATCCGGTACGAGGACCGCGGCGTCTATGTCCTGTGCCGGACGTCCAACCCGGGCGCCACCGACCTCCAGCACCTCGAGTCCGGCGGCAGGGCGGTTTACCGCCACGTCGCGGCGCTCGCCGAGCGTCTCGACACCAGGGGCAACGTGGGACTCGTGGTCGGGGCCACGGCGCCGGCCGAGGTCGCGGAGGTGCGCGGCGTCACCAGGCTGCCGTTCCTGCTGCCGGGCGTGGGGGCGCAGGGCGGCGACGTCGAGGCCGCGGTTCGCGGCGCCTGGAACGGCGACCCCGCGTCCTGCCTTGTCGCGGCGAGCCGCAGCGTGATGTACGTGGCGAGCCCGGCCAGGGAGGCGGCCGCGCTGAAAGATCAGATCAACGCCGCGGCAAGGGTCCGGACGTGAGCGAGCAGCGCCACACCGCGCGCCTTGTCCTGCAGGGACACATCATCGACTCGATGACGCTGCCGCAGGTGATGGACATGGTCATGGACCTCGGCGGCAACTTCACGATCGAGGAGCTGAAAGTCGGCCAGCACAAGACCGATCCTTCGATCTGCCGCATGGAGGTCTACGCGAGCTCGGCCGAGCTGCTCGACAGCATCGTCCGGCAGGCCCGGGCCCTGGGCGCAACGGCGGAGTCCGAGCAGCCCGTCCTCACCGAACGTGTCTCGCAGGACGGCGTGTTTCCGGAGGGCTTTTACTCGACGAGCAACCTCCCGACCGAGGTGCTGCTGGACGGCCGGTGGATCCCCGTCGAGAAGATCGAGATGGACACGGCGATTGCCATCGACCGCGGCGCGCGCAGGGCCTGGTGCGTCGTCTTCCAGGACGCGAAGCAGGGGATGGAGCTCGTCGTCGGCCACCAGGGAGTGCGCGTCACGCCACTCGAGCGCTCGCGGCACACGGAGATCTTCAGCTTCATGGGCAGCGAGGTGTCCGCCGAGAAGCCGAAGAAGGTTCTCATCGGCGGCATCGCCGACGAGATGCGCGGGGTCCGCGAGGCGGGGGGCAGGATCCTCGTCGTCGCCGGGCCGGCGGTCGTGCATACGGGGGCCGGCAAGTACCTGTCGCGGCTGATCGAGCTCGGCTACGTCCAGGTGCTGTTCGCCGGCAACGCACTCGCCGTGCACGACGTCGAGTCCGCGCTGTTCGGCACCGCACTCGGCGTGAACGTGGAGAGCGGCCTTGCCATCGAGCACGGCCACGAGCACCACATGCGGGCGATCAACCGCGTGCGCGCGGCGGGAGGCCTCAGGCAGATGGTCCAGACGGGCCAGCTCAGATCCGGCGTGATGAAGTCGGCCATCGATGCCGGCATAGACATCGTGCTGGCCGGATCGGTGCGCGACGACGGGCCACTGCCCGACGTGATCACCGACATGGTCGAAGCGCAGCGCCGCATGCGGGCGACCCTCCACGATGTGCGCATCGCGTTGATGCTGTCGACGATGCTCCACTCGATCGCGACCGGCAACATGCTGCCCGCGGTGGTCCGCACGGTCTGCGTCGACATCAACCCCGCCGTGGTGACCAAGCTCGCCGACCGCGGCAGCTGGCAGTCGGTCGGCCTGGTCACGGACGTGGAGTCCTTCTTGCGCGAACTGGTCCTCGTAATGGAAACTGGGCGCCATGGGTAAAGGACGAGACAAACAGGGCCGCGAGGCCAAAAAGAAGAAGAAGGCGAAGCAGCCGCCGGTCGTGGCGGGCCAGAACGTCCAGTTCAGGCACCACACGGTCGTCACCGAGGAGCCCTCGCCGCAGCCTCGCCCGCAGGAGTAGGCCGCTAGGCGGACTCTGCCGTCTGTGTCGCCTGGGAGTCCTTGCGTGGCCACATGCGGTAGGCCATCAGGACCAGGAGCACGGCGAATAGGCCGGCCAGCACGCGCTGTGGAAGCCACAGGGCGAACGCCGAGGCGACGAGCGACGTCGGCACCCCCGCAGCCCCCATGCGGAACGCTGCGCCGTCGTCCAGGTCGCCGTGCCGGCGGTGGACGAAGGCCCCGAACGCGGCGGTCGGCAGGATGGCCAGCAGTGACGTCCCCTGGGCCACGCGCTGCCCCACGCCGAACAGGAGGACGAGGCTCGGCACCATCAGGATGCCTCCTCCGACCCCGGTCAGACCGCTGACGGCGCCGATCGCAGCGCCCGTCAACGCGATCTCGAGGTAACCCGCGAGGCTGAAGGACGTTGGACTGCCGCCCTGGACCGCAGCTCCCGAGCCGAGCAGCGCGTCGTGACCCTCTTTCAGGGCGCCGAAAATCAGGACGGCGACCAGGATGAACTTCAAGGCACGCTCCGGGGCCTGGCGGCTGAGCAGAGAGCCCGCGATGGAGCCGGCGGAGCTACCGATCATGACCACCAGCGCCACGTTGAGGTCGAGCTGGGGCGAACTCGAGCCGAAGTAGTAGACCGCCGCCGCAACAATGGCGATCGGCACGATGGCCGCGAGCGAGCTGCCGCTGGCCCTGCGGTGCGGGGTATGAGCCCACAGCACCTGCAGCGGCACCATGAGAAAACCGCCGCCGACCCCCAGCAGCCCGCCCGCGGCGCCCGCGATACCGCCGATCGCAAGGTAGACGCGGCCGCCGGCCCGCGGTCTCCCGCTTGCTAGGGGCAGGGAATCCTCATGAGAGCCTGCCGACGTACAGGTTGATCACCTCTTCATCATCGAGCAGGTCGCGTCCCGGGCCTTCCAGTCGGTTCTGGCCCAAGACGAGAACGTAAGCCCACTGCGCGTGGCGCAACGTCTCTCGCGTGTTTTGCTCGATCACGAGGACGGCGACATCGGTCGCCCGGATCGCCTCGATCCGCTCCCAGATCAGAGCCTGGAACTTCGGCGCCAGGCCGGCGCTCGGCTCGTCCAGGATGAGTACGGCGGGGTCGACCATCAGCCCGCGGGCCAGGGCCAGCATCGTGCGCTGGCCGCCGCTCAGCGTGCTGGCACGGCGACCGGCCTTCTCGGCGAGGTCGGGGAACAGCAGGAACAGTTGCTCGATCCGTTCGGGCACCCCGCCTTTGCGACTGTAGCCCCCCATGTCGAGGTTCTCTCGCACCGTGAGGTCCGGAAAGACATTGGCGACCTGCGGCACGTAAGCCATGCCCATACCGACCATCTTCTCCGCGGCCCGTCCGGTGACGTCCCTGCCGAGCACGGTGACCTTGCCTGCGCTCGGTCGGATCAGCCCGGCGATCGCCTTGAGCAGGGTCGACTTGCCGGCACCGTTGGGTCCCACGATGGCCGTGATCGCGCCCAGCCGCGCGACCATGCTCACGCCGTTGATCACCGGAGGGCCGCCGTATCCGGCCGTGAGATTCTCGACGACGAGGACGGTCGGAGCCAGGTCAGGCCTTTCCGTCACTGACCACCTCGCCCAGGTACGCGTCGACCACGGCCTGGCTCGAGCGCAGGGACTCGAACGGGCCCTCGGCGATCACGGTCCCCTGGGCCATGACGATCACGTGCTGGGTCACGCGTTCGATGAACGGCAAGTTGTGTTCCACGACGATGACCGAGGTCCCGGTGGCGATGAATCCTTCGATGGCCATGGCCATGCGCTCGCCCATCACCGGGTTGACGCCTCCCATCGGCTCATCGAGGATGACGAGCTCGGGCTGGGCCATGCGGATTCGCGCAAACTCGACCAGGCGCTTCTGCCCGCCGCTGAGGCTGCCCGCCCTCTCGTTGCGGACGGCGTCGAGTCCAAGCTCAGAGATGATCTCGCGCGCCCGGGTCCGCTCTTCGGCCGCCGCGGCGCGCTGCCCCCGCCCGAGTCCGAAAACCCCCTGAAAAAAGCTCTCGCGACGGGCGTCCCAACGCGCCATGACGACGTTCTCGATCACGGTCAACGCCGGCCACTCTCGCGGCGCCTGAAACGTGCGAACGAGACCCAGGCGGGAGATCCGGTGGGGAGGGAGTCCTTCGAGCTCGCGCCCTTTGAACAGGATCGTCCCGGCATCGGGAAGCTTGAAGCCGGAGATCAAATCGATCGCCGTGCTCTTGCCTGCGCCGTTCGGTCCGATGAGTCCCGTGACCTGGCCCAGCGGCGCTTGAAACGAGCAGTTCTCCACCGCGTACACGCCACCGAAGTGCTTGGACAGGCCGCGGACCTCGAGCGCGGTGGCGACGGCCGGAATGTTCAAGTGGCCTGGGGAGCCGGCTCCACGGCCGGCTCGCGGTCGATGTACCGGCGCTCGGGCAGCAGGCCCTGCGGGCGGAATCGCAGGAACAGCACGAGCACAAGTCCGATGATCGCGCCGCGCAGCGCGAGCACGACCTGGGGGTGATTCGGTATCTGGGGCAGGAATCTCGTCGACTCCTGGACCAGCACGCCCATGATCAGCACCCCCAGGGCGACGCCTCTGATGTTGCCCCGCCCGCCGACCAGGACCGCGGAGTACAGGACGATCACCTCGACAGGCGACCACGCCGAAGGGTTGAAAGCACTGAGGTAGGCAGCGAACAGCGCTCCGGCGAATCCTCCTATGCCCGCACCGAGCACATAACCTTTGAGCTTGAGCCGGTAGATGTCGCGGCCAAACGCCGCGGCCGCGCGCTCATCCTCGCGCAGCGTGCGCAGCGCCATGCCGAAGCGGCTGCTCGAGATGCGGGCCATGAACAGGAAAACGAGCACGAAGCAGACCAGGCTCAAGCCAAGGAAGAAGTACTGGTACGTCTGGTAGTCGAACCCGAACCAGTCACCCATCGGGTCGAACAGGCCGGACAGTCCGTTGTAACCGTCGAAGAGCCGGACGTACTGTCCGGCCATCACGTACATCACGTAGACGGCGCCCAGGGTGACGATCGAGAAGTAGATGCCGCGAAGGTGACGGAGGGCGATCAGACCGACGACCAGCCCCACGGCCATGGACGTGGCGACCGCGCCCGCGACCGCCACCGGGTACGGCAGCTGCAGGCCAAGGATGAACTCGGCTGGTGGGACAGGCGGCCCGATCGTCAGCACCAGGGTCATGTAAGCGCCGATCGCGACGTATCCGTAATAAGCGAGGTCGAAGTCACCGGCCCAGCCCCAGATGACGTTGAGCCCGAGGGCCATGATCCCGAAGATCGATCCCTCGGTCAGGATCGAAACCAGGTAGGCGCTCATTCGAACACGGTCCTGCGCGCGTTTGTGAACAGCCCTCGCGGACGGACGAGGATCACGATCGCGAGGATGGCGAACGCGAACGCGAGGTTGTAGCTCGCGCTGATGTAGTTGCCCGCGAACTCGAGAATGATCCCCACCATGACCGCGCCTGCAACGGTGCCGAACGGCCGCCCCAGGCCGCCTGCCACCGAAGCGGTCAGCGTGATGAGGAAGAAGCTGAACCCGAAGTACGGGTTGAAAGTCCCGACGCTCTCGGCCAGGACGAACCCGGCGTATCCGGCGATGAGCCCGGCCAGGAAGAACGTCGCAGCGGCCACACGCGTCGCGTTGATGCCCGTGACGCGCGCCAGCTCACGATTTTGCGAGACGGCACGGAGCGCCTTGCCGAACTTCGTGCGCGAGACGACGAAGTAAAGCGCCAAGGTGATCGCGGCTGCAGAAAGAACGATTCGCTCGTCGAGAGGGGTGAGCAGGAAGGGTCCGATGTTCTGGGGGGCGCCCGGGTCGATCGTATAGGCGACGTTCTCGGCGCCGAAACCGATGACCAAGAAGTTCTGGATGATGAAAGACACGCCGAGCGTCGCGATGAAGATCACGGTGGGCGTGGCGCCGAAGCGGATGAAAGGCCCGATCACGCTCAGGTACATGGCGAGCGCGACAAGGCCACCGGCCAACGCGGCCGCGAGGGCGGCCGCGACGGCACTGCCAGTGCGCTGGTGCACAACGTAGGCGGCGTAGGCACTCACCGTAAGGATCTCGCCGTGGGAGACGTTGGCGACATTGGTGACGCCGTACTCGAGTGTGAACGCGACCGCGGACAGGGCAAGGATGGCCGCCGTCACGATGCCGAAACCGAGCGTCAGCAGCGCTTCGTGCACGACCTAACCTTGTCCCATCCGGGCGCGTCTCGTCCGTCTCTGCCCGACCGCTGGATCAGATGAACCGGACGACTGTTGTTACGGGGTTGCCGCGGCGAGGTCGGCGGCCGACATCACCTGAACCTGCACCTGCTGACCGGTCGACGGGTCCTGCTGGAACGCGCCGTATGGGCCGAAGGTGTTGTGGTACTGGTTGTAATCGAGGGGGCCGCTCGCGCCGTCATAGTTGATCTCGGTCCCGGCCTTGATCAGGGAGAGGCACGTCGCGTAGGTGTAGCACTGCGTTCCAGGCGGATTGCTCACCTTGCCAAGGGCTGCGTTGATGTCGGGGCCCGCGATGCTGCCGGCCTGGTCGATCGCGAGCGCCTGGCTGATCACCGAGTCATACGCGTAGTTCGCGTTGGCGAGGGGTTGGTTGTTCGCGCCGAACATCGCGGCGAAGTCCTTGTTGAACTCGTCCGCGGCCGCACCCGAGACAGAGGTGCCGTAGACCGAGGTGAGGTGGTCATGGGCGACCTGGTAGGTGATCGCCTTCAGGTAGTCGTCGCCGCCCGTGACGTCGGTTCCGACGAAGGGGATGGCCAGGTTGTCGAGCTGCTTGAAGTTGCGGTACAGGACGGCGGCGGTGGCCGCGTCCGTCTGCGTGAATATCACGTCGGGGTTGGCGCTGATGACCTGCTGCACCTGTGACTTGTAGTCGGTCTGGTCCGGCGCGATCGTGATGCTGAGCGCAATCTTGCCGCCGAGCTTCTCGAACGTCTTGGTGATGGGCGGCGGGAACGTCTGGGCCGCGATGTCGGAGTAGAAGACGAGCGCGGCGTTGCGGTAGCCCTTCTTGTATGCGTAGAGCGCCATCGCGACTCCGAGCTGGGAGTCCGACGGGCTGTCCCGCCACAGGTACGGGTTGGTGTTCTTGTCGAACAGCGTGCTGCCGCCCTGGAACTGGGTCGGGATCTTGGCCGAGCTCACGATCGGGGCGACGGCGTTGATCTCCTGTGTCTCGGGCCCGATGATCCCGACGACCTGGTTGGCCGCCAGGAGCTGGCGCACGGCCGGCACCGCGTCGGCCTCATCGCACTGCGTGTCGGCGTGGGTCAGGTTCAGCTGCTGGCCGAGGATCCCCCCTGCGTCGTTGATCGCCTTCTGGGCGATCTGCGAGCCCTGCAGCATGGCCTGGCCGAGACTCGCGAGGGTGCCCGTGAAGCACGAGAGCACGCCCATGGTGACCGGCCCGTTCGGCTTGACGCCGGAGGAGCCGGTGGATCCGCCGCCTCCACAGGCGGCGAGGGCAAACGCGCCGGCGACTGCTACGACCGCGAGGCGGCTCTGGCGTCCGCCAAAGCGGCCGGAAAGGACAACGCGCATCAGTCTCCTCCCTGCAAAGCCCCAAAAGTCAGGCGGAACGACGGGAGCGTAGTCGAGGCCGGTTGTCTTGTCAATGGTTGGACCACTGGACCAATGCGCCTGTTAGACTCGCGAGGTGGGCACGCCTGCGATCGTGGCCTTGCGCCCCGTGGAGCGCAGCCGCCTTTACGAGGACGTAGGGGAGAGGCTGGGAGAGCTCGTCCGGGAGTCGGGAATGAAAGAGGGCGACCGGTTTCCACCGGAACGGGAGCTGTCGCAGAGGCTCCAGGTGAGCCGGACTTCGGTCCGCCAGGCATTTGTCGTGCTCCAGGCGCTCGGCTTCGTCGACGTCCGCCACGGCGAGGGCGTCTTCCTGCGCCGTCCGGGCGGCTTTGGAGACTCGCTGACCAAGCTGCTGGAGCGCCGCCGGCGCCTGCCGGAAGTGCTCGAGGCACGTGAGGCCATCGAGGTCAAGCTTGCCGAACTGGCGGCTTCGCGCCGGACCCGCCTGGACCTCGACTCGATGAGCTCCGCCCTGGACGGCATGGAAATGGAGATCGAAGGCGGCGGCCTTGGCACCGAAGGCGACGCCGCCTTTCACCACGCGGTGGCGCTCGCGGCGCGCAACGACGTCCTGCTGCACCTGATCGAGGCGATGGCAGAGGTCGTGCACGAGAGCCGCCTCGAGTCTCTCTCCGAGCCGGGCAGGCCCCCGCGGTCCCTCGCGGCGCACCGCCGCATCCTGGCGGCCATCGAGTCCGGCAGTCCGAAGCAGGCGGCCGACGCAATGCGCACCCATTTGCGGGAGGTGGCGGACGTGTCCCTGTTGCGCTGGCAGCCCGAGGCGTCCGCGTAACGAGATGGGCTGCGGCCGGTGCGGCGGCGCGCTCGACCAGTTCCGCGTCTGCACGAAATGCGGCGTCGCAGCCACATTGACCGCCTGGCAGCGAATCGACCAGCTGGTCGACCGGGGCTCCTTCCAGGAAACCGACCGTCACCTCAAGACCGGCGACCCACTCGGATTCGCCGACGAGGCCGGCACCTACCAGCAGCAGATCGCCACCGCGCAGGCCTCGACCGGACTCATGGACGCGGTGGTGACCGGTCGCGCGCGTCTTCTGGGACGGCGAGTGATCCTCGCCGTGTTCGATTTCCGGTTCCTGGGCGGCAGCATGGGCAGCGTCGTCGGCGAGAAGGTGGCGCGGGCGTTCGATCTGGCGAGGCGGGAGCGCGTGCCGGCCATCGCCATCTGCTCCTCGGGCGGCGCCCGGATCCAGGAAGGCATGGTGGCCCTGCTCCAGATGGCGAAAACCACGCTTCTTGCGGCACGTCTGCGCGAGCAGGGCGTGCCGCTCATCACAGTGCTGAGCGATCCGACGATGGGCGGAGTCCTGGCGTCGTTCGCGAGCATGGGCGACGTGGTCCTCGCGGAGCGCCATTCGCGGGTCTCATTCGTCGGGCCGCGCGTCCACGAAAAGGCCATCGGCGACGCGGCCCCGCCGGGCAGCGCGGAGTTTGCCTTGCTGCACGGCACGATCGACTCCCTGGTCGATCGCCACGACCTGCGCCTGGTGCTTGGCCACCTCACGGGCATGCTCGGCCCAGGCGAAGCGCGAGCCGTCCGCAGGGTGCGGACTGCTGATCCGGTTGCGTTCATCGGCGAGGAGCGGCCGGTCTGGCAGACGGTCGAGCTGGCTCGCCACACGGAGCGGCCGAGCGGCAGGGAGCTCTTGAACAGCGTGTTCGACGAGGTCGTCGAACTGCATGGCGACCGCGTCGGTGAAGATGACGACTCGGTGGCCGGCGCGATCGCCAGGCTGGGCGGCCGCGTCGTCGTCGTGGTCGCACAGGACCGCAGGTCGTCGAACGGTGGGAAGACCCGCGCGAGCGGCTACCGCAAGGCGCAGCGCGCCTTCACGCTGGCCGAACGCTTCGGGCTGCCACTCGTCACGCTGGTCGACACGCCTGGGGCTTCGACGGACGCGGCGGCGGAGGCGGCCGGCATCACCACGGCGGTCGCGGAGTCGATGGCCAGGCTGGGCCGGCTGCGCACCAGGGTGGTATGCGTCGTGGTCGGCGAAGGTGGCAGCGGCGGAGCGCTCGCCCTTTCGATAGGAGACCGGCTTCTGATGTTCGAGAATGCGATCTTTTCAGTCATCGGTCCCGAGGCCGCGTCGTCGATTCTTTATCACGACGCGGGTCATGCGCAGGAACTGGCGGCCAGGCTCAAGCTCACAGCCACCGACCTGCTCAAGTTGCGGATCGTCGACCGCATCATCACGGAGCAGCCGCCGGCCCATGAGGCGCCGGGGGTCATGCAGGCGGTTCTTCGCGAGACCTTGATCGACGAGCTTATGAAGCTCGACGGCGCGTCCATCAAGGACCTGCTGGCCCGGCGCGAGTCCAGGTACAGGAACGCGCACGGCGTGCGCGGCCGGATCAACCCGTTCGCGCGGCAAGCACCCTCGGCGGGCGACAGCAGGGCGGCGCGCGCCTGAGCTCAAAAGACGGATTGAGCACGATGCTCGATGGTATTCGCGTGCTGGATTTCAGCCACGCGCTCGCGGGTCCTTACTGCACGATGCTGCTTGGCGACCTGGGCGCCGACGTCGCCAAGGTGGAGTCCCCGGCCGGCGACCAGACGCGCCAGTGGGGGCCGCCGTTCATCGACGAAGAGTCGTCCTATTTCCTCTCGGTCAACCGCAACAAGCGCAGCGTCGTGCTCGATCTGAAAAGCAAAGCTGGGCTGGCCGCGGCGAAATCCCTCGCCTTTGTGGCCGACATCGTGGTCGAGAACTTCAAGCCCGGCACGATGGCGCGGCTCGGCCTCGGACCGAAAGACCTCCACGCGCTGAAGCCGGAGCTCATCTACGCGTCGATCAGCGGCTACGGGCAGGATCACCCGACGCTTGCCGGATACGACCAGATCGCGCAGGGGACGTCCGGGATGATGAGCGTCAACGCTCCACCGGGAGCCGGGCCGACGAAGGTGGGCATACCCATCGGCGACATCTCGGCCGGCATGTTCGCGACACACGCGATACTGGCCGCCCTCTTCGACCGCGAGCGCACCGGGCAGGGCCGCTACATCGACGTCGCGCTCAACGACGCGCTGCTCGCCCTGTTCACGTACCAGGCGGGCCGGCTTTTCGCGACCGGCGCGTCGCCGAAGAGCGACGGCAACCACCACGCGACGATCTCTCCGTACGGCACCTTCGAGGTCGCCGACGGTTTCATCAACCTCGCGGTCGGCTCCGACGACCAGTTCATCCGCTTCGCCGAGGCGATCGGCGCTCCCGAGCTTGCACGCGAGCCCGGATTCGCCACGAACGCGCTGCGCCAGGCGTCGCGCGACGCGCTGACCGAGCGGATAGAGGAAAAGCTGAGGTGCGAGACCCGGGCGCACTGGCTCGAGCGTCTCGAAGCCGCAGGCATCCCCGCCGGACCGATCTACGACCTTAAGGAGGCGTTTGACAGCGAGCTCGTGGCCGATCGCGCGATGCGGCGCACGGTCGAGCACCCGGCTGCCGGCACGATCACGCAGGTGGGCGCGCCGTGGAAGATCGATGGCGCCTCGGCGGTGATCCGCCGCCCGCCGCCGCGACTAGGTGAGCATACGGCCGAGGTGATGAAGGAGTGGGTCGATGCGCGTCCCGACTGACGGCGCCCCGCTGGCCGGGATCCGCGTGATCGAGGTCGGCAACTACATGGCCGCGCCGTACTGTGCCATGCAGCTCGGGGATCTCGGCGCCGAGGTGGTCAAGGTCGAGAACCCCGAGGGTGGCGACCAGGTGCGCTCGGTCGAACCTCGGGTCGGCGGCGAGGGGTCCGCGTTCCTCCGCCTGAATCGCAACAAGCGCTCGCTGGCGGTGAACCTGAAGGCGGACGAGGGCAAAGAGGTCTTCCGCCGGCTGGTTGGGACCGCCGACGTGGTGGTCGAAAACCTGCGCCCCGGGACGATGAAGGATCTCGAGCTCGACTACGAGCGCCTTAGAGGCCTGAATCCGCGCCTCATCTACGTGGCGGCTTCCGGCTGGGGCCAGGACGGCCCTCTGAAGGACCTGCCCGGGCTCGACATCATGGCCCAGGCCCGCTCCGGCCTGATGAGCATCACCGGCAACCCGGGAGAGGATCCGGTCAAGGTCGGCGTACCTGTCTGCGATCTCGTTTGTGCCCTTTACGGAGCGCTCGCGGCAACCGCGGCCCTTTACGCGCGTGGTGACTCGGGGCTCGGCCAGTACATCGACGTGTCGCTGTTCGAGGCCGGCGTCTCGCTTGCGGTTTGGGAGGCCGGCGGCTTCTTCGCGACCGGCAAGGTGCCGGGGCCTCTCGGCTCGGCGCACCAGGCGAGCGCGCCTTACCAGGCGTTCCGCGCCTCGGACGGATGGCTGACGATCGGCGCCACGACGCGCCCGAACTGGACCGGGCTCTGCCACACGCTCGGCCTCGATGGGCTGCTCGACGACCCGAGGTATCGCGACGCCAACGTGCGCCATGCAAACCGCGAGACGCTGGTTTCCGAGATGGAGAAGGTGACCGTGACGCGGCCGGTCGCGCACTGGGTGGAGGCGCTCGAGGCGGCCGGTGTGCCGTGCGCGCCGATCCAGGACATGGGCCAGGTGTTCACGGACCCGGTGCTCACCGAGCGCGGCTTCTACTGGGACGCGCCGCACCCGACGCTCGACAAGGTCCGGCAGCTTGGCTCACCGATGCGGTTCTCGCGCTCGGCCACTGTGCGCGACCACGCGGCTCCACGGCTCGGCGAGGACACGATGCCGCTGCTCGCCGAGCTCGGCTACGGCGAGGCGGAGCGTGACGGTCTCCTGGCGCGCAGAGTCGTCGGAGTACCCGGCGGGGGATCGCGCCCATGAGCTCAGCTGAAGTGGGGGACTCCGGCGAGCTCCTGACCGAGCGCCGGGGCCCGGTGCGCTGGGTGACCTTCAACCGCCCCGAGGCTCGCAACGCGATGACCTGGGGCATGTACGAGCGACTCACGGAGATCTGCGAGTCCGTGAACGGTGAAAGAGACGTGCGCGCCATGGTCCTCACCGGCGCGGGTGGAAAAGCCTTCGTTGCGGGGACGGACATCGCGCAGTTCCGGGAGTTCAAGACCGAGCAGGACGCTCTCGACTACGAGGCTCGCGGCAACCAGGTGATGAGCACGCTCGAGGCGGTCCGGGTGCCGGTCATAGCCGCGATCTCCGGCGCGTGCACGGGCGCCGGCGCCGCGATCGCCGCGTGCTGCGACATCCGCATCGCCAGCCCGTCGGCACGCTACGGGTTTCCGATCGCGCGCACGCTTGGCAACTGCCTCTCGATGCAGAACTACTCCAGGCTCGCGGCGCTCATCGGGATCGCGCGCCTGAAGGACATCGTCATGCGGGCTCGCCTCATGGATTCCGCCGAGATGCTCGCGTGCGGGCTCGTTTCGGAGGTCACCGCTGACGAAGGATCGCTGCAGGCGCGCGCCCAGGCCGTCGCCGAGGAGGTGGCCGGTAACGCGCCGCTGACGCTGTGGGCGACCAAGGAGGCGCTGCGCCGCATCCGCAACCGGATGGTCCCGGAGAACGCCGACTCGGACCTCATCCTCGCCTGCTACATGTCGCGCGACTTCCGCGAGGGCGTCGAGGCATTCCTGTCGAAGCGCAAGCCCGTCTGGACCGGCGAATAGCCCGACCGGACCCGGCATGAGCGGCCCTGACGTCCTCCTCGTCCTCGGCGCGGGCCTGTTCGCGGGCCTGATCAACGCGATCGTCGGGTCGGGGTCGCTCCTGACGTTTCCCGTGCTCCTCGCGATCGGCTACTCGCCAATCGTCGCCAACGTGAGCAACACGGTGGGCATGGCTTTCGGAAACGTCAGCGGAGTCGTCGGGTACCGTCGCGAGCTGGCGGGCCAGCGGTCGCGGATGCTCGGGCTGGGGGTCTACTCGGCGTTGGGCGCGCTGGCCGGCGCGATCCTGCTCCTGGCCCTGCCGGAGCGCATCTTCCACGGCGTCGTCCCCGTGCTCGTCCTCCTGGCGACGGTGCTCGTGGTGGTCCAGCCGCGCCTGACGGCACTGCTCGAGGCCCACCGTGAGCACCGCTACAGCGCGGTGGCCTTGAGGGCCGGCGTGTTCCTGACCGCGATCTACGGCGGCTACTTCGGGGCCGCCCAGGGCGTGCTCCTCATCGGCCTGATGGGCCTTTTCCTCGACGAGGACCTGCAGCGGATCAACGCGCTCAAGAACGTGCTGGCCGCGTTCACCAACGGGGTGGCGGCCCTCGTCTTCGCCGTTTTCGCCCACGTCTCGTGGCCCGCGGCGGTGCTCCTGGCCGTCTCGAGCGTGGTGGGGGGCCAGGTCGGCTCCGCCGTGGGCCGTCGCCTGGCACCCGGCGTGCTGCGCGCCGTGATCGTGGTCGGCGGCGTGGCGGCCGTGGTGAAGCTCCTGGCCTGAGGCCCGCGTGCCGGTCGGTCATTGACACGATGACGCAGTGCGGCGTACCTTTTCTGGCAGAAACGGTACGTACGAGTACTGGCGCGTTACAAGATCCAAGGAGTGTGGGACTGAACCATGATTTCGTTTGAGCTGACCGACGAGCAGCGGGAGATCCGGGACTGGGTGCACAGCTTCGCCGAGAAGGAGATCCGCCCGGTCGCGCACCAGTACGACGAGTCCGAGGAGTTCCCGTGGCCGATCGTCAAGAAGGCCGCCGAAGTCGGCCTCTACGGCACCGACTTCCTCCAGCAGACCTACGGCGACAGCACCGGCATCATGCCCGCGCTGGTGGCCGAGGAGCTGACCTGGGGCTGCGCGGGCATCGCCCTGGCCATCCAGGGAACCGGTCTGCCCGTCGCCGCGATCTTCTCCCAGGGCACGCCCGAGCAGATCGCGACCTGGATCCCGGCCTGCTTCGGCATCCCCGACAAGCCGGCGCTCGGCGCCTTCGCCGTGACCGAGCCGGACGCAGGCTCGGACGTGTCGGCCATGAAGACCCGCGCCATCCGCAAGAACGGCGATTGGGTCATCAACGGCCAGAAGGTCTTCATAACCAACGGAGGGATCGCCGACGTCCACGTCGTGGTGGCCGCGGTCGACCCGGAGCTCGGCACGCGCGGCCAGGCGAGCTTCGTCGTCCCGCCCGGAACGCCGGGCCTGCGCATGGGCAAGAAGGAAAAGAAGATGGGCATCCGCGCCTCGCACACCGCCGAGGTGCTGCTCGAGGACGTGACCATCCCCGCCGAGAACGTGCTCGGCGGCACCGAGAAGCTGGAGGCCAAGCTTGCCCGGGCTCGCGAGGGCAAGAGCTCGCGGTCCTCGGTAGCGCTCAAGACGTTCGAGCTGTCGCGGCCGATCGTGGGCGCCCAGGCCCTCGGCATCGCGCGCGCGGCCTTCGAGTTCGCGCTGCAGTACGCGAAGGAGCGCAAGCAGTTCGGCCGGCCGCTCATCGAAAACCAGGCGATCGCGTTCATGCTCGCCGACATGGCGACGGAGATCGAGGCCACCCGCGCCCTGATCTGGAGGGCGCTGTGGGAAGGCCGGAGCGGCGGCGAGTTCAAGAAGGCCGAGGGCTCGATGGCCAAGCTGAAGGCCGGCGAGGTCGCCGTCAAGGTGACCGAGCAGGCGATCCAGATCTGTGGCGGCTACGGCTACATCCGCGACTTCCCCGTCGAGAAGTGGCACCGCGACGCCAAGATCTACACGCTGTTCGAAGGGACGAGCGAGATCCAGCGCATGGTCATCTCGCGTGCTCTGGCCGCGAGTTGAGTTCACTTATCAGATAGATGGCGGTCGCGGCGAGTCCGGCGGCGCAGGAGCGGCGGGACGCGCGGATCGAGCGGCGCCGGCGGCGCATCGGAGAAGCGGCGCTGGCGCTGTTCGCGTCCCGCGGCTATACCGCAACGTCCGTGGACGACGTCGTGGCACGGGCCAGGGTCTCGAAGTCGGCGTTCTACGAGTTCTACGAAACCAAGGAGCACTGCTTCCGCGACGTGCTCGCCGCCGAAGGGGGAGCGCTCATCCGCTCCGTGCTGGCGGACGCCGCGACCGGCCGGGACCACCACGAGCGGCTTCGCCTCGGCATCACTCGCTTCGTGCGTTCGTGCTTCGAGCGCTCAGACGTGGCGCGCCTTTTGATCGTCGAGTCAGTTGGGCTGAGCGCCGGCGTGGATCGCGTGAGGCATGAGCTCCAGGGCAGCTTTGCCGGTGCCGTGGCGGAGGAGGTCCGCAACGCGAAGTCTCACGACGACTTCTACGCGGACAAGGATCCAGCGGTGTTCGGCCGCGCCGTCGTCGGCGGCGTCAGCGACGCCGTCGGCTACTACCTGACGCACCCGGGCCTTGACGCGGACTCTCTGGCCGCAAGCCTCTGCCGCATCTTCGCGCCCTGACGCCAACCGGCATCTCCGCAGCGCCGCGCGGCGCATATTGACCCGGATGTCCCAGGCACGACGCATCCGCCGCGTTTACGACCACGACCCCAGGCGCTACCACGAGGGAATGTCGTCGCCCGTCACGACCTGGATGCTGAGGGGCGCCAGGGGCGAGGTGGGGGAGGCGGTCTCCGGAAGGCTGCTGGACGTCGGCTTCGGCACCGGTCTCAGCCTGCCCCACTACCCGGACTCGGTCGAGGTGGTCGGCGTCGACCTGAGCCTTCCCATGCTTCGGCGCGCGGGCCAGGCTGCCGGCGACCGCCAGGCGGCGCTCGTCCAGGCAGATGCCGAACGGCTCCCGTTCGCCGATCGGAGCTTCGATTCCGTCGTCTTCAACCTCTGCCTGTGCACGATCCCCGACCCGGCCGCGGCGGTTCGCGAGGCGGTCCGGGTCGCCCGCCCTGGCGCGCCGATGGTCTTCCTGGAGCACGTCCGCAGCGACATCCTTCCGGTGGCGATCCTCCAGGACGTGATCAACCCGGCGATGGTGCTGTGGCAGGCGGACCACTTCAACCGCCGCACCGAACAGACGGTGCGCCGCGCCGGTGTCGAGATCGTTCGATCCAGGCGTTGGTTAGTTGGGATGTTCACGCTCATCGTCGGGCGGGCGCCAGGGGCCGGCCGGCCTTGAAGACAGGGGCCGATCGTAGCTTGCGACCGAACACCCGTTCGGTGTAAGATCGCTACGAACATGCGTACGCTGGCGACCCAGGTGAAGCTCCGACGGCTCATCCGCGCCTTCGGCGAATCCGCCGACCGGCTCATGTCCGAGCCGTTCGACCGCAGGGTCGCGGGCTTGATCGCGGACAGGCTCCTGGAGCTCGCCGAGTCCGTCCGGACGTCCTGGCTCGCCGAAAGCCTGGCCAGGCCGCCTGGAACCGCCCTGGAGCGCCACGTGGACGGCGAGCTGCGCGCCATGGGCCTTGCGATCGCCGGCCTGCAGCAGGAAGGCGCGGACGTCGAGCTACTGCGCCGCGACTTCGAGGTCGCCGCGCTGCCCCTGGAGATCTTTCTGCGGGGCCTGGACGTTGAGCCGGCGCTGCAGCGCTCGGCCTAGGCGGAAGCCGTGGGCAGCATCTCGCGTACGGGGCCGAATCGATGTTGCTGTCTTTAACGGTGATTATCGACAGCATCGCGTCGAGGACCCAGGACCCCGAGCCCTGTCCTTCCCTTCAGCGGCCGAGCGCCTTTCGGAGCTGCCCCGAGCTGACGTCGCCCTCGGCGATCACGCGGCCCTCGAGCAGCACGACCGGCACACGCCAGTCGTAGAGGTCGTGCAGCGCCGGGTCGGCGTCGACGTCGGCCAGGGCAGGCTCGACGTCGAGCTCGCGCAGGATGCGCAAAGCCTGGTCGCACAGGTGGCAGCCCTGGCGGGTCACGAGGACGACGTTCACCGGGCGGCCGGCGAGTAGCTAGCCGGGCAGCTGCAGCGTCTGCCCCACCCGGATGACCGGGCCCGAGAGCCCGTTGGCCTGCTCGATGTCGTCGACACGCGCCCGTACATCATCCGCCGGATAGTGGCTCGCGGCGATCGACCACAGCGTGTCGCCCGCCTGGACGACAACCGTGGACGAGGGCGCCGGCGGGTTGCCATGGGCCACGAGAGCCAGGGCCAGGCTCGCCGCGGCGACCACACCGACCGCGCCCGCGAGCCGGAGCGCGGGAAGATAGCCGCCGGCACGGCTTGCCCGCATCTGTCTGATCCCGTAACCGGCGGCGTACATGTGTTCGGAGACTGTACCGAACGCGTGTTCGGCTGTCAAGCCTGCGAACAAAAGTTTGCGCTTGGAGTCCCGAAGTGCTACGATCCCGCCAACGTCCCCACCACGATCTGGAGAGAACGAACAATTGAGCGATCAACTCAGCGAACGGCAGAACAAGATCCTCGACTACATCCGGTACGTCACCCGGGTCCGTAACTACCCCCCGAGCGTGCGCGAGATCGGAGAGGCGGTCGGCCTGAGCTCCAGCTCCACCGTCCACAACCACCTCAACCAGCTCGAGCGCCGCGGCCTGATCAAGCGCGACCCCAGCAAGTCGCGCACCGTGCAGCTGGTCAAGGACGCGGAATCCGACGAGCAGCGGCGGAACGCGATCTCGGTCCCGATCGTCGGCAACGTCGCGGCCGGCGCCCCGATCCTTGCCGAGCAAAACATCGAAGACCACATCCTTCTGTCACCCGAGCTCGCCCAGGACGGCTTTTTCCTGCTCCGCGTGCGCGGCGACAGCATGATCAACGCCGGGATCCTCGACGGCGATCTCGTGCTCGTCCGGCCCCAGCACGAGGCCCCGGTGGGGTCGATCGTGGTCGCCCTGGTCGACGGCGACGCCACCGTGAAGCGCTTCGAGCGCGGCAACGGGCACGTCCGGCTCGTGGCCGAAAACCCGGCCTACGAACCGATCATCACGACGAACGTGAGCCTTGTCGGCGTGGTGCGCGGCGTGATCCGGATGTTCGGCTAGCCGCGGCGGCGGAGTAGGCCTCGAAGCGGCCGGCGGCATAGCGGGGCACCCAGCCCCAGGCCCTGGTCCCCGTATCGGAGTACTCGGTCCGCTCCACGGAACCGATCCGGCGCATCTCGGCGAGGACACCCTCGCTGCCGTAAGGCACGAGCAGCTCCACGTTCATGGCGTCGCCCCGGCTGGCGCGGTCGATCGCTTCCATCAGCTCCTGGAAGCCGGTCTCCTTGGTCGCCGAGATGGCCACCGCGTCTGGATAGCGAGCCGACAGGGATGCGATCGCTCGGCGGCGTGACGCGGGCCCGAGGAGATCGACCTTGTTCATGGCCACGACCCTTGGCTTGCCGGCCGCGCCGAGGTCGGCCAGCACTGACTCGACCGTGGACGCCTGCTCTTCGACCGCCGGCGAGCTGACGTCCAGCACCTCGACGATGAGGTCTGCCTCGGTCACTTCTTCGAGCGTCGCGCGAAAGGCGGCGACGAGGTCGGTCGGCAGCTTCTGGATGAAGCCCACCGTGTCGGTCAGCAGCACCTCGCGCCCGGCGGGCAGCTCGAGCTTGCGAGTCGTGGTGTCGAGCGTGGCGAACAGCTTGTGCTCCGCGCGCACGGTCGCGCCGGTGAGGGCGTTGAGCAGCGTCGACTTGCCCGCGTTCGTGTAGCCAACAATGGCGGCGGTGTCCAGCGCGGCCCGGCGCCTGCCGGTGCGCTGCTGGTGCCGCTGCGTGCGCACCTGCTCGATCTCGCGGTCAAGGTCACGGATTCGTTTGCGGATTCGGCGCCGCTCGACCTCGATCTGCTGCTCGCCGAAACCGCCCCGGGCGCCCACGCCACCCCGCCGGCCGCCGACCTGGCGGTCGTACGCGTACGCGCCGATCAGTCGCGGCAGGAGGTGATGCAGCCGCGCAGCCTCGACCTGCAGGCGCCCCTCATGGGTGCGCGCATGCTGCGCGAAGATCTCGAGGATGACCTCCGTGCGGTCGAGCACGCGGGTCTTGATCGACAGCTCGAGGTTGCGCTGCTGGCGCGGGCTGAGGTCCTCGTTGCACATCACGACGTCGAACTCGCCCTCCCGCATCATCTCCCGCAGGCCCTCGACCTTGCCGGTGCCGATGAAGTGCGCCGGGTCAACCTCTTTGCGCGACTGGACGTCGGAGCCGACCACCTCCGCGCCCGCGGTGCGGGCGAGGTCGGCGAGCTCTGTCATCTGGTCGCGCACAGCCTCAGGTGTCACTCCGGGGAGAAGGACCCCGACGAGGTACGCCCGCTCGCGTGGGCTCCTGGTCGAGATCATTCAGCCGGGCCGCAACGAAATTGCGGCGAGACCTCGGATTCCGTAGGGGTCCTCAGAGCTTGAGCTTCCTCATGCGGTCCATCGCCTCTTCGAGGCGAGCGTCCGGGGCGGTCACGGAAAGGCGGAAGTAGCCTTCGCCATGGGCGCCGAACCCGACACCGGGCGTGATGTTGACTCCGATCTGGTCGAGCACGTGGCTCGCGAAACCGATGGAGTCGTAACCCTTCGGCACCGGCGCCCAGACGTAAAAGGTCGCGCGCGGCGGCTTGATGCTCCAGCCCAGCGAGTTCAGCGTGTCCGCGACGAGCCGGTGGCGCCGCGCGTACACCTCACAAGCGGCGCGGGTCTCCCCTTCCCCGCCTTTCAGGGCTTCGATCCCCGCCCACTGCACCGCCTGGAAGATGCCCGAGTCGATGTTCGTTTTGAGCTGGCCCACGAGGTCGATAAGGTCCGCGCGCCCGCAGATCCAACCGATGCGCCAGCCGGTCATGTTGAACGTCTTGGAAAGCGAGTGAAATTCGAGACCGACCTCTTTGGCCCCGGGGATCTCGAACAGCGTGAGCGGCCTGTACCCGTCGAACGCGATCTCCGAGTAAGGAGCGTCGTGGCAGAGCACGATGTCATGCCGGCGGCAGAACTCAACTGCCTTCTCCAGAAAGGCGCGGTCGGCCGTGGCGGCGGTCGGGTTGTTCGGGTAGTTGAGCCACATGAGACGCGCTCGCTCCGCGACGTCGCCCGGGATCGCGTCGAGGTCCGGCAGCCAGCCGTTCGCCTCGGTGAGCGGCATGATGTGCGCTTCGGCGCCCGCCATGATCGCGCCCGTCACGTAGACGGTGTAGCCGGGGTCTGGGGCCAGGACCAGGTCGCCCGGGTCGACGAGGGCGAGGGGGACGTGGCTGATGCCGTCCTTGGAGCCGAGTGTCGGCAGGATCTCCGTCGCGGGATCGAGAAGAACGCCGGAGCGATCGCGATACCAGCCGGCGATCGCCGAGCGCAGCTCGGACAGTCCGAAGTACGACGGGTACCGGTGGTTGGAGGGATCCTCCGCTGCCTCCTGCAGGACGTTCACGATGCGCCGCGGTGTCGGCAGATCCGGATCGCCGATGCCGAGCGAGATCACGTCGACTCCGGCGCGCTTCTTCTCCTGCACCTTGCGGTCGATCTCCGCAAACAGGTACGGGGGGATCTGGCCGAGCCGCTTGGCGCCACCGACCGTCTTGCTCAACTGGCTTCGTTCGCCTCCTTCACGTAGTTGAGAATAGCGGCCGTCGGCGCGGCACCCGAGGCCGGGTCGATCTCGAACCAGCGCACGCGCGCATCGCGGCGCCACCACCGGATCTGCCGCCTGGCGTAGCGGCGGTTCGAGCGCGCCATGGCAAGCGGAAGTTCCTCGTCGGTCAGCTCACCACGGATCTGAGCCAGCGCCTCGGCGTAACCGATTCCGGTGAGCACCGGTGCCGTGGCCGGCACGCCGCTGTCAAGTGCGTCCTGCGTCTCGGCGACCAGTCCGCGCGCCACCTGCCGCAAGCTGCGCTCCGCGAGGCGCCGGTCGATCACCTCCAGCGAGGCCGTGAGCCCGATCCTGATCGTCCGCCACGGAGGAGGTGTGCGCTCGCGCAGCCTCTTGAGCGGCGGGCCGGCCGCCAGCAGGATCTCGATGGCACGGACCATGCGCACCGGGTTCTGCATGTCGACGCCGGGATCGGGGTCCAGCGCCAGCAGGCGCGTGCGCAGTCCTTCCACCCCGACTCCAGCCAGTTCGGCACGAAGAGGCAGGTTCGGCGGAATGCCCGTCAGGGTGAAGCCGTCGCAAAGCGCGTCGACGTAAAGCATTGTGCCGCCTTCGATGATCGGTACCTTGCCGCGCGACATGACATTCGTGATGGCGGCGCGAGCTCCGCTCACGTACTCCGCGGCGTTGAAGCTCGAAGCCGGATCGACGAAGTCGATCATGTGGTAACGCACCCGTTTCTGCATCTCCGGGCTCGGCTTGTTGGTCGCGATGTCGAGAACTCGATAAACCTGTCGCGAGTCGGCGACCACGATTTCGCCATCGAGTGCCTGCGCGAGCTCGAACGCCACTTGCGACTTGCCGATCCCCGTGGGTCCGACGATCGCGATCACGTAGCCGGGCCCGCGGACTGGCGGATCGTGACTCAGTAGTTGCGCCTGAAGTGCCGCGTCAGCTCCTGCCACTCGACAAGCAGGCGCGTCGGGCGCCCGTGCGGACAGGTGATCGACTCCTCGGCATTTTCGAGATCCGCGAGGAGGCGTCGCTGCTCGGAGGTGTCGAGCACGTCGCCGAAGCGCACGGCCGAGTGACACGCCAGCGCGGCGGCCGCCTTTTCGATCGCACCGTCACCCCGGTTCGTGGCTAGAGCGCCGAGCGTTTCCTGGATCGCCGATGTCGCGCGACCGGCCGGAAGCTCGACTGGCACCGCCGTGATGCGCAGGCTGCGCGGTCCGAATTCCTCGTACTCGAGGCCCATGTTCGCGAGGTCGGCGCGGTGGTCGGCGGCCGCGGCGATGAGCGCCGGTTCGACGTCGATCGCCTGCGGGATGAGCAGCGGCTGGCTTGTGCCGCGGCCGCTGCGCAGGCGCTCGAGCAGCCGGTTGTAAAGGACCCGCTCGTGTGCGGCGTGCTGATCCACCAGGACGAGGCCGTGCGGTCCCTCGGCGATCAGGTACCCCGGACCGGCCTGGCCGATCGGCCGCAGCACGGAGGCGGGTGCGCTCGTGCCGTTGGCCGGAGCCGGCGGCGCGATCGCGGCCGCGCCCTCATGGATCGTGAGCTGCGATCCGGTCGCGTGCTCGACGGCTGCACCGCTCGACTCCGCAGGTCGATACCGGAACGGGTCGCTGCCGTCGAGGGCCGCCCGCACGGCTCGCTGCAAAGCCGCGAACACCGCGCCCTCGTCGCGGAAACGCACTTCCTTTTTCGCCGGGTGGACGTTGACGTCGACAAGCTCCGGGTCGATGCCGATGTCGATCACCGCGACGGGGTGGCGCCCACGCTCCAGGCGTCCCTGGTAGCACTCCTCCAGCGCGTAGACGAGAGAGCGCGCGCTTATGGGCCTGCCGTTGACGGCGAGGACCATCGCATCGCGGCTGCCGCGGCTGAGCCGCGGCTGGCTCACCATGCCCGCGACCAGTGGCATGCCGATCATCTCGAGCATCTCCGCGGCCACCTGGCCGCCGAAGATGGAGGCGAGGGCTCGCCGCCGGTCGCCGTCGCCGGTGCTGCTGACAGCGGCGCGGCTGTCGACGGTCAGGTGAATTCGGACGTGCGGGTGTAGTACCGCAAAAGCGCTGACGACGTCTTTGATCGCGGCCACCTCGGTCGCGTCGCTCTTGAGGAACTTGAGCCGTGCCGGCACGTTCGCGAACAGGTCGCGCACCTCGATGGTCACACCCGGAAGCACCGGCGCGGCTCCCTGCTCGATGAGCTCGCCCGCACGAATGCGCAGCGTCACGCCTGCGCTCGTCGCCTCCACGTCCGCGACCGCGGCGATGCTCGCCAGCGCCTCTCCGCGAAAGCCGAAGCTCTGGATCATCGCGAGGTCGCCCAGCCGCGTGAGCTTGCTCGTCGTGTGGCGCACGAACGCGAGCGCCAGCTCGTCCGCGGGAATGCCTGCGCCGTCGTCGCTGACGCGAATCGACGTCTTTCCCGCGCCGCGCACCTCGATGCTGATGCGCCGCGCGCCGGCGTCAAGCGCGTTTTCGACAAGCTCCTTCACGACCGAGGCGGGTCTTTCGATGACCTCGCCGGCGGCGATCGCGTCCGCCACCTCGGGAGAGAGCATGCGAATCGGCTCGGTCATCCGCCCAGCCTCGCGCGCAGCTGGTACAGCTTTTGCAGCGCCTCGAGCGGGCTCAGCGAATCGGGCTCGATCTCCTCCAGCTCTTTGCGCAGCGGGTCAGGCGCGAGCTCCATCGGGAGACCGAGCTGCTGCTCGGGTGGCTCGAGCGGGCGCTGGCGCTCCAGCTCTCCGAGCACCTGGCGGGCGCGGGCTATGACGCTCGCCGGCAGGCCCGCGACCGCGGCGACGTGGATGCCGTACGACCGGTCGGCGCCGCCCGGCACGACCCGGTGGAGGAAGCGGACCGTCTCGCCGTCCTCGAGCACCTCCATGCGCTCGTTGCGCACGCGCGGGAAGCGCTCGGCGAGCGCGGTGAGCTCGTGGTAATGCGTCGCGAACAAGGTGCGGCACCCAAGGCGCGGTGACTCGTGCAGGTGCTCGACCACGGCCTGAGCGATCGAGAGGCCGTCGTACGTCGAAGTCCCCCTCCCCACCTCGTCGAGGATCACCAGCGACGAAGCCGTCGCGTGGTTGAGGATGTAGGCGGTCTCGGTCATCTCGACCATGAAGGTGGACATCCCCGCGCTGATGTCGTCGTGGGCGCCGACGCGAGTGAAGATGCGATCGGCCAGGCCGACGACGGCGCTCTCCGCCGGCACGAAACTGCCGCACTGGGCAAGCAGCACGATCACCGCCGCCTGGCGCAGATAGGTTGACTTACCCGCCATGTTTGGACCGGTCAGGATCACGATCTGCGCGGATTCGGCATCCAGGTCGAGGTCGTTCGCGACGAACGAGCCCGCCGGCGCGAAGTGCTCGACAAGCGGATGCCTTCCGCCCTTGATGCTCAGGCGCAGTCCCGCGTTGACGGTGGGCCGCCGCCACCCATGCTCACATGCCGCGGCCGCGAGGCTCAGCAGCGCGTCGGCGCTTCCGATTGCGTGCGCGCTGGAGCGAAGCTCCGGAGCCGCCTCGGCCACAGCCGCGGAAAGTGACTCCAGGATCTCGAGCTCGCGGGCCGCGATCCGCTCCTGCGCGCTGAGCACGACGCCCTCGTTCTCCTTGAGCTCGGGCGTGATGTAGCGCTCCGCTCCGGTGAGCGTCTGCTTGCGGACGTACCCGTCGGGCAGCAGGCTCACGTTGGCGTGGCTGACCTCGATGTAGTAGCCGAAGACCTTGTTGAAGCCCACTTTCAAAGAGCGGATTCCCGTGCGCTTGCGCTCCGCGGCTTCGAGCTTCGCGATCCACTCGCGCGCCCCGCGCGAGGCGTGGGCTATTGCGTCCAGGTCGGCGTCGAAACCGGCCCGGATCGCGCCTCCGTCGCGCATGAGGGCGGGCGGATCGTCGACAAGCGCCCGAGCCAACGTGTCAACGAGAGCCGGTGCGCCGGCGATGTCCGAGGCGAGCTCTCGCACGACTAGGCTGGTGCACGCGCCGAGCGCCTCCTGCAGCGACGGGATCGCCTCCAGCGAGCGGCGGAGCGCGACGAGCTCGCGGGCGCTTGCGCGACCCTGGGCGGCGCGGGAGACCAGCCTTTCGAGGTCGCCGACGGGCTTCAGGGCGGACCGCAGGCGGTCGCGCAGGTCTGCGCCGGCCGCCAGCTCCTCCACCGCCGCCAGGCGCAGCTCGATCGACTCGGCATCACGGAGTGGCGCCCCGAGCCAGGAGCGCAGCCGGCGGGCGCCCAGCGGCGTCGAGGTGCGGTCGACGATCGCGATCAGGGCATCGAGCTCGAGGTTTCGCACTGTGGCCGCGTCGAGCGGCATCGTGGCCTCTGCGGAGTAGGAGCGAACCGACAGGGACCCTGGTGAGACGCGCGACTGGTTCTGCTTCAGGTAGTCGAGCACGACGCCCGCGGCTCCGATCGCCAGCGGCCATTCGCCCGCGCCGACCGACGCCGGGAACGCGATGCCCAGCACATCCTTCATGCGCTGCCTGCCGCGCACCGGGTCGAATCGGTATTCATCGACCGCGGGCGGGGTCAACAGCTCGGCGGGGCTGAGCCGCTCGAGCTCCGCCTGCAGCCTCTCCGCGGGCAGCTGGCAGAGCAGCAGCTCGCCGGTCGAGACCTCGCAAGCGGCGAGGCCGGACTCCGCGCCCCGCGTCCAGGCGGCGACCAGGTAGTTGTGCCGTGCCGGGTCGAGGTAGGCGTCCTCGACTACGGTGCCGGGCGTGAGGACGCGAGTGACGTCGCGCTTCACGATCTTGTTCTTGCCCGGAGCCTCGACCTGGTCGCAGATGACTACCTTGTGGCCGGCTCGCAGCAGCTTGCCCACGTACGACTGCCAGGCGTGGTGAGGCACGCCGCACATCGGCGCGCGCCCGCTCTTGCCCAGCGGCCTCGACGTGAGCGTGACGCCCATGATCGGCGCCGCGAGCTCGGCGTCCTCGAAGAAGATCTCGTAGAAGTCGCCGAGCCGGAAGAGCAGGACGCCGTCGGGATGCTTCCCCTTCGCCTCCCGGTACTGCCTCATCACCGGGGTCGGCGACTGCATCCCCTCACTCATGCCGCGGGCAGACCCACGAGCTGGCCGGCGCTTGCCTGGAAGATGCGCACATCGATCACGTCGCCCGCGGCGATCTCGCCGCCGCGGAGGACCACCGCCCGCTTGCCCTGGCGGATGCGCCCGAACGGGCGCCCGAGCTCGTCGCGTCCTTCAATGAGAACCTCGACGTCCCGGCCGATCCACCGGGAAGCCTTCCGGGCCGCGATGTCTCGCTGCAGCGCCAGCAAATCGTTGAGCCGGCGAAGCTTCTCCTGGTGAGGTACGTCGTCGACCATTCGGGTTGCGGCGAAGGTTGCGGGTCGAGGCGAGTACATCGCAAGGTGCACGACGTCGAACTCGATCTCCTCGAGCAGCGCGCGAGTGTTGAGGTAGGCCTCCTCCGACTCGCCGGGAAACCCAACGATCACATCGGTCGCGAGGCCGAGATCCGGCATCAGTCTTCGCGCATCCTCGACGATCGCGCGGTAGTGACGCGTCTGGTAGCCCCGTGCCATCCGTTTGAGGACGGTGTCGTCGCCGGACTGCACCGGCAGCTGAAGCTCGCGGCACACCACGTCGCTGGCGGCCATGACCTCCAGCAGCTCGTGCTCCAGGTCCTGGGGGTGCGATGTCATGAAGCGCAGCCGCCGGAGACCCGGGATCGCCTCTACGGCCCGGACCAGCGCGGCCAGGCCGCCCGCACCGTCCGGGTCGTGGTAGTCGTCGACGTTCTGACCGAGCAGCACGATCTCGCGCGCCCCGGCGGCGACGGCCTCCCGGCACTCGACGAGGACGGACTGCAGCGGGATGTGTCTCTCCCGTCCGCGCACCCTCGGCACGATGCA
>Ga0070741_10005190_pt1 | contig 29236 bp, 30 predicted proteins | sample Coa_R1_4_FD_66440 | JGI IMG/M metagenome (GOLD analysis project Ga0070741, IMG submission 66440) | Surface soil microbial communities from Centralia Pennsylvania, which are recovering from an underground coalmine fire - Coalmine... | ecosystem: Environmental > Terrestrial > Soil > Unclassified ... | reverse complement strand
CACGTCATTCCCCGGCCACCGCTCCCCATTCCGTATCTGAAGATGCTGTACAGACACCCCCGGTGTGGAATGGGATGCTAAGGGATATAGTCCTAGAATGTGGCGGGATTATGGTCCTAGGAGACGCGAAGGGCAAAACAGCAACCGGCGGCGCCGCCCCCGCCCCGGCGAGCGTCGTCGTCGCGCTTGGCTCGCCCGGGACGACCGGCTGCTAGCCCTGCCCTTTGCGCAGGCGCCGCGAAAAATTGCGCAGCCAGCGGATCGGCAGCGCCAGGTAATATTTGCGGCAGATCTCCCAGCGTTCGTTGAGGCTCGGCCGATGCGCCGCCGCGGCCGGCACGTACCAGCCGTTGTTCTCGTAGCGGCGGACGATGCGGTAGCCGCGCGCCGTCAGATAGCGGTGCTTGGCGAGATCGCGGACGTGATCCTCGAGCAGGATCAGCCGCGGCCGCCAGCGCGCGAGGTCGAAGCCGCGCAGCACCTCGATCTCGTGGCCTTCGACGTCGATCGACAGGAAATCGAAGCCCGGCGGCGTGCCCGCCTCCTCGAGCACGCTGTCGAGCGTCCTGACCGGCACCTCGATGACGCGTTCCGGCGCGGCGCCCGGCGCCATGCGCTCGCGGTCGAGCGCCGACAAGGGACCCGCGACATGCAGCGGCAGGCTCCGCCCGGCGTTCTGCGGCGCCGAGCAGGCGACGGCGAAGACGCTGGCGGTGCGGTTGGCGCGCAATTTGGCGGCGAGCTCGGGCTGCGGCTCGATCAGCACGCCGCTCCAGCCGGCCTGCTCGAGGTGAAAGGTCTGCGAGCGCTCGCGCGGATCGTTGGCGCCGACCTCGACGAAATAGCCCTTGGCGTTGCCGAAGAAGGCGGCGATCAGCCGCGCCTCATGGTCGGCGGGCCGCGCCACGGCGGTCTCAGCGGCCTTTGCCGGCGCGGCTGCGCTCGACCATGGCGCTGGTCGAGTGCCCGGGCACCAGCTCGATCAGGATGACTTCGCCGCCCAGCGCCTCGACGATGTCGCGGCCGACCACCTCCTCGCGCTTGTAGTCGGCGCCCTTCACCAGCACCGTCGGCTTGACCTCGCCGATCAGCTTCTCCGGCGTGTCCTCGTCGAACACCACGACCAGATCGACGGCCTCGAGCGCGGCCAGCAATTCGGCGCGCGCCTGCACGGTCTGCACCGGACGGCCCGGCCCTTTCAGCCGCGTCACCGAGGCGTCGCCGTTGAGCCCCACCACCAGGCGGTCGCAGGCGGCGCGCGCCCCGGCGAGCAACTTGATGTGGCCGGGATGCAGGAGATCGAAGCAGCCATTGGTGAAGCCGATGCGCAGGCCCTGGCGGCGCCAGGCGTCGAGATGCTCGCCGAGCTGCGACCAGTCGAACACGATCTTTTCCTCCGGCGCCAGCGTCGCGGCGGGCAGGATGCGGTGGCGCAGCTCGGCGGCGGTGACCGTCGCGGTGCCGCGCTTGCCGACGACGACGGCGGCGGCGGCGTTGGCCGCGCGCATGGCGGATTCGAAATCGGCCCTCATCGCCAGCATGGCGGCGAGCACGGCGACCACGGTATCGCCGGCGCCGGAGACGTCGCGCACCTTGACCGCATAGGCCGGCACGTGCACGGCGCCGTCGTCGCTGACCAGCGTCATGCCCTGCTCGCTGCGCGTCACCAGCACCGCCTCGGCGTCGAGCGCCCGGCGCAGGCCTTCGGCGGCGGCGGCGATTTCGGCGTCGGTCTGCGCCGCGCTGCGGGTGGCGTCGGCGAGCTCCTGGCGGTTGGGCGTGATCACGGTGGCGCCGCGATAGATGCTGTAGTCGCGGCCCTTGGGATCGACAACGACCGGCTTGCCCTGGGCGTTGGCGGCGGCGATGACGTCGCGGATGACGCGCGGGGTGAGCGCGCCCTTGGCGTAGTCGGACAAGACCACCGCGCCGGCGCGCGGCATGGCCTTGAGGACGTGGCCGATCAATTCGTCCTCGCTCGCCTTGTCGATCGGCGCCGCCATTTCCCAGTCGGCGCGCAGCAGGTGGGTGGAGAAATGCTCGGAGACGAAGCGCACCTTGCGCGTGGTCAGCCGCTTCTTGTCGACCGCCAGATCGAATTCGATGTTGGGGTGGGCTTCCAGCGCCTCGGCGAGCGCGCGGCCGGCCTCGTCGTCGCCGACCACGCCGACGAAAATGCAGGCCGCGCCGAGCGAGGTGAGGTTGCGCGCGACGTTGCCGGCGCCGCCGATCATCGGCTCGGTGCGCTTGACCGCGATCACCGGCGTCGGCGCTTCCGGCGAGATGCGCGACACGTCGCCATAGACGAATTCGTCGAGCATCAGGTCGCCGACGCAGAGCACGGTCTGCTTCTTCAGGTCGGCGAGATGTTTGTCGAAGTCGAACATCAGCGGCCGACCGAGATTGCTTGGAGTAGCAGCGAGCACAGCGGGCTCCCTCTCCCCTGTGGGGAGAGGGCTGGGGTGAGGGGGATTATGACTCTCGATAGGCCGTGACCCCTCACCCGCCCGCCTTCGCCTGCGGCTGCGGCGGGCGACCTCTCCCTATGGGAGAGGTGAAAGCAAGCGCGTGGCAAGCTCGGTTGCATTCTCATGAGGCCTTCATCTGTACCTGTCGGTACGGTCGAGATAGCCGGTGACGTAGTCGGCGACCGCCTCGGCCAGCGGCGTGAAGCCGGCGTTATAGCCCGCCCGGCGCAAGTTTTCGACGCGGCTCTCGGTGAAATACTGGTATTGCCCGCGGATCGCCTCCGGCATGTCGATGTATTCGATATTGGGGGCGCGGCCGAGCGCCTTGAACATGGCGCCGATCATGTCGCGGAAGCTCTCGGCCTTGCCGGTGCCGACGTTGAAGATGCCGTTGACCGAGGTGGCGTCGATCAGCCAGCGCAGCACGCTCACCGCATCGTCGACATAGATGAAGTCGCGGCGCTGGTCGCCGTCGGCGACGCCCGGCCTGTGCGACTTGAACAGCCTGACCGGCTTGCCGGCCTTGGCCTCGTCGAACACCTTGGCCAGCACGCTCGCCATGTGGCCCTTGTGATATTCGTTGGGGCCGTAGACGTTGAAGAACTTCAGCCCCGCCCAGTGCGGCGGCAGGTTGTCCTTCTTCATGTAGCGCTCGGCCACGGCGATGTCGAACAGATGCTTGCTCCAGCCGTAGAGGTTCATCGGCTTGAGCTTGCGCAGATGCTCGCCCGACCAGTCGTCGTCGAAGCCCTGGCCGCCGTCGCCGTAGGTCGCCGCCGACGAGGCGTAGATGAAGGGCGTGCGGTGCACGGTGCACCAGTCGAGCAGGCGCAGCGACAGGCGGAAATTGTTCTCCATGACGAGGTCGCCGTCGGTCGCGGTGGTGTCGGAGATGGCGCCCATGTGGATGACCGCCTCGAGCTTGCGCGAATCGAGCCAGGCCATCAGCTCGGACGGCGGCACCAGGTCGGCGATCTTGTGCTTGGCGAGGTTGCGCCATTTGGCGTCGTCGCGGCCGAGCAGGTCGTTGACGACGATGTCGCCGGCGCCCGCCTGCTCGAGGCTGGCGACCACGTTCGACCCGATGAAGCCGGCGCCGCCGGTGACCAGAAACATGGCGAAACCTTTGCCCCAGTCCGCCGGCGCGCGCAAATGCCTCGAGCGCGCGGCGGGCAAATCGCTCGGAAAAGGGTAAAAATCCCGGCTGGACAGGCGGTTACCCGTCGGGCTAACGCCTGCTGCGGGGCCTTAAAGCCATGCACCCGGACCTGGACCAAGAGGAAGCGCCGATCCTGATCGTGCCCTATGTCTGGATCGGCGACTTCGTGCGCGTGCATTCGGTGGTGAAGGTGCTGCGTGCGCAGAACCCGCGCCGCGCCGTCGACCTGGTGTCGTCGACGCTGTGCGCGCCCTTGGCCGATTACATGCCCGGCGTGCGCGCCGCGATCGTCGAGGACCTGCCGCGCGGACGGCTCGGCCTCGCCGAACAGCGCGCCCTCGCCGACAAGCTGCGCGCGCGCCGCTATCGCCAGGCGCTGGTGATGTCGCGCAAGTGGAAGGCGGCGCTGGCGCCGTTTCTTGCCGGCATCCCCAGGCGCACCGGCTTCATCGGCGAGATGCGCCTCCTGCTCATCAACGACCTGCGCTACGGCGAGCGCGAGCTGCCGCGCATGATCGACCGCATGGGGGCGCTGGCGCTTCCGCTCGGCGCGGTGCCGCCGCAGGAATGGCCGCTGCCGGAATTGAAGGTGCCGGCCGACAATGTCGCGAACTGGCGCACGGCGCGCGGGTTGAACGACGAGGCGCGGCCCATCGTGACGCTGTCGCCGGGGGCGGTCGGCGAAGGCAAGGCCTGGCCGCCGGAACACTACGCGGCGCTGGCGCGCGCGCTCAGGAAAGACGGCGCCTCGGTGTGGGTGCTGGGCGGGCCGAACGAGACGGCGATCGCGACCCGCATCGGCTCGGAAAGCGGCGCGCGCGACCTGACCGGCAGCGATCTGCGCAACGCCGTCCTGGCGCTGGCCGCGGCCGACCTTGCCGTCACCAACGACTCCGGGCTGATGCACGTCGCCGCCGCGATCGGCACGCCCACGGTCGCGATCTTCGGCCCGACCAGCCCGTGGCACTGGAAGCCGCTCAACCCGGTCGCCGCCATCCTCGAGCCGCCCGGCGACGAAGCCGCCCGCGCGCTGGCGCGCAGCGAAGGCAACAGCGCGGTCGCGCACCGCCGCACCGCCGACGTTTCGGTCGACATGGTGCTCAGGACCGTGCGCGACCTGCTCAGGAAGAAGAAGCGATGAGCGGCGCCAGGGCGGCGGCCTTCCTCGACCGCGACGGCGTCATCAATGTCGACGACGGCTATGTCGGCACGCGCGAGCGCTTCCGCTTCATGCCGGGCGCGGCCGCCGCCATTCGCCGGCTGAACGAGGCGGGCTACCTGGTGTTCGTCGCCTCCAACCAGTCCGGGGTGGCGCGCGGCCTGTTCACCGAGGCGCAGCTGCACGAGCTCGACGGCTGGATGCGGGCCGAGCTTGCCGCCCAAGGCGCGCGCATCGACGACGTGCGCTACTGCCCCTATCTCGCCGACGCCGCGGTCGAAGCCTATCGCCGGGACTCCGACTGGCGCAAGCCGAAGCCCGGCATGCTCCTCGACCTGATGGCGCACTGGCCGGTCGACCGGACGCGAAGCTTCCTGATCGGCGACAAGGACATCGACATGCAGGCGGCGGCCGCCGCCGGCATCGCCGGCAAGCGCTTTGCCGGCGGCGATCTTGCGCAGTTCGTCGAGAAATGCCTGCAAAACGCCGTGAAATCCTGACGCATTAACGAACCGCCGGCGCGGAACCTGACGCAGGGCGCATTCCGTGCTATCAAGCGCGCCGATCGCCGAGGGGCCGATGGCCAAACCACAGCCGAGCACCACCGCAGACCGCGCGCAGAGCATTCTCAATTCCGCGCTGCGCACGCTCGACGTCGAAGGCGCGGGCGTCGATGCGCTCAAGAGCGCGCTCAGCAACGGGCTGGGCGCGGCCTTTGCCGCGGCCGTCGATCTGATCCGCAACGCGCAAGGCCGCGTCATCGTCACCGGCATGGGCAAGTCCGGCCATGTCGGCCATAAGATCGCCTCGACGCTCGCCTCGACCGGCACGCCGGCGCTGTTCGTGCATCCGGCCGAAGCGAGCCACGGCGACCTCGGCATGATCACCAAGAGCGACGTCATCCTGGCGCTGTCGTGGTCGGGCGAGACGGCGGAGCTGAAAAACCTCACCAACTACTCGCAGCGCCACAAGATCGGCCTCATCGCCATGACGGCGAGCCCGGACTCGACGCTGGCCAAGACCGCCGACGTCGTGCTGGCGCTGCCGCAGGCGCGCGAGGCCTGCCCGCACAATCTGGCGCCGACGACCTCGACGCTGATGCAGCTCGCGCTCGGCGACGCGCTGGCGATCGCGCTGTTGGAGAGCCGCGGCTTCACCGCGGTCGATTTCGGCATGCTGCATCCCGGCGGCAAGCTCGGCGCGCTGCTCAAGACGGTGCGCGAACTGATGCACGACGGTCCCTCGGTGCCGCTGAAGCCGCTCGGCACGCGCATGTCGGACGCCATCCTCGAAATGACCACCAAGGGCTTCGGTTGCGTCGGCATCACCGATGCGCGCGGGGCGCTGGTCGGCATCATCACCGACGGCGACCTGCGCCGCCACATGCGCAACGACCTGCTCGACCAGCGCGTCGACGATGTGATGACGCGCGGGCCGAAGACCGTCGCGCCCGATCAGCTCATCAGCGAGACGCTGGAACTGCTCAACGCCATGAAGGTCACGGCGCTGTTCGCGGTCGAGGCGGGCAAGCCGGTCGGCGTCATCCACATCCACGACCTGCTGCGCGCCGGCGCGGCGTGAGCCTGCACCGCTAGCCAGCCACCTGCTCGACCGCCGCCGCCACCGCCTCGACCGACGGCGGCGCGCCCTCGGCGCCGAGCACCTTGAGCGGCCCCGCCCCGACCGGGCCGGTGAGGCCGGGCCTGCTGCCGGCAAAGATCGCCACCAGCGGCACGCCGAGCGCGGCGGCAAGATGCATCAGCCCGGTGTCGACGCCGACCACGAATTGCGCGCCGGCGATCAGCCGAGCCACCGCATCGAGCGGCGCGCGCGGCGGCACCTTGGCGCGCGGCAGCCGCGCGGCGATGCGCTCGCTGCGGGCGCGCTCGGCTTCGCTGCCCCACGGCAGCACCAGGTCGAGGCCGCGCGCCGAAAGCTTGTCGCCGAGTGCGATCCAGTTCGCCTCCGGCCATTCCTTTTCCGCACGGGCGGTGGCGTGCAGCAGTACGGCGTAGGCGCCGCCACCGGCGGCGGCGAGGCGGGCGCGGTCGAGGCCGTAGTCCGGCGCGCCCTGCGGCGCATAGCCGAGCGAAAGCCCGCTGAGCATGCGGTTGCGCGTCACCGCGTGCAGGCTGCGGCTGACGCGATGACGCACGTCGTAGACCATCGCGGCGAGCGGCTCGCGGATGCTGTTTTTGTCGTAGCCGTGGCGGCGGCCGTGCGCCAGGCGCGCCATCGCCGCCGAGCGCAGCAGGCCCTGGCTGTCGACGATGTCGTCATAGCGCCGCGCCCGCACGGCGCGCAGGCTCTCGGCGATCTCGGCGAGCGTCGCCGGCGCGTAGAGCGTCTTGCGCCAGCGCCGCCAGGCGACCGGCACGACCTCGTCGACCGCCGGATGCAGCTTGACCAGCGGCGCAAAGGCCTCCTCGACCAGCCAGGCCAGGCGCGCATCCGGCCGCGCCCGGCGCGCTTCCGTGACCGCCGGCATGTGGTGGATCACATCGCCGAGGGAGGAGGTCTTGATGAAAAGAATGTCGCTCATGTCGCGCTTTGCGGCTTGATATACCGGGCAGCCGCCCCCGCCGCCACCGCAATTCATCAATCGTTAACGCTGCCGATTGACTCTCCACCGCGTCTAACCGGACATTTGCGGGCTTGCGGCTAGAAAGCCTGCACGCCACTGAAGAGCGGATTATGACGATCCTGGTAACCGGCGGCGCCGGCTATATCGGCAGCCATATGGTGCATGACCTCGTCGACGCCGGCGAGCGCGTCGTCGTGCTCGACAACCTGTCGACCGGCTTCCGCTTCCTCATCCCGGCAAGCGTGCCCTTCGTCGCCGGCTCGACCGGCGACCGCGCCCTGGTCGCCAAGACCATGCAGCAGCACGGCGTCAGCGCCGTCATCCATTTCGCCGCCTCGATCGTGGTGCCGGAATCGATCGCCGATCCGCTCGCCTATTACCGCAACAACACCATGAACACCTGCATGCTGCTCGACGCCGCGGTCGAAGCCGGCGTCAAGCAGTTCATCTTTTCCTCGACCGCCGCGGTCTACGGCAATCCGCAGGCCGTGCCGGTGCGCGAGGACGCGCCGACCATGCCGATCTCGCCCTACGGCTCCTCGAAGCTGATGTCGGAAATCATGCTGCACGACGCCGGCCGCGCCCACGGCCTGCAATTCGTCGTGTTCCGCTATTTCAACGTCGCCGGCGCCGACCCCAGGCAGCGCACCGGCCAATCGACGCCGGCGGCGACGCACCTGATCAAGGTCGCCTGCGAGGCGGCGCTCGGCAAGCGTCCGAAGATGGCCGTGTTCGGCACCGACTATGCGACGCCCGACGGCACCTGCATCCGCGACTACATCCATGTCAGCGATCTTGCCCGCGCGCATTCGGCGGCGCTCGCCTATCTGCGGCGCGGCGGCGACAGCGCGACCTTCAACTGCGGCTACGGCCGCGGCGCCTCGGTGCTCGAGGTGATCGACTCGGTCAAGCGCGTCAGCGGCCGCGATTTCCCCGTCGAGATCGCGGCGCGCCGTCCCGGCGACCCGGCCGCGCTGGTGGCCGATGTCGGCCGCATCCGCGACAGCCTCGACTGGCGGCCGCGTTTCCAGGATCTCGACACCATCGTGTCGCACGCGCTGGCCTGGGAGCGGGACCTGGCCAAGCGCAAGACCGCCGCGGCGTAACGCTCGGCGGAACCGCCACTAACTCTTCCGGCGTTTTTAACGGCGTTTTGGCTTGAAAATTGCACCCCGCGCAGGCATGGAAGCCTGCGCGCGTTAAACCTGTCATAATCGGCCTGACAGAACAGCGAATGAACGACCACATCCAGCCAGCGGCCGCCGATGCGCGGTACGGCGCCTTCGTTCTGGTCCGCCGCCTGCTCACCGAGCACGGCCTGCGGCACTGGCGCCGCTATGTCGTCGCCTTCGCGCTGATGGCGGTCGCCGCCGGCTGCACGGCGGGCAGCGCCTATCTCATCGGCACCGTCATCAACGAGGCCTATATCAGCCGCAACTTCCCCGGCATCGTGCTGCTCGGCGGCGTGACGGTGGCGTTGTTCGCCAGCAAGGGGCTTGCCACCTACGGCTTCAGCGTCATGCTGTCGCGCATCGGCAACCGCATCATCGCCGACAGCCAGCGCGCGGTTTTTGCCAAGCTGCTCAACGAGGGCCTCGGCTTTTTCGCCGACCGCCACTCGACCGAGTTCATCGCCCGCCTGACCACGGGCTCGACGGCGGCGACGCAGGTGATCAACCTGCTGGTGACGTCGGTCGGGCGCGATCTTTTGTCCCTCATCGGCCTCGTCGCCGTGATGGTGTGGCAGGACCCGCTGATGTCGTTCTTCAGCTTCGTGGTCGCCCCGCCCGCCTTCCTCATCCTGCGCAAGCTGATCCGGCGCATCTATTCGATCGCGCGCAGCCAGTTCCACGGCAACACCCAGGTGGTGGAGACGCTGCAGGAGACCTTGCAGGGCATCCGCATCGTCAAGGCCTTCACGCTCGAAGGCATCATGCGCGACCGCTTCGACCGCAACGTCGCCGCCGTCGAGCACGAGGCCAACAAGATGGCGCGGGTGTCGAACCGCGCCAGCCCGCTGATGGAGACGCTCGGCGGCTGCGCCATCGCCATTGCGCTGGTCTATGCCGGCTACCGCGTCGTCATCACCGGGGCGACCGCCGGGCAGTTCTTCTCCTTCATCACCGCGTTCCTGCTCGCCTACGAACCGGCCAAGCGGCTCGCCCGCCTCAACATCGAATTGAACAGCGGGCTGGTCGGCGTGCGCATCCTCTACGAGATCATCGATTCGCCGCCGACCGAAGCGCCCGACGGGGGCAAGCCGGCGCTGACCATCCGCAATCCGAGCCTCGAATTCGACGACGTGCACTTCGCCTATCGCGGCGACGAGTCGGTGCTGCGCGGCATGAGCTTCGTCGCCGAAGCCGGCAAGCTGACCGCCTTGGTCGGCCCCTCCGGCGGCGGCAAATCGACCGTGTTCAACCTGATCCTGCGGTTCTACGACTTCGAGCACGGCCGGATCGTGATCGACGGCCAGGACGTCACCCAGGTGTCGCGCCGCTCGCTGCGCCAGCACGTCGCCTATGTCGGCCAGGACGTGTTCCTGTTCCGCGGCAGTGTCCGCGACAACATCGCCTTCGGCAAGCCGGACGCCAGCGAGGACGAGATCGTGGCGGCCGCCAAGGGCGCCTATGCGCACGACTTCATCATGTCGTTCCCGCGCGGCTACGATACGCCGGTCGGCGAGCACGGCTTGCAGCTGTCCGGCGGCCAGCGCCAGCGCATCGCCATCGCCCGCGCCCTGATCAAGAACGCGCCCATCATCCTGCTCGACGAGGCCACCGCCGCGCTCGATTCCGAATCGGAATTGCAGGTGCGCGAGGCCATGGAGCACTTGTGCCGCGGCCGCACCACGCTCGCCATCGCGCACCGCCTGCACACCGTCGCGCACGCCGACCGCATCTACGTGGTCGAGGACGGGCAGGTCGCCGAATCCGGCCGCCACGACGAGCTGCTGCGCAAGAGCGGCCGCTACGCCTCGTTCTACCGGCTGCAGCTCAAGGAGCAGGAGCCGCGGCCGGCGATCGCGGCGGTGGCGTCGTCCTGACGTTGTCCGCTGGTGCCCCGCGCAAGCTTGCGCGGGACTGAGCGGTCGTTGGGCATGTTGACGGCGGGACATTCCTCCGATACCCGAAGGCGTCTTTTTCCCGTCCCTCCTCCAGCCCCAGTCACTCCCCATGACCGACTACGTGATTCCGCCTGCCCCGCAAGCCGCGATCGCGGTCGCGGGGTCGGACAAGATGTTCCCGGTGCGCCGCATCTGGTGCGTCGGCCGCAACTACATCGAGCACATCCGCGAGATGGGGCAGGACGAGCGGGCGCCGCCGTTCTTCTTCGCCAAGCCCGCCGACGCCATCGTTCCCGACGGCGGCACCGTGCCCTACCCCTCGCTGACCAAGGACATGCACCACGAAGTCGAGCTGGTGGTCGCGCTCAAGAGCGGCGGGCGCAATATCCCGGTCGCCCGGGCCAATGACTGCATCTGGGGCTATGCCGTCGGCATCGATCTGACGCGGCGTGACCTGCAGATCGCCTCGCGCGACGTCAAGCGGCCCTGGGAAATCGGCAAGGCCTTCGACGCCTCGGCGCCCTGCGGGCCGCTGATGCCGGCGTCCAAGATCGGCCACCCGACCAAGGGCCGCATCGTGCTCAAATGCAACGGCCAGATTCGGCAGGACGGCGATCTCAACCAGATGATCTGGAACGTGCCGGAGACGATCTCGAAATTGTCGGAGATGGTGGCGCTCGCAGCCGGCGACGTCATCATGACCGGCACGCCGTCGGGCGTCGCCGCCACCGTCGCCGGCGACAAGCTCGAATGCGAGGTCGAGGGCGTCGGCAAGCTCAGCGTGACGATCGGCCCGCCGCTCAAGTAGCTCCGTTCATTCCCGCGCAAGCGGGAATCCAGTGCCGTAAAACCAACGCGGTGCAAATTTGCCCAGGGTCCCCGCTTTCGCGGGGACGAACGAGGTTATGCTGCGAGCGTTTTCTCGACCGCCGCGGCAACGCGGAGCAGCCGGCGGTCGTGGCCGTTGCGTGCGACCAGCATCAGCCCGGCCGGCAGGCCGCCGTCGCGCGGCAGCGGCAGCGAGATCGCGCAGCAATCGAAGAAATTCCAAACCGTCGTGTTGCGCAGCACCATCGCGTTCTTGCGGGCGAAGTCATCGGGCGTCGCCACCTCGGACATCAGCGGCGCCACCACCGGCGTGGTCGGCATGGCGAGCACGTCGATATCGGCAAGCCGCGCATCCATGGCGCGGATCAGGTTTGCGCGCGTCTGGACCATGTCGACGTAGTCCGCCGCCGTGATCTTCTGCGCGCGCTCGAGCCGCACGCGCACATTGGGATCGATGGCGTCGGCGCGGCGCGCCAGGCGCTCGCGATGCACCGCGAGCGCTTCGGCCGGCAGCACGCCGCCTTTGGCGTTGACCTCGGCCATGGCGTCGAGCAGCGGCAGCTTTTCCGCCGACAGCCGCGCCCCCGCCTGTTCCAGCCGGTCGAGCGCCGCCGGGAAACGCTTGCCGACAACGTCGTCGAGATTGTCGATCGGCGGCCCTTGCGCGATGCCGATGCGCAGGTTGGCAAGCGGCGCCGCCACAAGCTGCCACGGCGCTTCGCCCGCCATCACGGCGTCGGCATTGGCGCAGTCGGCAACGGACCGCGCCATCGGCCCGATCGAGTCGAGCGTATAGGACAGCGGAAAGGCGCCCGCGGTCGGCACGCGCTGGCGGCTCGGCTTGAAGCCGACGATGCCGCAGAGCGCGGCGGGGATGCGGGTCGAGCCGCCGGTGTCGCTGCCGATCGAGATGTCGCACATGCGGTCGGCGGCCGCGACCGCGCCGCCCGACGAGGAGCCGCCGGGAACGCGCGCGCGGTCGGCCGGATTGCCCGGCGTGCCGAAATGCGGATTGGCGCCGATGCCGGAATAGGCAAATTCCGTCATGTTGGTCTTGGCGACGATCACGGCGCCCGCCGCGCGCAGCCGCTGCACGATCGGCGCATCGCAAAGCGCCGGCCGGCCCTCCTCGCCGAGGATTTTCGAGCCGGCGCGCGTCACTTCGCCGGCGACGTCGAACAGATCCTTGATCGAGACGATGGCGCCGTCGAGCGGCCCGAGCGAGACGCCGGCTTTGGCCCGCGCATCGGCGGCATCAGCCGCGGCGCGCGCCGGCTCGCGGTACACGGTAAGGCAGGCGCGCGCCCCCTCGCCCTTCGGATCGTCGATGCGCGCCAGCGCCGCCTCGAGCTTGTCGCGGACACGGCTCATGAAACTCTCCCCGGCGGCGCTGCCTGGCCGACGTCACAAATAGTGGCGGCAATGGATGCGCAAGGCAATCGGCCGCGGACGGCCGCGAAACGCCATCTTCACAGCCGCCCCGGCCCTGTGCCATGAAGGCCGCCTGATCGGTGAAAGCTTCAGGGAGACCTCATGCGACTGCTGCGGGCGACGGCTGTGATTGCGGCCATGCTGTCCGGAACCGCCTCGGCCCATGCCGCCGAGCCGACCGGCACCTGGCTCACCCAGAAGGGCGACGCGCGCGTGCGCGTGGCGCCATGCGGCAAGGCGTTGTGCGGCACCATCGTCTGGATCAAGGATGCCATCGACCCGGCGACCGGCAAGCCGCCGGTCGACGAGAGCAATCCCAATCCGGCGCTGCGCGGCCGCCGCATCGTCGGTATCCGCATCTTCGCCATGACCAAGGACGCCAACGGCGTGTGGGCCGGCGGCATCTACAATTCCGACGACGGCAAGACCTATGCCGGCAAGCTGCTGACGGTCGGCGACGGGCAATTGCAGGTGAACGGCTGCGCCGGCGCGCTGTGCGGCGGCGAGCTGTGGACACGGGTGGGCAAATAACAACGACCGGGAGGATATCGTGGCAGGCAAGGGCAAGCATTCACCACCGGGCCAGGGCAACATCTACGCCAAGGCCAACGAAGTCATCGTCAAGATCACCGGCGGCGATACCAACCAGACCTTCGAGGTGGTGGAGGAGAACTGCAAGCCCGGCTTCCAGTCGCGCGCGCATTACCACATCAAGGCCTACGAGACCTTCTACGTGTTCGACGGCAGCGCCGATTTTCAGGTCGGCGACGAATTGTTCCACGCCGGCAAGGGCTCCTGCGTGCACATTCCGCCGGGCGTGCCGCACCAGGTGACGTCGAAGGACGGCGTGCGCATGCTGATGATCTATGCGCCGGCCGGCACCGAGGGCATGTTCGCCGACATGCACCGGCTGTCGCAGGAGGAGCTCATGAACGCCGAGCTGACTCGCCAGCTCGCGCTCAAGCACGACACGGTGATGATCGAGCAGAGCAAGGACGGCCGCGGCAAGGGAACGATCCTCGGCTGAGGCGTGCCAACGGGCTTCGGCGCCAGTGTGACCGCCATATTTCATCCTCACACTTATCAACAGGCGATTTCAGGCCCTTGCCAGCACAACTCAGCGGCGTAGGCTTTTCCGCAGGTCATCCATCTCTGGCTTTGCCGGACACGGGTGAACCGCCATGACCGGTGCGGCCATGGAACGTGGGTGCAAGGCGTGCCGGCAACGGCAAGCCGTGTTCTCGTGGTCTATGACTGCCGGCCCTGGCTCTCAGTAACTGGTACCTGTGTTGCGGGCTCACGCCTGCGCCGGGTTTGGATCCGGGAGCTTGTGACGGGCGAACGACGGTTCGCCCGTTATGGCTTTGTGGGGCCCGCTAAAAGCTGCGGCCATCCACCGACTTTAGGTAGCGGACTTTGCCGCAGCCGCCGGCGTAAGTCGGTTTCATGGCGTCCTCCCCCTGCCTCGGCCTACCACAGCTCGTCGACCGCAAGCCGGCGCGGAATGAGCTGCTGCTGCACGGCGTAGGAGATCAACAATTCGAGCGCCGGCCGGTTCGCCTCCTTGCCGAAGGGCGCCGTGTCCAGCGGGCCGGTCTTGCCGGCCGCCGCCTTGCCGGCCTCGAGCAGCCGATAAAGCTCGGCGACGGCCTCCGGCTTGGCGCGTGCCAGTTCCTCCGTCACCACCACCATGTGATTGACCGGCACCAGTCTGTGCTTGGCGTACCAGTCGCGCGCGGCAGCGTCCGGGTCGGCGATCAGCGGCTTCAGGCGCGCGTCGTTGGGCATCGCCGCGCCATAGATCGCGGCGTCAAGTTCGCCGTCGATCAGCATCTGCGTCATGTCGGCGCCTGACCTGGCGCGGATCACGCCGGGCGGCTCCCCGGCCTCGGCGACGTGCCCGTCCTCGAAGGTGACCCACTGCGCGCGCGCGAGATCGAGCTTGTAGTCGTTCTCCAGGATGCCGCGGATCCAGGCGCCGGTGGTCTGGCTATAGGAGCGCACGCCGATGCGCTTGCCCGGCAGATCGGCGGGGGTCAGCGCGCCGCGCGCGCTGTTGTAGAGGATGGTGCCGTGCTGGAAGCGCGACAGCATCGCCGCCGGCAGCAGCCTGAGCCCCTTGTTGTAGGCCTTGGCCTGGATGGCGGTGACCAGCGCCATCTCGCTCGCGTCATAGGCGTGCTGGCGCACCATCGGCTTGAACGCCGTGTGCATCGGCTTGACCTCGACGAAATCGAGCGTGAGCCAGGGCGAGGCGACCGCCTGGCGCTTGAGCGGCAGCGTGTGCGGATAGTCGCCGAGGGCTATCCGAAGGGTGGTGGGGGCCGGCATGCTTACTCCTCGTCATGGCCGGGCAACCGGGACCGGCCTTTGGCCGGCCCGGCCGTGACACTTGTCCCGGCCATCCACGTCTTACTATTGTGCCAGTAATAAAGACGTGGATGCCCGGCACAAGGCCGGGCATGACGGTGTTGTGTAAAGGGAGTTCTCCATGGCGGAGCAGAAGACCGGTCTTGTCGTCACCGCGCATCCGGGGGATTTCGTCTGGCGCGCCGGCGGCGCCATCGCGCTGCACGCCAAGAAGGGCTACCGCATGAAGATCGTCTGCATGTCCTTCGGCGAGCGCGGCGAGAGCCAGTTCGCCTGGAAGGAAGCGGGCGCCACGCTGGAGAAGGTCAAGGCCGGCCGCAAGGACGAGGCCGAGCGCGCCGCCAAGCTGCTCGGCGCCGAGATCGAATTCTTCGACTGCGGCGATTATCCGCTCAAGCTCACCGAAGCGCATTTCGACCGTATGGTGGATATCTACCGCGAGGAAAATCCCGCCTTCGTGCTCACCCACGCGCTCGAGGACCCCTATAACTTCGACCACCCCAACGCCGCCCACTTCGCGCAGGAGACCCGCGTGGTGGCGCAGGCCATGGGCCACAAGCCGGGCGCCAAATACAAATACTCGGCCCCGCCGGTCTATCTGTTCGAGCCGCACCAGCCGGAGCAGTGCAACTACAAGCCCGATCTCATCTTGAAGATCGACGAAGTCTGGGAGACGAAATACAAGGCCTTCCAGATTCTCGCGGCGCAGAAGCACCTGTGGGGCTATTACGAGCGGGTCGCGCTCAACCGCGGCATCCAGGGCTCGCGCAACACCGGCATCCCGATGACCTATGGCGAGGCCTATCAGACGCTGTTCCCGCGCGTCGCCATGGAGTTGGGGTAATTGACAGCCGCCCGCCGGCATCCTGAGCTTGGGCGCCAAGAGCGCGCCTCGAAGGATGAACGGCAGTGCCCGTCATCCTTCGAGGCTCGCTTCGCTCGCACCTCAGGATGACGGATCGAAACCGTAGCAAGAAGGACCTGCGCATGAAGCCCGTCGTCGTCCGCAATATCAAACGCGCCGATGCCAACGCCATCGGCACGCTCGCAGCCTGCGGCGTCTCCACCACGCACGAGGCGCTCGGCCGCTCCGGCCTGATGAAGCCTTACATGCGGCCGATCTATGCCGGCGCGCAGATCGGCGGGCCGGCGGTGACGGTGCTGGCGCAGCCCGGCGACAACTGGATGATCCATGTCGCGGTCGAGCAGTGCCGGAAGGGCGACGTGCTGGTGGTCGGCTGCACCGCCGACAACACCGACGGCATGTTCGGCGAGCTCCTGGCGACGGCGCTGCGCGCCCGCGGCGTCATCGGCCTCGTCATCGATGCCGGCTGCCGCGACGTCAAGGCGCTGACCGAGATGGACTTCCCGGTGTGGTCGAAGGCGGTCTCGGCCAAGGGCACGGTGAAGGCGACGCTCGGCGCGGTCAACGTTCCGGTGGTGTGCGCCGGCGTCAATGTCGAGCCGGGCGACGTCGTGGTGGCCGATGACGACGGCGTCGTCGTGGTGCCGAAGGCGCTTGCGGTCGAGACCGCGCAGAAGGCGCAGAAGCGCAAGGACGACGAGGACGGCAAGCGCAAGCAGCTCGAAGCCGGCGTGCTGTCGCTCGACATGTACAACATGCGCGAGCCGCTGGCCAAAGCCGGCCTGCGCTACGTCGACAGGCCGGAAGACGTGTGAGCGGCGACGCCACGAGCTTCGACGTCGTCGTCGTCGGCTGCGGCATCGCCGGCCTGTCGGCGGCGGCGACCGCGCTGCAGGCGGGCGTCAAGGTCGCCATCGTCGAGCGCGCGCCGAAGGAGGAGCGCGGCGGCCAGACCCGCTATACCGAGGCGCTGCTGCGCATGAAGAGCGAAGCGGAGGTGTCCGACGACTTCGAGGCGCATTTCGCGCGCAATGCCGGCCACTATCTCGATCCGGAACTGATCGCCGAGACGGCGCGCGACTGGGACAACTGGCCGGGCATCGTCAAGACGCTCGGCTTCACCGATCCCGACGTCATCGCGACCTTCGCGCAAGCGGTGCCGCCGACGGTGGCGTGGCTCAAGGGCTTCGGCGTCAAATTCGATTTCCTGCCGACCTATTTCATCACCGCCTGCCAGCCGCGCATGGCGCCGATCGGCGGCGGGCTGGCGCTGGTCGAGGCGCTGGCCGGCTGGTGCGAGAACAATGGCGGGCATTTCTTCTACCAGACCACGGCGCGCGGGCTGATCCAGGACGACGGCGGCGCGGTGGTCGGCCTGCGTTGCGTCGGCGACGGCCACAAGGCGCTCGAATTGCGGGCGCGTTCGGTGGTGCTCGCCAGCGGCGGCTTCGAGGGCAATCCGGAAATGCTGACGCATTATCTCGGACCGCGGGCGCGCTACATCCGGCCGGTGGCGCGCGGCGGCTACTACAACAAGGGCGAAGGCATCCGCATGGCGCTCGCCGCCGGCGCCGCGCCTTGCGGCGACTACGGCTCATTCCACGCCGAGCCGCTCGACCCGCGCTCCGGCGCCACCGAGCCGGTGGTGCTGGTATTCAACTACGGCATCCTGGTCGACAAATACGGCCGGCGCTTCATCGACGAGGCTCCGGCGACGGTGGACGCTACCTACGAGGCGATCACCCGCGTGATTTTCGAGCAGCCCGACGGCATCGCCTTCTGCATCCTGGATTCAGCGATAGACGACGTGCCGAACTGGAAGCGTTCGGTGCGCTCGGACCAGCCGCCGGTGAAAGCCGCAACGCTCGCCGAGCTCGCCGGCAAGCTCGGCATCGATGCCGGCGAACTGGCGGCCACGGTCGAGGGCTATAACGCCGCCTGCCCGACCGGAACCTTCAAGCCGCTCGAGCTCGACGGCCTCGCGACCAAGGCGGGTCTCGCGCCGAAAAAATCGAACTGGGCGCGGCCGATCGCCAAGCCGCCGTTCCTCGCCTTCCCGATCATCTGCGGCAACTGCTTCACCTTCGGCGGCCTGAAGGTCGACGCGCGCGCCCGCGTCATCAATGCCGACGGCGCCGCCATCCCGGGACTTTATGCCGCGGGCGAAACCATCGGCCTCTACTATGGCACCTATCCCGGTGCGACGTCGGTGCTGCGCGGCGCCGTGTTCGGCCGGATTGCGGGCAAAGACGCGGCGGCGGCGCCCTCCCGCGCGTAAAGTTCCATCGAACGCGCGGCGGCAGGCGCGCAGCGAATTTGATCTGGAACAAGTTGTAAAAGTTTTGGCGAATGTGAGCGCGCAAGTTGACGCGCTCTTTAATCGCTACCGCTAGGCTGCGCCCCATATCGAAAGCATCCGCAGCGAAAGGGGAACTTCACGTGTCGAAACTCATCGCGTTTCTCAACGACGAATCGGGGGCCACCGCCATCGAATACGGCCTGATCGCTGCCGGCATTGCCGTCGCGATCATCGGCGTCGTCAACACGCTGGGCAGCAAGCTCAACACCACCTTCTCCAGCGTCTCGACCCAGCTCAAATAGATCCACACGTGGGCAGGTCGCAAGGAAAGCCGCCGGCAACGGCGGCTTTCTCGTTTGGCGCTCAGAAGGACGGCGCCGGAGCCGGCCGGAAGCGCAGCAAGGCGGCGATCCCGGCCGCGACAAACAGCGCCAGCACAAGCGTCTGCGCGACCACGAAATGCGTGTTCACGGGCTCGGCGAACGGCGGGCCGACGGCGGGCGCCACAGGATTGAGCACCGTCAGTTTCTCGAAGGACTGCACGATCAGCACCAGCACGTTGAGGTAAAGCGCGGCGAGCGCGGTGACGACGTAGATCCAGCGCCAGCGGCCGGCGAGGTGCTTGCCGTAGAGCGCCACCAGCGCCGCCGCGAGCACGACCAGCGAGACGCCGCCGGTGCCGAGCGCCGGCGTGAAGCCGTGAATCGGAAACAGGAACCCGCCGAGACTGGTCAGGATCGTGGTTATCAAGAACAGCGCGGTCCAGCCGGGCATCCGCCGCGAGCCGAGCATCCCCACCAGCACCACAAGCCCGCTGGCGATGGCAACGAGGCTGATGACGACGTGCAGCAGCGTGAAATTCGCAGTCGACAGACCGAGGATCATGGCAACTCCCCCTGCACAGGAAGAAGCCTGCACCCGCTTTGTGACAATGTCGATACGCCTTACGGCGGGCCTCAGCGGTTGGCGTGGCTCCAGGGCGCGATGCGGCGGCCGACCCATTTCAGAAGCGTGGTCAGCGAGACGCCGAGCACCATCAGCACGATCACCGGCACGAAGGTCTTATCCATGGCGAAGACGTTGGCGTATTTGGTGATCATGAAGCCGAGGCCGGAGATGGTGGTGTAGAACTCGGCGATGATCATGCCGATCAGCCCGCGGCCGATGGCGAGCCGCACCCCGGCGATGATGTAGGGCAGCGCAAAGGGCAGGAGCACGTCCTGCCAGGTCCGCCACTCCGTCGAGCGGAACGACTGCGCGACCTCGAGCATGCCTTTGTCGCACTCGCGCACGCCCTGATAGGTGTTGATCAGCAGCGGAAACACCGCGAACAGGAAGACGACGATGATCTTGGCCTTCATGTAGATGCCGAACCACAGCACCAGCAGCGGCACCACCGCCACCAGCGGCATCGCATAAAGCGCGTTGATCGGCAGATCGAGCGCCCAGTCGAGCCAGCGCAGCCGCGCCATGGCCACGCCGAGCAGAATGCCGACGACGATGGCGATGCTCAGCCCGTAGACCATGACCTGCAGGCTTTGCCACAGGAAGTACGGCAGCTCGCCGGAGATGGTGGTCTCGTAGAAGGCCTGCGCGATCTTGCTCGGCGACGTGAAGAAGATCGGGTTGATGTGGGGCGCAACCAGTTCCCAGACGATCAATATCACCACCACGAAGCCGTAGCGGAACAGCGCCGGCCGCTCCCACCACGGCGTCCGTCCCGTGGCGAGCGGCGGTTGAGCATCGGCGACAGCGCCGGTATGGATGTCATGCGCGACGGCCATCGTCGTCCTTTCCGATATTGACCGGCTGTGGTGCGCCGGCGGCGCCGCCGATCAGGGCGGCGCCGGCAGGCGTTTGGCCGCTCAGAATGCCGCGGTCGGGCACACCGGCCCCTTCCATTCGCCGAGTTGCTCGATCGCCTTCTTGGCGAAGGTGGTATCGACGACGTCCTCGTAGGTCGGCGTCTTGCCTTCCTTGATGTTGCCGATCCTGGTCATCAATTGGGCGGTGAAATTGATACGCTCCGTCGACAGGCCGCTATTGGCGTCCCAGATGCACTCCTTGACGAGGAAGTCAAAGCTCTGCGCCAGGATCGGCTCCGGATAGCCGGTCTCCTTGACCAGGATCGGAATGATCTTGGCGCGATCCGAGTACATGGCCCGCGTCGCTTCGATATTGGCGGCGACCACCTTCTGCACGATATCGGGATGATCCTTGATGGTCTTTTCGGTTGCCGACAGGAACGTATAGAGCGTCTTCGGCTGCAGTTCCCACATGCGGGCGATGGCGTGCAGGTCCGGCACCTTGCTCTTGGCAAACATCTCCTGCTCGACATGCAGGATCGCGGTGTCGACCTGGTTGGCGACCAGCGCCGGCACGTCCTCGCTGGCGATGGTGACGAAATTCACCTCTTTCGGATCGATCTTGGCGGCGCGCAGCACGCTGCGGCTGAGAATGTCGGCAAAGCCTCCCGGCTCCTGGATGCCGATGCGCTTGCCCTTGAGATCTTCCATCGTCTTGATGTCGGCGCGCACCACCATCGAGGCTTCGAATTTCGGCAGATTGGCCGAGAGCGCCTTCACCGCGGCGCCGTTCGAGCGGCCGATGATGGTCGGGGCGCCGGGCGTCAGGCCAAACTCGATATTGCCGGCGAGCAGCGCGCGATACACCTTGACGCCGTCGCCGAGCGACACGATGTCGACGTCAAGGCCGGCTTTCTTGTAGAAGCCGAGGTCCCTGGCCACGATCACCGGCATATGAACGATATTCGGCGGCGAGGTCGGAATGCCGATGGTGATCTTCTGCTGCGCGGCGGCTGTGCCCGGCAGCGCCAGCGCGGCAAGGGCCGCAAGCACCGTGAGTTTGCGCATTGTCATATCCTCCCTGGACGTTTCTTCGGTGTTTTGCCCGCTTCAGTGGGATTTTGCCCCATCCTCCGGGGAAAAACAACGAAGCCGGCCGCAAAGTCCTGCGATTTGACGCCAATTCTCCTTTGACCGCACCGGCGCACCGTGGCTAGGTGCGTCTTCGTTCGACCATGAGTACCCCTGCAGCCAAACCGCAATTCGTCGTCGATTTCGCAAGTCTCGGCACACGGCCGGACCAGGGCCGCCTCGACGCGCCGGCCTTCCATCGCAACTGTGAGCCGATCTGGGCCGCGATCTCCGGCTTTCTCGCCGGCGCAAGCGGCGACGTGCTGGAGGTCGGCAGCGGCACCGGCCAGCATGCCGCAGCCTTTGCCGCGCGCACGCCGCGGCTGACCTGGTGGCCGAGCGACATCCGTGGCTCCCACCTCGCCAGCATCGAAGCCTGGCGGCGGCAGGCGGGGCTCGCCAACCTGCGCTCGCCGCAGCGCATCGATCTCGCCGATCCCGCCTGGACGTGGACGGGCGATGACGGCGGCGGCAGCCTCGCCGCCATGCTGTGCATCAACACGCTGCACATTTCACCCTGGAACGTGTCGCAAAATCTGTTTGCCGGCGCCGGGCGTCTGCTGCGGCCGGGCGGCCGGCTGTTCGTCTACGGACCCTTCAAGCGCGACGGCGCCCATACCGCGCCGAGCAACGCCGCGTTCGACGCTACGCTCCAGGCCGAGAATCCCGAATGGGGCGTGCGCGACCTCGCCGATCTCAATCGCCTCGCCGAGGCCGCCGGCCTCGCGCCTATGGATATCGTGGCGATGCCGGCCAACAACCTGGTGCTGGTTTTCGCCCGCCCCGACCAACAGACCTGAAGAGCGAAGGACGTCATGCAGCCCGAACCCAATATGGACATCGCCCATCTCGGTCATCTCGAGATGCTCACCCCCAAGTTCGAGGAGAGCCGTAAGTTCTTCATCGACGTCATGGGCATGACGCAGAGCGGCGAGAAAGGCGACAGCGTCTATCTGCGCGCCTGGGACGACTACGAGCGCTATTCGCTCAAGCTCACCGCTGCCAAGACGTCGGGCATGGCGCATGTCGCCTTCCGCACGCGCTCGGAACAGGCGCTGGAGCGGCGCGCCGCGGCGCTGAAGGGCTCCGGCTTCGACGTCGGCTGGTCAAACGGCGACCTCGGCCACGGCAAGACCTTCGTCTGCAAGGATCCCGACGGCCACGTCATCGAGCTTTACTACGAGACCGAATGGTACGACCCGCCGCCCGACAAGAAGCCGGCGCTGAAGAATCAGGCGCAGCGCTACCCGGCCCGCGGCTGCAACGTCCGCCGTATCGACCACTTCAACGGCCTTGCCGTCGACGTCAAAGCCAACCGCGAGTTCTTCCAGAACTATCTCGGCTTCCGCCTCACCGAGCAGATCGTCATGGACGACGGCAGCGAAGCCGGCATGTGGATGACGGCCACCAACAAGTCCTACGATTTCGCCTACACCCGCGACCACACCGGCACCAAAGGCCGCTTCCATCACGTCACCTACGCGCTCGACAGCCGCGAGGACGTGCTGCGCGCCGCCGACATTTTCCTGGAGAACGGCATCTACATCGAGACCGGCCCGCACAAGCACGCCATCCAGCAGACCTTCTTCCTCTACGTCTACGAGCCGGGCGGCAATCGCGTCGAAGTGGCCTGCCCCGGCGCGCGGCTGGTGCTGGCGCCGGACTGGAAGCCGATCACCTGGAGCGAAGCCGAGCGCAAGAAAGGCCAGGCCTGGGGTCTGCAGACCATCAAGTCGTTCCACACCCACGGCACGCCGCCGGTTCCGGGGATTCCGGAGTCGTGACCATGAGCGATGCGGTAATGGACGCCGACCGGAGTTTCGTCGCCGCGCTGGCCCGCGGCGATGCCGCCGCCGCGGCCGGCCTGCTCGACGAGCAGTTCAACTGGATCGACGGCTTCGGCCGCGTCAGGACCAAGGCGGAGAGCGAACGCATCACGCCGCTGCTCGGCGACGAGACCGGCCTGAAGCCGATCGTGCACCGCTACGGCGACGTGGTGAGCGTCGTGGTCGAGGGCGACAAAAAATATCTTTTGCGCGTCTGGGGCAGGCGCGCCGCGGGCTGGCGGCTCCTCGTCTACCACGAGGTATCGCAGGATGTGCCGGTGTTCGGCCACGGCCCGGGCAAGAAGGAATGGGACAATCCCTGCTTCACCTTGCCCTATGAGCCGAAAAACCAGGACGAGCGCGATTGCCTCGCCGCCTGGCAGCAGCTCGAGATCGCGGTGATGCGGCACCTGCCCGAGGAATGGGTGAAATACGTCGCCGACGAGTTCTCGCTCTATGCCGCGACGCGCCAGCACACCAAGGCCGGACGCGTGGCGGTGATCGAGGAGCAGCGCAAGACCAACGCCAACTCGGCGCCCTCGCCGCTGGTGTGGAACGAAATGCTCTGCTTCCCCGACGCGATCGTCATGCGCTGCGAGCACCAGCCGTTTCACGGCAAGGCGACGCGGGTGTCGCGCGTCTTCACCAAGCGCAACGGACAATGGCTGATGGCGGTGAGCTTCCAGACCTCGCGGCAGGACGCGCCGGTGAAAACCATTTGACGTCATGGCCGGGCTTGTCCCGGCCGTCCACGTCTTTAATGTTGTAAGGCGAAGTCGTGGATGCCCGGCACAAGCCTGTAGCCGGGCCGGCCGAGGGCCGGACCCGGTTGGCCGGACATGACGAAGGTGGAATCATGAACCGCAACACCCCGCGCATTTCCTTCATCGGTTTCGGCGAGGCCGGCCAGGCGATCGCCTCCGGCCTGCGCGAGGGCGGCATCGAGCGCATCGCCGCCTGGGACATCCTGTTTCCCACGCCGGCCGGCGCCCGCTTGCGGGCGGCGGGCGAGAAATTCGGCGTCAGGCTTGCAACCTCCGCCGCCGATGCCGTGACGGAGACCGACATGGTCATCTCGGCGGTGACGGCGGCCTCGAGCCTGGAGGCCGCGCGCTCGGTGGCCCCGCATCTCAAGGGCAGCCCCTATTATCTCGACATCAATTCGGTGTCGCCGGGGCGCAAGCAGGAAACGGCCAAGCTGCTCGGCGGCGGGGCGCGCTATGTCGACGTCGCGGTGGTGGCGGCGATCCATCCCAAGCGGCACCGGACGCCGCTGCTCATTTCGGGGCCGCACGCCGAACCGGTCGCGCCGCTGCTGCGCGAGATGGACATGGAGCTCAAGGTGGTCGGCGATGCCGTCGGCGGCGCGGCGGCGATCAAGATGATCCGCTCGGTGATGATCAAGGGCATCGAGGCCCTGACGTTCGAATGCTTCGTGGCAGCGGCGCGCGCCGGCGTGCTCGACGAGGTCACGGCCTCGCTCAAGAACAACTATCCCGGGCTCGATTGGGCGAGCTTGTCGGAATACAACCTCGAGCGCATGGCGAGCCACGGCGAACGGCGGGCGGCCGAGATGGAGGAATCCGCAGCCACGCTGCGTGAATTAGGCCTCGACCCGCTGATGGTCGACGCCACGGTGAAGCGCCAGCGCGAGATGGGCGCCATCGGCAAGGATGATGCAGTGCGGCAAGCGCTCGACAAGGGCCGCGCCGCCATCCTCACCTCGATCAGCGCCGCGAAGAAATGACACATGGATTTCTGAACGCACGTTCAGATTCTGCACGCGTAAATTTCTTGTCACCTTCGCGCATTACCTCCTAGTATCGCGGTCCTAACAATGCTGGGAGGAACACATGAGGCTGAGGACTATCGGATACGCGCTCGTCATCGGTGTGGCTGCGGTCGCTCTGGCGATCGGATCAGCGACGACGGGTGAAGCCAAAGGCAAGAAGAAGAAAGCCGCCGCCGCGCCGCCGGCGCAGCCGCAAATCTGCTTGTACCAGGCCAGCACGCCGGTGTGCGGCTCGCTGCGCGGTCACAAGTTCACCTACGCGAATTCCTGCGCGGCCTGGAAAGACGGCGCCACCATCGTGTCGCAAAAGGCCTGCCCGGTGAAGAAGGCGAAGGCGGGCAAGAAGCACAAGGCCAAGAAGGCGGCGAAGAAAAAGGCCGCGAAAAAGAGCTGACGCTTCGCAACGTGGAAACCGAACGGGCCGCTGCATGGCAGCGGCCCGTTTGCATTTTGCGATACCGCGTTACTTGCGCGGCGGAATCTGAATCAGTTCGGCGAGCTGCTCCTTGGTGAGCGGCTGCTCGAGGAACTTCAATTTCACCGCGTCGCGCACCGCGCCCTCGAGGTCCGCCATCTTGTCGGTCTGCAGCGCTTCCTTCGGCTGGAATTTCGCCATCGACTCTTTCAGCAGATCGACCGGCAGGTTCATCTTCTTCGAATACATTTCGACAGCATTCGGGTCGGAATACATCCAGTCGACCGCCTCGCGATAGCCTTGCATGAAGCGCATGATGGCGTCGTGCTTGGTCTTGAGCGCGTTGGCGTTGACGATCAGCACCCGCACGGTCTGGCCGCGCAGCGAGGGCACGTCGCTGCCGTGGGCGACGATGCGGATCTTGCCTTCCTTGAGTTCCTTGAGGCCGAAGGGCGGCGCCGCCCAGCCGATGTCGACCTGGCCGGACATGACGGCGGTCAGCGTGCCGGCGGGGCTGCCGGTCGCGGTCGGCTTGGCCTTGCAGCCAAGCTCGGCGCCGAAGGCGACCACGATGTTGTTCGAGCTCGAGCCGTTGGTCGAGTAGGCGATGGTCGTGCTCTCGGTGGCATCCTTCAGGCTCTTGATCGGCGAATCCGCCTTCACGTACCAGTACAGATCGCCGGTGCCGGTGAACATCGGCGCGAGGATGCGCACCGGCGCGCCCTTGGCGAAGGCACGCATGGCGCCGGCGACCCCGACCCCGGCACCGATGTCAGCGCTGCCGGCGATGACAGGCTGCAAGGTCTCGCCGGCGCCGCGCGTGCCGACGTTCTCGAGCACCAGCCCGTGCTTCTTGAAGATGCCGGCATCCTGGCCGAGCGTCGGCGCCTGGTTCTCCCAGTTGTTGATCTGGCCGATCGCGACCTTGAGCTGGTCCTCGGCCGAGGCCGCGCCGGCCGCGAGCGCCAATGGCAGCGCCAGGCCGATCGCAGCGGCGAAACGCTTGAAAGTCGTCATGCTTGTCCTCCCATGATTTTCTTGTGAGGCCGTCCCCGCTGGGCGCTATTCAACACCGAACGCCGCCCGCCGGGAAAGCCTAAAACGTCAGCCTCGCCGTTTGCCGCGTTTGCGAGCGACCTTTGCCTGCGCCTTGCGCTTGGCCGGTGCCGGCAGGCCGCCGCCTTTGGCCACGCGCAGCGCCCAGGACTCCCAGCATCGGGTGACCCCGGTGGTCTTGCCGATGATATCGCCGCAGCGTTCGGTTTCGCCGGGCGAAAGCGAGGCGATGTTCGGGCTGATGGCGAGCGCGCGCACCTGATACTCGGCATTGCGGCAGGTCTGTACGGCCCGGTAGACGCATTCGCGGACACTGGCGCCGATCACGGTGACGCCGTGCCGGCGCATCAGCACCATCGGGTGCCGGCCAAGGGCGCGAGCGAGCGAGGCGCCCTCCTCCGGCTTCACCACCAGCAGATTGGTGTCGCCGAATTCGTCGCGCTGGTCCCAATAAGGCGGCTTGATGCCGCCGGCCGAGCCGAGGTGAAAGACCGGCACGTAATCGGCGCCGATGGCGATCAGCGGCATGAACGACGGCGAATGATGGTGGCAGACCGACATGACGTCGGGCCGCGCCTTGTAGATTTCGCCGTGGATGACGCGCTCGGAATATTGCGGCACGCCGGGATCGCGCACCGGCCGGGAGTCGAGGTCGTATTCGATCAGGCCGTCCGGCGTCACCATGTCGGGCGCGCTCGAGCGCGACAGGAAATAGCGGTTCGGATTGTCGGGGTGGCGCATGCTGACATGGCCGAAGGTGTCGACGACGCCTTCGTTGGCGGCGATGCGGTTGGCGAGCGCGAGTTCGCGCAAAAGCTCGGCGAGGCTGGGCACTGACGTGATCCTTGCGGGTTGGGGCCGCCATTATAGGGAAAGGCCGCCGCCGCAACAGCCGTGCTGCCGCTTGACTTAAAGGCGCCATTGGCGAGGCTGCCTTCCGCCATGGCTGCCCAGATCGTCATCGACGGCGTCAACCACGTCTATCGCCCGCCGCGCGGGCGCGAGGTGCTGGCGCTCGATCAGGTGTCGCTCGAAGTAGCCAACCGCGAATTCGTCGCCCTGCTCGGGCCGTCCGGCTGCGGCAAATCCACCCTGCTCTATCTCATCGGCGGTTTTCTGCCGGTCGAAGCCGGCAGCATCAGCGTCGACGGCAAGCCGGTCGAGGGACCCGGCCCCGACCGCGGCATCGTGTTTCAGCACTTCGCGCTGTTCCCGTGGAAAACCGTGCGCGGCAACATCCTCTACGGCCTCGAGCGGCAGGGCATGCCGAAGGACGAGCGCGAGAAGCGCGCCATGGATTTCATCGAGCTGGTCGGCCTCTCCGGCTTCGAGGACAGCTATCCCTCGCAGCTGTCGGGCGGCATGCGCCAGCGCACGGCGATCGCCCGCACCCTCGCCTTCGATCCGAAGATCCTGCTGATGGACGAGCCGTTCGGCGCGCTCGACGCGCAGACCCGCGGCCTGATGCAGAGCGAACTGCTGCGCATCTGGCAGCGCACGCCGAAAACCGTGATCTTCGTCACCCACGACGTGCAGGAAGCGGTGTATCTCGCCGACCGCGTCGCGGTGATGTCGGCGCGGCCCGGCCGCATCAAGACCATCGTCGACACCAAGTTCGCCAAGGGCGGCGACAATATCTTCAAGGAAAAAGCCTTCGTCGAGAAGGTCGACGAGATCTGGCATCTGGTGCGCGAGGAAGCGATCAAGGCGCAAGGCAAGCGAACATGATGTTTCGCGACATTCTTTATTCGAGCGCCGCGACTCCCCTGCCCCCGCGAAGCGGTGGGGAGGAAAAGAGGCAGCCGCCATGAAAACGCTCATCCGCTTTTCGCCGCTGCTGCTGCTGGCGCTCGGCTGGGAGGCGGTGGCGCGGCTCGAGCTCGTCTCCACCACCGCGCTGCCGCCGCTGTCCGACGTCATCGCCTCATGGTTCGACATGGTGAAGGACGGCGAGCTCGTCACCAACGGCCTGTCCTCGCTCTACCGCGCCTTCGCCGGGCTTGGCCTTGCCATCCTCATCGGCGGCACGCTCGGCATCGTCATGGCCTGGTGGCGGCCGGCCTTCGTGCTGCTCAGCCCGCTGGTCGAGATCTTCTACCCGCTGCCGAAATCGGCGCTCATCCCGGTCACGGTGATCTGGCTCGGCTTCGGCGACGGCTCGAAAATCCTGCTGATCTTTCTCGGCTGCATGCTGCCGGTGACGATCGGCGCCTTCAACGGCGCGCGAGCGAGCGAGCAGGCGCTGGTGTGGTCGGCGCGCAGCATGGGGGCAAGCCGGCTCCGCATGCTGTGGGACGTGGTGCTGCCGAGCGCCATGCCTGAGCTGCTCAACGGCGTGCGCACGGCGCTCGCGCTTTCCTTCATCCTGCTGGTGTCGTCGGAGTTGATCGTCGCCCAGAAGGGCTTCGGTTTCCTGATCGGTTCCTTCGGCGCCAACGGCTCCTACGACGCCATGTATGCCGTGGTGCTGACCGTGGCGTTTCTCGGTTTCGCCGCCGACCGCGTCTATCTCGCCATCACCAAACGGGCTCTGGCATGGCGCGAGTGACGGCGACCGACAGGCCGAATGGCTGGCCGGAAAAGGCCGCGCGCATCGCGGTCACGCTCTATTGGGGCGCCGCGCGCGCCGTTTCGGTCGTCGTGCTGCTCGCCGCCTGGGAGCTGCTGGCGCGCAGCGGCATGTTCACGCACTACCAGCTGCCGGCGCTGAGCGACGTCATCGAGCGCATCTGGCGCGACGGCCTGTCCGGCGACCTCTGGATCAACACCGCGCTCACGCTCTATCGCGCGCTGACCGCGTTCTGCATTTGCGCGGTCGGCGGGGTCCTCATCGGCATGGCGATGTCGCGCAACGTCATCGCCAACTGGTTCTTCGATCCGATCGTCTCGGTCGGCTTTCCGATGCCGAAAATCGCCTTTCTGCCGGTGGTCATCCTGTGGCTCGGCGTGTTCGACGTCTCCAAGATCACCATCATCGTCAT
>Ga0070741_10005189_pt1 | contig 29239 bp, 34 predicted proteins | sample Coa_R1_4_FD_66440 | JGI IMG/M metagenome (GOLD analysis project Ga0070741, IMG submission 66440) | Surface soil microbial communities from Centralia Pennsylvania, which are recovering from an underground coalmine fire - Coalmine... | ecosystem: Environmental > Terrestrial > Soil > Unclassified ... | reverse complement strand
GTCGCCCAGGACGGTGACGGTGGCACCGTCGCAGGCGGCGATCCGCTTGACCACGACGCGGTCGGGTTGGCGGGGGTCGGGCACGGCCACCAACTGGCCGGCGCGCAGCCAGGGCCAGCGCACCACCAGCAGGCGGTCGCCCGGCTCCAAGGTGGGCCGCATGCTGTCGCCCGTCACCTCCACGCGCCGCATCACCAGCGCCGCCAACTGTTCATTGGGTCTCCGTGTCGGGTAGGAACAGGCCCATGACGATCCTCCCGCGTGTCATCCAACTCGTCGATCGGCGACGTGCCCCCCAACTTGTCCATGCCCACTGCGACCTGCCGTGCGGCGTGTACGACCCGGCCCAGGCCCGCATCGAGGCCGAATCGGTCAAGGCGTGCATGGAGAAGTACAACGGCTCTGACGACGAGACGTTCCGCCAGCGCGCCATCCTCATTAAGGAGGAGCGGGCCGACCTGGTGAAGCACCACCTGTGGGTGCTGTGGACCGACTACTTCAAGCCCGAGCACCTGAAGGAGTTCCCGCAGCTGCACGACCTGTTCTGGAAGGCCACCAAGCTGGCGGGCGACACCAAGAAGACCACCGACGTGGCCGTCGCCACCAAGCTCCTCGACGCCGTCGCCGAGATCGACGCGATCTTCTGGAAGACCAAGGAGTAGCTCTTCGCGGTTTGGCCGCCAAAGCGCCTCCGAGGGCAATGAACGCACGATGAACGTACTGCCGCGCTTGTGGTGGTACGTTCCGCGCGTTCGGGTTCTCCCTGAAGGGGGTTGCACGTGGTCCTGCTTGCGGCTGCTCACATCCTCACCAAGCACGGGGGCGAGATCCTGTCCCGGTGGGCGCACTATCTCACCGGCGTGACGTGGATCGGGTTGCTGTACTACTTCAACTTCGTCCAGACCCCGGCGTTCGCCGAGTTCGATGCGGGACCGCGCACGGAGGCGTTCCGCAAGCTGGTGCCCCGGGCCCTGTGGTGGTTCCGGTTCGCCGCCCTGTTCACGGTGATCTCGGGCCTGTTCATTCTCGGGTTCCAGGAGAACTTCAAGAACGACTACTTCAAGACGACGCCGGGCATCAGCATCGCCACCGGCATCTTGTTCGGCCTCATCATGTTCACCAACGTGTGGGGGATCATCTGGCGCAACCAGAAGATCGTCATCGCCAACGCCGAGGCCACGGCCGCCGGCGGTGAGCCGCTCCCGGGCGCCGCGGCTGCGGCCCGCAAGGCGGCGTGCGCGTCCCGCACCAACGTGCTGCTCTCCATCCCCCTGCTGTTCTTCATGGGCGCCACGGCCCACTTCGCCGTGTTCTTCACCACCCAGCCGTCGGGCGGCGCCCGCGCCACCTACTGGCTGATCGTGCTGGTGGTCACCGCCATCCTCGAGGGCATCGCCATCGCCGCTCCGGCGGCGGGCAAGCCCCAGGCCTGGCACATCGACAAGCACCGCAACACGATCATCGCCGGCTTCGTGTGGGCGGCCATCCTGATCGCCCTGTTCGAGATCCTCTTCTAGGCCTTCACGAACACCGCGGTCACGGCCAGCCCGGCCGGACCGAGGATCAGCAGCGAGTCGAGACGGCGCACGGCCGGCACTCGGGCCTCCCGGTCCCCGATGAGGGCGGAGGCGACCCGGGGGCCGGCCGGCGCCGCGACCAGGGCCACGGCGCCCAGCACCCACGCTCCCGCACCCCGCAGGGGCGGGCTGAACACGGCCGCGGCGGCCAGGGTCACGGCCGCTTCGGCGGCCACGCCGGCGGCGATGCCCTCCCACGCGTTGTTGGCGCCGGTCCCCACCAGGTAGGCGCCGGCGTCGTAGGCCGAGGCCAGAGCGAGCACGACGAAGGCGGGCACCGCGCCCTCGAGCCGGTCGGTGAGAACGAGCGAGGCGGCGGCCACGGCGGGCGGTGCCACGACCAGGGCGAAACGCCGGAGCGAGCCAGCGTCGACCCGAGCCGTGGCCGCCCCCAACGCGGCAGCCACGAGCACGCCCCCGAGCACGCCGGCCGGACCGAAGGCAGCGCCCACCACGACGGCGGCGGCCGCCGCCCCGGCGGTGCCCGGGTTGGACATGGCACCTTCGCCCTCCCCCCGAATGCGCCGCGACCGCGCCAGTTGCACGGCGGCCAGCGCCGCCAGCACCGCCATCCAGGCGGCCAGCACGGCCACGCCCGCAGCCAGGGCCGCCACCGTGGCCACGAACCACAGGAGCCCAAGGCGACCGTGGGGCCCGTCGGTGTCGGCCGCCGGCCGTCCCCGCCGCCGGGCCGCCGGCGCGCGGGCCGCGCCGACACCGCGTTCGCGGCGTGGGCGCGACCAATCCGCCGCGCTGCCCACCTAGCAGCCGCCGGACACGGGGGGCAGCACGGCGACCTCGTCGGTGTCGCGGACGGGGTCGGCGACGGTGGCGGGGTCGCCGTTCACCCAGATGCGGCACGTGGTCAGCACGCTGGTGAAGGCCGGCCCGTACCGGGTGCGGGCCGCGTCGAGCACGTCGCCCACCGTGGCCCCGGCGATGTCGTCCCGGCCCGTGCCCGCCGCCTCCCGGGCGGCCGCGAACAACCGCAGGATGGCCAGTGGGTTAGGCCTCGACCTCGGCCAGCCCGTTGCTGATCACCGTGTCGCCCCGGCTGCTGGTGGCTTCGAAGGCATAGCGCTTGCGGCCGTCGGGCGTGGTGCCGGCGTCGTAGATCGTGGTGGTCACGTCGTCGCCCGGGAAGACGTTCTTCGAGAAGCGCACGGCCAACCGCTTCACGCGGCTGGGATCGCCGTCGGCCACCGTCTTGACGACGGCCTGGCTCGTCATCGCCATGGTGCACAGCCCATGGGCGATGATGCCGGGCAGCCCGACGCTCTTGGCGAAGCCATCGTCGACGTGGATGGGCATCTGGTCGCCGGACGCGTCGCGGTAGCGGTAGGTCTGGTCGTCGTCCACGTGGACGGTGAACTGGCCGACCTCGTGGGCCCGGGCCTCCTCGGGGAAGGTGTGGTCGGGCTTGTCGGGCCCGCCGCTGTCGCCGTCGGCCATGCCCCGGATGAACGTGGTGACGAACTGCTCGAGCACGACGTCACCGGACTCGGCGTCGCGGCTCACGACCCGGACCGTGAGTCGGGTGCCGGACCCGCCCACCCGCACGCTGTAGGTGTCGGCCACCGTCGTGATGGTGCGCCCCGGCACCAGGGGTTGGTGGAAATGCATGTCCTGCTCACCGTGCACGATCATCATCAGCGCCTCGGGCGGGATGATGTCGGCCACGGCCAGGCCCATGGCGTCCCACGTGGGAACCACGCCGAACACGGGCGGGGCGAACTTTCCTGATTCGTAGGCGGGGTTGTCGTCGTTGGTGGCAGCGGCGTACGCCTTGGCCCGGTCCGGGTCAATGGTGGCCGTGCGCTCGTCGTACGTCGTACCCAGCTTGTCGAGGTCGAGAGCCATGGCGCGGACGTTAATGCAGCACCCCTAGCCTGGGCACCTCGATGGCTCGCCTCCTCCTCCTCCGCCACGGCCAGTCCACCTGGAACGCCCAGCAGCGCTGGCAAGGGTGGGCCGACCCGCCGTTGTCGCCCGAGGGCGAGACCCAGTCCCGGCAAGCGGCGGCCTGGTTGGCGGACGAGGGCTTCACCGGCGTGGTGACGTCGGACCTCCAGCGGGCCCGGCGGACGGCCGCCATCCTGGCCCAGGAACTCGGCCTGCCCGAGCCCACGGTGGACGATCGGTGGCGGGAGCGGAACGTGGGCGAGTGGAGCGGGCACTCGCACGACGAGATCCTGGTGCGCTGGCCCGGCCAGCTGGAAGCGTGGCGAGCCGGCCAGTTGGAACGACCCCCCGGGGGCGAGTCGCAGGTCGACCTGGCCGGCCGGATCATGGCCGCCGTGCACGACTGGTCAGCGGCCGACGGTGTGCTGTTGGTGGTGACGCACGGCGGCGTGATCCACACGGCCGGCGTGGGCCTGGGCGCGGTGTGGCGGGGCATCTCCAACCTCAGCGGCGCATGGGTCGAGCGCGGCCCCGGCGGCCCCGAGCCCGGGGAACGAGTGGGCAGCACCACGCCATCGGCCACCACCACCGTGCTGTGATGAACGTCGAGGTGGTGCGCAGCAAGAAGCGGCGCAAGACGGTGAGCGCCCGGCGGGTGGGCGGCGTGATCCGCGTGTCGATCCCGGCCACCATGACCAAGGCCGAGGAGGAGCGGTGGGTCGGTGAGATGGTCCGCCGCATCGAGCGCAAGGTGGTGGCGGGTGAGGTCGACCTCACGGCCCGGGCCGAGGCGCTCGCCGACCGCTTCGGCCTGCCCCGCCCCTCGTCCATCCGGTGGGTCGACAACCAGGAGGCCCGCTGGGGGTCGTGCACGCCGGTGGACCGGACCGTGCGCATCTCGTCCCGGGTGGCCGGGTACCCGGCGTGGGTGGTCGACTACGTCGTCGTCCACGAACTCGCCCATCTGGTGGTGCCCGGGCACGGCCCCGACTTCTGGCGGGTGGTGAATCGCTACCCCAAGACGGAGCGGGCCCGCGGCTTCCTGGAAGCGGCCAGCCTCTTGCTGAACGGCGACTAGGGCCGGCCCGCCGCCCAGTCGGCTTCGAGGCGACCCAACTCGGTGCAGGGCGGGGCGCCGATGCGGTACTCGGCGAGGATCCCCCGCCAGTTGTTGGTCGCCCGCAACCGGCCCAGCAGGGCGCTCATGCCCCACACCACCCGGTCGAGGATGACGTAGGACGTCGGCACGTTGAGCTTCTTGATCAGCTCGCCGTAACGGCCCTGGAGGTCGATCACCGTCTGCAGGGCCTCGGCCACCCATCGCCGCGTGTAGGTGAAGGACTCGGTCTCGAAGGGTTCGTACGGACCCCTGATGTACTCGAAGACGAAGGCGGGGTCGAAGCCGTGGTCGGCGGCCAGGAACCCGGCGGCCACCGCGGCCTTGACCGCCCGGTCGGCGTCGGCGTCAAGGATGGCGTCGAGCACGGGCGCCAGGCGCTCGAACTCGCCAGGTGACCAGCGCTTCACCAGCCCGAAGTCGAGGAACGTGATGGAGCCGTCGTCGTGGAACCGGTAGTTGCCCGGGTGAGGGTCACCGTTGAACACGCCGTGGCGGTGGATGGAACCCTGGGCGAAGCGCATGAGGACCTCGGCGGCGTGGTCCTTCTGGGCCCGGGTGGCCGAGTCGAGGAACTCGGCCCAGCGCATGCCGCCGACCCACTCGCTGGTGAGCACCCGCTGGCTGCTGCGCTCGGGCACGACCTTGGGGATGCGCACGAACGGGTGGCCCTCGTAGCGCTCGGCGAAGTCGGTCTGGCAGCCGGCCTCGATGCGGTAGTCCAACTCGTCGGCCATGCGGTCCCGGAGTTCGTCGACCAGCGCCTTCACGTCGAGGCCCTTGAGGGCGAACTGGGCGAAGAGGCCGTAGAGCAGCTCGGCGTTGTCGAGGTCGCTCTTGATGGCCTTGTCCACGCCCGGGTACTGCACCTTGACCGCGACCACGCGCCCGTCGGGCATGACGGCCCGGTGCACCTGGCCGATGGATGCGGCGGCCACGGGGATGGGGTCCCAGTCGAGGAAGAGCTTGCCGGGGTCGTCGCCCAACTCGGCGCGGATGACGCCCTCGGCCAGGCTCGGGGCCATGGGCGGGACGTCGGCCTGCAGGGTGGCCAGCGCGGCCTGGGCCTCCGGGGGCAGGCCGTCGGCGATGAAGGAGAGCATCTGCCCGGCCTTCATGATGGCGCCCTTCATGCCGCCCAGGACCTTGGCCACGTCCTCGGCGGAACGGATGGCGAACTGCTGCTCGAGGCGGGCCCGCTCCTCCTCGGTGGCGGCCCGGCCCCGGACCTTGACCTGCGCGTAGTGCAGGCCCCGCCGGGCGGTCAGCCGCCAGACGCGCACCTGGCGGTCGAGACGGTGGCGGCGGTCGGCGTCGGACAGGAGGGCGGCGGTGGTGCCGCCGGCGGCCGCCAGCGCGGCCAGGCTGGCGAGCAGGCCGCGCCTGTCGCGCCTGCGCCCGCCCACCGTGCTAGTCGCCCTCGGTGAGGGTGCCGGCTGTCCTCGCCTCGCGCTCGGCCAGCGCCTGGTCCTTGAGGCAGAAACGGGCAGCAGGCATGGCCTCCAACCGCTCGTCGCCGATGGGCTGGCCGCATGCCTCGCACAGGCCGTACGTGCCTTCGTCCAGCCGGCGCAGGGCGTGTTCGATGTCGGCCAGCTCGGCCTCGACCCGCTCGAGGATGGAGAGGTCGCGCTCCCGGTTGAAGGTCTCGGTGCCCACGTCGGCCTGGTGTTGATCGAGCGATGAGAGCTCGGCCAGGCTGTCGTCCTCGGACTCGGCGTTCAGGTCGTCGAAGCCGTGGCGCACCTCATCGAGGCGGCTGCGCTCCTCCTCGAGACGTTCGCGAGCGTGGTCGAGGTCCATGGCCAAATGCTAGTGGTGCGGTCGGGCTGATCCGTCCGAGGGGCGCCGGTACGCTCGAAGGGTTCGGGGGCGTAGGTCAGTGGTAGACCGACAGACTTTTAATCTGTGCGTCGGGAGTTCGATCCTCCCCGCCCCTACAACGCACACCCCTCCAACGTCAGCCGCCCTGCTTGTACACCAACAGCAACTCGCTCTGGGTGGCATCGCAGTACGACGAGCGCACGCGCCACGCGCCGCCCTCGTTGGCCCGGCGGTACGGGCTCTCGGCCTCGCCCGCCTCGGCGTCGCCCCGGCCCAACGCCCATCCGTGCTTGGGCCACTCGGCGGTGACGAACAGCACGAAGCTGCGCAGGTCCATCTTGACGACGAACGTCGCCTGGTGGATCCCCGCGCCCGACACCGACAGGTCGGCCACCGGGTAGGTGCCCGGGGGGAGCGGGAGGTCGGCCGGGAGCCAACCGATGGCCGGGCCCGCGGCGGGCATGGGAGCGCAGACCTGGAACCGCGAACCGGCCGCGGCCGCCGTCGAGGAGGTGGTCGGGGCCGGCGGTGGCGACGTGGTGGTCGTCGAACGAACGACCGCGTCGCCACCGCGGCCCGAACAGGCGGCCAGCCCCGAGAGCGCTAGTAGCGCCGCCGCCCCCGGTAGTAGTAGCCACCGCCGCCGAAAAGGAGCACCACGAGCAGCACGATCAAGAGGATGGTGAGCATGCGCCGTCTGTGCCCGTGCGAGCACGGAGAGAAACCTCACTTGACGCCCAGCGTCGGTCGTTGCAGGATACGGTCGTGGGGGAAACGACCGTAGCCATCCCGACCAGGGTGCTCGTGCTGGGGATGGCTCACAAAGACGGCACGATCCATGCCGAAGAACTCTTCCCCGTGGCCGCCGCGTGCGGCCAGTCGGCCGAGCAGGTCAGGTCGTGCCTGCGCCGCCTGGTGGGCGAGCAGCTCTTCGTGCGCCATGGCACGGGAGGCGGCGCCCGCTACGAAGCCACCCCCGAAGGCGTGGCCGCCATCACCAACGGCATCGCCCGCACCCGCCTGGCGTACGCCCTCGACGCCGCCGGGCGGGGCTGGGACCGCCACTGGCATCTCGTCGCCTTCGCCATCCCCGAGGAGCGCCGCCCGGCCCGAGACGCTTTCCGCGACCGGCTGCTCAGGCTGGGCGGCGCTCCCGTCCAAGGCGGCCTCTACGTCGCCGCCCGGGATTGGGACGACGAGGTGCGGGACGAGGCCAAGCGCCTCGACGTGGCGCCCCTCGTCACCCTGATCGTCACCGACGAACTGGAGATCGCCGGCCAGCGCGATCCCCGCGAGCTGGCGAGCCATCTCTGGGCCATCGACGACCTGCGCCGGCGCTACGACGACTTCGTGGACCGCTTCGGCGAGGTGCCCGCCGCCCTCGACGACATGCGCAAGCGCAAGGAGCGCCTGCCCGACACCGAGTTCCTGCCCGGAGCCCTCGCCATGGCGGTGGCGTTCCAGGAGTGCTTCGAGCGCGACCCCCTCCTGCCCCCGGAGCTGCTCCCCCGGCCCTGGCCGGGCAAGGCCGCCCGAGACCTCGTGGCCACCAGCCGGCGCTTGGCCCTCAACCTGCGCCAGGCCCATGGCCGCCCTGCCCTGTTCCACCTCTTCGACGCCGCCGTCGATCACCTCTGAACCAAGGAGCCTTCATGAAGTTCGGCATCTTCTACGAGCACCAGCTACCCCGCCCCTGGGAGAGCGACGACGAGCACCGGTTGCTCAAGGACGCCCTCGAGCAGGTCGAGCTGGCCGACCGCCTGGGCATCGACTACGTGTGGGAGGTCGAGCACCACTTCCTCGAGGAGTACTCGCACTCGTCCGCCCCCGAGGTGTTCCTCGCCGCCGCCAGCCAGCGCACCAGCCGCATCCGCCTGGGCCACGGCATCGTGCAGCTGCCCCAGGAGTTCAACCACACCGCCCGCGTGGCCGAGCGCATCGCCACCCTCGACCTCATCTCCGACGGCCGGGTGGAGTTCGGCACGGGCGAAGCGTCGTCCGAGGCCGAGCTGGGGGGCTTCCGGATCGACCGGGCCACCAAGCGCGACCAGTGGATCGAGGGACTCGACGCCGTCACCCGCATGTTCGTGGAGGAACCCTTCGCCGGCTACGACGGCCAGTTCCTCAAGATGCCGCCCCGCAACGTGGTCCCCAAGCCCCTGCAGAAGCCCCACCCCCCGCTGTGGGTGGCGTGCAGCCGGCGCGAGACCATCCACCTCGCTGCCACCAAGGGCATCGGCGCCCTGTCCTTTTCGTTCATCGAGCCGGCCGAGGCCAAGGCCTGGGTGGACGACTACTACGCCACCATCGAGTCGGAAGCATGTGTGCCCGGCGGGTTCGCGGTGAACCCCAACATCGCCATCGTGGTCCCGCTGCTGGTGCACGAAGACGAGGAGACGGCCATCGAGCGCGGGCTCGACGGCGGCCACTTCTTCGGCTACTCGCTCGCGCACTTCTACGTGTTCGGGCAGCACACGCCCGGCGTCACCAACGTGTGGGAGGAGTTCGAGGAGCGGCGCTCGCTGTTCGGCTTCGACCGCCGCATCGCGGCCCAGACCGGCCAGCAACTCGGGGCCCAGCTGATGGAGGACGGCCTGGGTGCCCTGCGCGGCGCCATCGGCACGCCCGACCAGGTCCGCGGACTGCTCAAGGGGTACGAGGCGGCGGGCGTCGACCAGGTGATCTTCGTGAGCCAGGCCGGGAAGACCAAGCACGAGGACATCTGCGAGTCGCTGGAGCTGTTCGCCCGCGAGGTCATGCCCGAGTTCCACGACGGCGAGGAGCAGCGGGAGAAGGCCAAGATGGAACGGCTGGCTCCGGCCATCGAGGCGGCCCTGGCCCGGCGGGAGCCGCCCCGCCCGGCCCCCGACTACACCATCAACGCCACGTTCCAGATATGACGGCAACCGGTGTGGTCGTCACCGGCGGGGCGTCGGGCATCGGCCGGGCCACGTGCCTGGCCCTGGCCGAGGCGGGCAGGCCCGTCGCCGCCTGGGATGTCGACGGCGCCGGCGCCAAGGAGACGGCGGATCTCTGTGCCGCCACCTACGGCGTGGCGACCTACGCGACCGAGGTCGACGTCCGCACCTTTGCCGCCATCGAGGCTGCCGTCGCTCCGACGCTCGACGCGCTGGGCACCATCGGCGGCGCCGTGCACGCCGCGGGGGTAGCCACTCCCGCGCCCATCGACTTCATCGACGAGGAGACGTGGGACGCGGTGCTCGACGTCAACCTGCGGGCCGAGGCCTTCCTCGTACGCGCCCTCCTGCCGTCCCTGCGTGCAGCCAACCCGGGCTCGGCCGTGGTGGGCATCGCGTCGGTCGAGGCCATCGTGGGCCACGGCGCCGTGCCCGCCTACTGCTCGTCCAAGGCGGGCCTGCTGGGCCTCACGCGATCGTTGGCCCATCGGCTGGCCATCGACGGCATCAGGGTCAACGCCATCTGCCCGGGGCCGGTCGACACGCCGATGATGGCGCCCCTCCTCGCGGTGCCCGACGCTCGCCGGTCCATCGAGGAGCACGTTCCCCTCAAGCGGGTGGCCGATCCCGCGGAGATCGGACGGGTGGCCCGCTTCCTGCTGTCCGACGACGCCAGCTACGTGCACGGGGCCGCCGTCGTGGTGGACGGCGGCTACACCGCGGTCAACCCAGGCGGCTGATGACCTCGTCGCCGAAGGCACGCAGGCGGTCGGCGGCCACGGACGGGACGACCAAGCGGTCGATGCCCAGGTCCTCGTAGCGCTTCACCATGTCGACGTCGGCGCGCAGCGACGTGCCCGTGGTGACCTCGATGGCGTCGGGGTCGCGGCCCGCGTCCTCGGCCGCGGCGCGCATGGTGTCGAGCAGGCCGGGCAGCACGTCGAACCTCCCCTGGGCGGGGAAGAAGCCGTCACCCAGCCGGCCGGCCCGGCGGGCAGCCGCGGGCGAGTGGCCGCCCACCACGATGGGCACGCCACCCGGCTGCACGGGCTTGGGGTACGACTGGGCCCGCTCGAAGTGCACGAAGCGACCGTGGTGGGTGGACTCAGCGTCGCGCCACAAGGTGCGCAGGGCATCGACGTACTCGTCGGTGCGCGCCCCCCGCTCCTCGAAGGGAACGCCGATGGCGTCGAACTCCTCCTGGAGCCAGCCCACGCCGATGCCCAGCAACACCCGACCGCGGGACAGCACGTCGAGGGTGGCCACCTCCTTGGCCAGGACCACCGGGTTGCGTTGGGGGAGGATGACGACGCCGGTGCCCAGCCGCAACGTGGACGACGCCGCCGCCACCCAGGTGAGCCAGATCAACGGGTCGGGGATGGGCGCGTCCTCGCCGCCGGGCATGCGGCCATCGGGCGAGTACGGGTACTGCGACTCGTAGCCGGCGGGCACGACGACGTGCTCCACCGTCCAGAGGGACTCGAAGCCCGCTTCCTCGGCGACGTGGGCCAGGGCGACGGCGCCGTCGGGCGTGGCGGCCGCACCGGTGTTGGCGTAGGCCAGGCCGAACTTCACGCGACCGGTACGAGCGACCGCACCAGCGCGTGCAGCATCGAGCGCATGATGGCGGCGGCGCGCGAGGGATCGTGCCCGGCCAGGCGCAGGGCATCCCAGGTGCTCCACGCGCTGGCGATGTCGAGGGCGGTCAGGGCGTCGTCCCGCTCCTCGGCGGGCAGCGTGGACAGCTCCTGGTCGAACACGTGCGCCACCTCCTTGCGGGCCACGGCCAGCGTGGCGTCGCGGCTGGCGCGCAACTGTTCGGAGAACGGCTCCTGCAACAGGGACGCCCGGCGCACGGGCGTGATGGCTTCGAGGATGCGGGCCCGCTGCTCCACGAAAGCATCGAGCCGAGCCTCCAAAGGACCGTCGGACGGGAGGACGTCGACGAGGGCGACCACGTGGTCGCGGTAGCGCTCGGCGGCTGCCGCGAAGAGCGCTTCGAGGTCGTCGAAGTGCTGGTAGATGGACCGCAACGACACGCCCGCACGCTCGGCGATGCGGGGTGCGGGCGGCTTCAATTCGCCCGATTCGATGAGGGCGAGAAGGGCGTCGACGATGGACTGCCGCGTGCGCAGGGCCCGAGCCGAGCGACCATCCATGACGCTAGGGTCGTCCACCACCGCGGAAACTCTAGAACGGGGAGCAATGGACCTGCTGGGAACGATCACCGCGATCCCCCGCCAGCTGGGGGCGCTGAAGATCCTGGGCGACACCGGCATCGTCAACCCGCTGCGTCCCGACCGGTTGGTGGGAACGGCTCGGACCATGGCCCGGTGGGGCCCCACGCCGGCAGGCGGGTACGCAGCTGCGGCCCAGAACTTCCCGGACGACGTGGCCCTGATCGACGAGCGGGGCGCGCTCACGTTCGGGGCCCTGCACCGGCGCACCAACGCCCTGGCCCACGGTCTCAGCGCCCTCGGAGTGGGCGCGGGCGACGGCGTGGCCGTGCTGTGCCGCAACCACCGCGGCTTCGTGGAGGCGACGGTCGCCGCGTCCAAGCTGGGCGCCGACGTGCTGTTCCTCAACACCGGGTTCTCCTCGCCGCAGGCCAAGGGCGTGCTCGACCGCGAGGGTGCCACCGCAGTCGTGTTCGACAGCGAGTTCGCCGACGTGGTGGCCGAGGGATCCCGCGGGCGGATCCAGGTCGTGGCGTGGCACGACGGCCACTCCCCCATCCCCACCATCGACGCGCTGATCGCCGACCATCCCGACACCGATCCGCCCAAGCCAGCCCGCCACGGCCGCGTCGTGATCCTCACCTCGGGCACGACGGGCGCACCCAAGGGCGCGCCGCGCAGCTCACCGCGGAGCCTGGAGTCGGCCGTGGCCCTGTTCTCCCGCATCCCCATGCGGTCGCGCCAGACCACGGTGATCGCCGCGCCCATGTTCCACGCGTGGGGCCTGGGCCACCTGCAGTTGGGCATGGCGCTGTCGTCCACGCTGGTGCTGCAACGGCGGTTCGATCCGGAGGACACGCTGCGGGCCATCGCCACCCATCGGGCCACCACGCTGGTGGTCGTCCCTGTCATGCTCCAGCGCATCCTGAGCCTGCCCGCGGAGACGCGCGCCCGTTACGACTGCTCGTCGTTGCGCATCACCGCGGCCAGCGGGTCGGCCCTTCCCGGCGAGTTGGCCACGCGGTGGATGGACGCCTTCGGCGACAACCTCTACAACCTCTACGGGTCCACCGAGGTGGCCTGGGCCAGCATCGCCACGCCCGCCGAGCTGCGGGCCGCCCCGGGCACCGCCGGGCGGCCGCCCGTGGGCACGGTCGTGCGCCTCTACGACGAGCAGGGTGTTCCGGTGGTGACCGGCGAGCGGGGCCGCATCTTCGTGGGGAGCGACATGCTCTTCGAGGGCTATACCGGCGGGGGCAGCAAGGTCGTCATCGACGGGCTGATGTCGGTCGGGGACATGGGCCACATCGACGAGGACGGCCTGCTGTTCGTCGACGGCCGGGAGGACGACATGATCGTCTCCGGCGGCGAGAACGTGTTCCCGAGCGAGGTCGAGGATCTGCTCGCGTCCCATGTCGCCATTGCCGATGTCGCCGTCGTCGGAGTGCGGGACGACGAGTTCGGCCAGCGACTGCGGGCCTTCGTGGTCATGACCCCGGGTGGGCCGGGGCTCACCGAGGCGGCGGTCAAGACCTATGTGCGGGACCGCCTGGCCCGGTACAAGGTGCCGCGCGAGGTGGTGTTCCTGGAAGAGCTGCCCCGCAATGCCAGCGGCAAAGTGCTGAAGCGGGAGCTGCAGACCTGGGGTGCTGCTGCCGACTAGGTCAGCAGCAGCACGAGGATGATGATGATGATCAGGGTGCCGATGCCGATGTACATGCCCCTCGGCGTCCCCCCTGGGTCGCGGCGGTAAACACGCGACAGCCCCCGGTTTGTCGGCCCCCGAAGCAGGGGACGCTCCGGGCATGATCACATTCTTCGTCGTGCTGATCCTGTTGATGGTGCTCCTTGCCATCGGCATCCCTGCGCTCCAGGGCACTGGCCGCCGGGTGGTCTACGAGCGCCGGCCGCGGGTGGTCGAGGAGATCATCGAGGACGACCCCATCGGGGACCGCACCGGCGGCGATTCCCTCGAACCCATCGCCCGCAGCCGCCGCGTCGTCCGACGCCGGCGCGTGTACTGACGGCGCCGCGTGTACTGACGGCGCAGTTGGGGAAACACGCCTGCATGAACGCGCTCACCTTCCTGCACCAGGAGCACCAGAACGTCGACGCCCTCTTCAAGCGGTTCGAGGACGCCGGGCCCAAGGCCACCAAGACCAAGAGTGAGATCGTGCAGAAGGTGATCGAGCACCTGTCCGTGCACGCGGCCATCGAGGAGCAGGTGTTCTACCCGGCGGTCGAGCAGGCCGTTCCCAGCGCCAAGGGCATGGTCCTCGAAGCGCTGGAGGAGCACCACGGGGCCAAGATGTTCCTGATGGAGCTGGAGAAGCTCCCGCCCACGTTCGAGCGTTACGACGCCAAGGTCACCGTGCTCATCGAGCAGGTGCGCCACCACGTCGAGGAAGAGGAGAACGAGCTCTTCCCCCAGGTGCGCGAGGCCATGACCGTGCAGGAGTTGGAGGAGCTGGGCGAGCGGCTGCAGGAAGCTCGCAAGGCGGCGCCCACCCGGCCCCACCCGTTCCAGCCGGACCGGCCGCCGCTCAACCTGGTGCTGGGCGCACCCGTGGCCGTGTGGGACCGGGCCGTCAACACCGGAAAGGAACTGGTAGGGCGCCTGCTCAATCGCTGAGGTGGGCGAGTGATCCTGATCGGAACGTCGGGCTGGCAGTACAAGGACTGGAGGGGCACCTTCTACCCCTCGGACGTTCCCCAGTCGCGCTGGCTGGAGTTCTACGCCGGGCACTTCCAGACCCAAGAGGTGAACAACGCCTTCTACCGCCTGCCGTCGCCCGAGACGTTCCGGGCCTGGCGGGACCGCACGCCGGACGACTTCGTGATGGTGGTGAAGGCCAGCCGCTACCTCACCCACGTGAAGCGGCTGCGCGACCCCGAGGAGCCCGTGCGCCGGCTCATGGCCAACGCCGGTGCGCTGGGACCCAAGCTCGGCGCCGTGCTCGTGCAGCTCCCGCCCACGCTGACGTATGAGCGGTTCCCCGAGCTGGAGCAGACGCTCGCGTGCTTCCCCCGGTCGGTGCGCGTGGCCGTCGAGTTCCGCCACGACAGCTGGTGGCGCGACGAGACGTACGACCTGCTGCGCCGGTTCGACGCCGCCTGCTGCCTGCCCGACAGCCCCCGGCGGTCGGCGCCACTCGTGCGCACCGCGGGTTGGGGGTACGTGCGCATGCACGAGGGTGTGGCCTCCCCCCGGCCCTGCTACGGCGAGAAGGCGCTGGACTCGTGGGCCCAGCGAGTGGCGTCGCTGTACCCCGACGGCGAGGACGTGTTCGTGTTCTTCAACAACGACCCGCATGCGTGTGCGGTGCGCGACGCCCGGCTGTTCGCGCTGGCGTGCCGCCGCCACGGGCTGGCGCACACGCGGGTGCCCGGCCCCCACGACATCCACGTTCTCGTCACGCCCACGCGCACATAGGCGGCACCCGCGTTACGAGAGTGGTGGGGGTGGGGTTACCAGCCTTCGAGGGCGCCGTGCATCTCCCACACCAGGATCTCGGCGCTGGCGCGGGCTGTCACCTTGGGACCGCCGGCCCCGGTGATGCGGGCGGCATCGCCCTCCAGCAACACGCCGCCGCCTTCCAGTTCGACCTCGCCGCGGGGCACGAACAGGTGCACGAACGGGGCGTCGGGCAGGACCACCACCTCACCCGGCTGCAGGCGGGCGCCGTGCAGCACGGCGTCCTTCTGGCGGATGGCGATGGCGGCGTCGTGTCCCGCGCCCGAGGCGATGGGCACCAGCCCGCCCTTGGCCAGCGCGTCGTTGATGTCCAGCTGCTGGTATCCGGGCGTGATGCGCTCGGTGTCGGGCACGACCCACATCTGCACGAAGTGGACGTCCTCGTCCCGGCTGGGGTTCATCTCCGAGTGGAAGATCCCGGTACCGGCGCTCATGCGCTGGGCCAGGCCCGGGTAGATGATCCCCTGGTTGCCCTCCGAGTCCTTGTGCTCGAGCTCGCCGTCCAGCACCCAGGTGACGATCTCCATGTCCCGGTGGGGGTGCGTGCTGAACCCGGTGTCCGCCCGCACGCGGTCGTCGTTGTTCACCAGCAGCAGCCCGAAGTGGGTGTTGTTGGGGTCGTAGTGGGTGCTGAAGCTGAAGCTGTGGTGCGACTCCAGCCAACCGATGGCCGTGTGGAACCGGTTGTCGCGGCGTTGAATGTCGAGGGTGGCGCTCACGGGCGGGTCAACGCCTCAGGAGCGGGACCGATTCCGCTCGATGACCTCGAGGCCGCGGAAGTAGGGCCGCAGGGCGTCGGGAACACGGACGGTACCGTCGGGCTGGCGGTTGGCCTCCACCAGCGCGGCCCACACCCGGGGTACGGCCAGGGCCGACCCGTTGAGGGTGTGCACCAGGGCGGTGCCCTTGGCCCCACTTGCCGGGTCGGGCCGGTAGCGGATGTTGGCCCGGCGAGCCTGGTAGTCGCTGAACCACGAGACCGACGAGACCTCCAGCCACATGTCGCACCCGGGCGCGTAGACCTCGAGGTCGAACGACCGGTGATGCGACTGGCCCAGGTCGCCCGAGCAGATCTCGATGACCCGGTACGGCAGCTCCAGCGCCTGGAGGGCGCCCTCGGCCCGGCTCACCAGCTCGTCGAGCATGGCGGGCGCCTGCTCCGGCGTGGTGTAGGCGAGGATCTCGACCTTGTCGAACTCGTGGACCCGCAGCAGGCCCCGGGTGTCGCGCCCGGCCGAGCCCGCCTCCCGCCGGTAACACGGCGTGTACGCCATGAGGCGCACGGGAAGGTCGGCCTCGTCGAGGATCTCGTCCCGGCCGATGGACGTGAGCGGCACCTCGGCGGTGGGGATGCACCAGAGGTCGTCGCGCTCGATGTGGTAGGCGTCGTCGGCGAACTTGGGTAGCTGGCCGGTGGCGGTGAGGGTGGCCGTCGTCACCAGCGTGGGCGGGCGGACCTCCTCGAAGGCGTCGGCGTTGCGGTCGAGGGCGAACTGGCACAGGGCCCGGGCGAGGGTGGCGCCCGCGCCCCGGTACATGGCGAACATCGACCCCGAGATCTTCGCTGCCCGTTCCAGGTCGAGAATGCCGAGCTCAGCGCCGATGTCCCAGTGGGGCACGCGCTGGTGGTCCTGGTAGGCGTCGGCGTCGTAGCCGTGCACCCGCAACACCGGGTTGTCGGCGTCGGAAGCACCGTCGGGAGCGAGATCGGACGGGATGTTGGGGACGCGCAGGAGGAGATCGCGCAGGTCCCGCTCCACCTGGTCGGCCTGGTCGGCGACCTTGGCTTGCTCCTCGCCCAGGGCCCGGCTCTCGGCCATGAGGCCGTCGGCCTTGGCCGTGTCGCCCACCTTGCGAGCCCGGCCCACGTCCTTGGACAGGGCGTTGACGCGGGCCCGCAGGTCGTCTCGCCTCGTGGCCAGCTCCCGCAACTCGCCGTCGAGGGTGACGAGGCGATCGACGTCGGCGGGGCCGACCTTCTTGCGCGCCAGTGCCGCCTTCACGCGGTCGAGCTCGGAGCGCACCAGCCGAATGTCGATCATGACGAGGGGAACGGTAGCGTGCGATGCCGTGCCCGCTCTGGAGGTACACGAGCTGGTGGTGCGTTACGGCGGCGTGGTCGCCGTCGACCGCCTGTCGTTCACCGCCGAGCCGGGCGAGGTGCTGGCGCTGCTCGGTCCCAACGGGGCGGGCAAGACCACGACGGTGGAGACGCTGGAGGGGTACCGCCGGCCGTCGTCGGGGTCCGTGCGAGTGCTGGGTGTGCCGCCGAGGGACGCCATTCCCAAGATGGGCGTGATGCTGCAGCGGGGCGGGGTGTACCCGGTCATGAACGCCCGCGACGCGCTGCGCCTGTTCGCTGCGTACTACCGCGACGACCCGGCCGACCCCGAGGAGCTGCTCGACCTGGTGGGCCTGCGGGACGTGGCCGGCACGCCGTGGCGGCGCTTGTCGGGGGGCGAGCAGCAACGCCTGTCGTTGGCGCTGGCGCTGGTGGGCCGCCCGTTGGTTGCGTTCCTCGACGAACCCACGGCCGGCGTCGACCCCCACGGCCGCCTGCAGATCCGCTCGGTGGTGCGGGGGCTGCGCGACGCGGGCGTGTGCGTGCTGCTGACCACGCACGAGCTGGAGGAGGCGGAGCGGCTGGCCGACCGGGTGCTGATCATCGACCGGGGCCGGCTGGTGGCGTCGGGCACGCCGGACGAGCTCATGCGGGCCGGCGGGGCCGAGCAGATCCGGTTCGGGGCCCCGCCGGGGATCGACACGGGCGGGCTGGCTGCCGTCCTGGAGTGCTCGGTCGTGGAGGCCCGGCCCGGCGAGTACCTCGTCGAGGTGGCCCCCACGCCCGCCAACGTGGCCGCCCTCACCGCCTGGCTGGCCGAGCGCAACCTGCCATTGGCCGACCTGCGGGCCGGGCGCCAGACCCTGGAGGACGTGTTCCTGCGCCTGACCGCGGAGGGGCCGGAGTGACGCGCGTGCGGGGGCGGCTGCGGTCGCGTCCGCTGGCCGCCCAGACCCGCGCCGAGGTGACGATGACGCTGCGCCGGGGCGAGTCGGTGCTGCTGGCCCTCGGCATCCCCGTGCTGCTGCTCGTCTTCTTCTCTCTGGTCGACGTGCTGCCCACGGGGACGAAGGACCCGGTCGACTTCTTGGCGCCCGGCGTGCTGGCCCTGGCCGTCATGTCCACAGCCATGGTGAGCCTGGCCATCGCCACCGGGTTCGAACGCCAGTACCTCGTGCTGAAGCGGCTGGCCGTCACCCCCCTGGGACGGCCGGCGCTGTTGGCCGCCAAGACGGCCGCCATCGTGGTGATCGAGGTCGTGCAGGTGGCCGTGCTGGTGCCGGTGGCGCTGGCCTTGGGATGGCACGCCGGGTCGGCCGACGTGGTTGTGGCCGTGGGCGCCGTGGTGCTCGCCACCATCGGGTTCGCCGGGCTGGGGCTGCTCATGGCCGGCACGTTGCCGGCGCTCACCACGCTCGCCGCGGCCAACGGGCTCTACCTCGTGCTGCTGCTCCTGGGCGGCATGGTGGTGCCGCTGTCCAAGCTGCCCGGCGGCTTGCGGGCCGTGGCCCGAGCCCTGCCCGCGGCGGCGCTGTCGGACGGGCTGCACGCCGCCTTCACGGGGTTGGCCGTCCCCGGCCGGGTGTGGGTGGTGCTGGCCGCGTGGGCCGTAGCCGCGCCCGCGGCTGCCGCCCTCACGTTCCGCTGGGAGTGATCCGCCCGTCGACCGTGCGCGAATTCGTGCTGGACCTATCGCCCCCCTATACGGCACACTTTCGCTGACAGCATTTCTTGACTGGGGGTCAACGTGTTAGCTATTCGTCGTTTCTTCGTCGCGCTTGTCGTGCTCGGGATCAGCGCTGCGCCGCTGATCGCTGGTGGGATAACCGATCGGGCGGGAGCGGCCACGCCGTGTAGTGGAACGGTCGTCGGCCCCATCTTCAACCCGCTCAATGGCGACCCGTATTCGGTTTACCTGATCGCCGGCACCCAGGGTGGGGCCGTTTGTCTGGACGAGCCCGGCACCGACGGCGACCCGTATGGCGGCGCCGGTGTGGGTGCGCCCCCGGCTGGCACCGGCACCGCGACCCACGTTCAGGCCTGCAACATTCCCGCAGGCGCGTGCCTGGTCAACGAAAAGGCGGCTGCATACGTGGACGGAACGCTGGCTCCATCCACGGGTGGAACGCTCGTGTGCGTTGGGTCGATCTGCGTTCCGCAAGTGGTGGGCACTGGCCTCGTCGTGCACCTCATCCTCCACACTGACTCGCAACCGACGGTTGTCACGCTGCCCGAGGAGAACATCGCGCAAGGGGTCTGCGTAGGCGTGCTCGCGGCCTGTTAGCAACGCGCGCCGTGCACAAGTGCTTCAGGCGGTCAAGCACTTGTGCACGCTCGCCGAGGTGGGGGCACGCTCGCCGGGGTGGGAGCGGGCGGGAACCAGAGCGCGGAGCCGTCGCAGCCGGTGCCCGGGTGGCGGGCGACGACCGGGGTGGATGACGCGGCCACGACCGCGGCCATGGCCGCGTCGAGCAGGTCGTGCGACCACGACGGCGGCACGCCCAGCACCGACGCTCGCCAGGCCCGGCCCGCCGCGGTCGACTTCTTGGGCGGCCAGCGGCGGCCGTGCAACAACCAGAACGAGCCGCCCGGGAAGACCTCGACGGCCGCCAAGCCGGCGGCGGCGAGGGCCGACCACACGGCGAAGCCGGTGCGCATCCACGGCGGGCACGCCTCCAGGCCCACGGGCGTCACCCACGGAACCCACACGCCCAACTGCTCCCCGGCGGCGATCTCACTGCACCGGGCCGAGCGGAACTTGGCCGAGCCCGACCACGCGGGGTCGGCGACATGGGCGCCCACGGACGGAGCGGCGGGGGCGTCCACGCCCACCCGCACCGCGCCTGCGCACATGGCCACGACGGCACCCAGCTCGTCCGCCGGGAACGACCGCGCCAGGACCACGGCCCCGTCGTCCACCACGGCGACATGGACGGCCGCCGCGCCCACGTCGATGCCCGCGGCTCTCATTTGATGAGCTTGACCAGGCCGTCCAGGTCGTGCTGGGACAGCGGTCCCAGGTGGCGGGCCCGGACCACGTGGCCGGCGTCGAGGGCGAACGTCACCGGGATGCCGGGCTTGAGGTGCACGCCGTAGGCGCCGGCGATCTGCTGGCGGGGGTCCAGCGCCCCCGGCCACGACGCACCCTCGTCGCGCATGAAGCGGCGGGCCTCGTCGGGCGTGTCCCGGAACACCACGCCCACCACGTGTACGCCCGAACCGCTGCCGTCCACCTTGGCCAGCATGGGGAACTCACTCCGGCACGGGATGCACCACGACGCCCAGAAGTTGACCAGCACTGGTCCCTTCACGGACGCCAGCGTGAGGGTGCGACCGTCCAGGTCGACGGTCGAGAACTCCGGTGCGGGGCGACCCACGGCGGCGGTTGGGCCCGAGCTGCTCCCCGACGGGCGGAAGGCGACGACCAGGACGGCAGCGGCGAGCACCCCCACGGCCGCCAGCGTGAGACGCCGCCTGGTCAGGGACGCTCCCCCGGGCCGGGCGGTCCCGGCGGCCCCGATGTGCGGGCCAGTTCAGCCTCCACGTCGGCCCACGTGAGCACGCCGTCGGGCCCGACCTTCCGCCGGGGCGGGCCTTCGGGCTCGACGGAGTACCACCGGAAGAAGACGCCCACGATCACTCCCCACAGGATGGACCCGGCGTAGACCTTCATGAGCGCGCCCGCCAGCTGCTGGTCGGCCACGGCCGACAGGTGCAGCACGTGGGGGACGTGGGCGTAGTAGCTGTACAGCGGCGTCTCCCCGAAGGTCAGGAACGACGCGGGGATGGTGGGAATGACCGACTGCAGGAACAGGTAGAGCATCTTCACCGGGTACGACATGGTGGGCAGCTCGGGCAGCGTGTTCACCACCGGCAGCCACATGATCACGGCGCTGAAGAACAGCACCACGTGGACCACCAGGTGCACGGGGTGGTGCTCGAGGGCGGTGTTGACCACCAGCGGCCAGTGGGCCAGCACGGTGATCACGTTGAAGATGACCCCGGCCATGAGCGGCTTGCTCAGACGCTTGACCACCCGGTGGACGCGGGGGTTGTCGACGAGCAGCCAGCGGGCCATCCAGGCGGGCAGGCCGAGCAGCAGGAGGGGCGGGGCGATGAGCGTGATGCCCGTGTGCTGCACCATGTGCACCGACAGCAGGTAGTTCTCGCCCAGGTCGTGGATGGGCCAGTCGGCGTGGATCCAGAGGGCGGCCACGCCCAAGCAGAACAGGACGATCTTGCGGCGGGGCAGCACCTCCTCGCCGGGCACGACCTTGGTGGGACCGACGTGGCGAGCGAGCAGGAAGTAGCCGACCAGGAGGGCCACCATCACGGCCCAGACATCGGGGTGGGCGTGGAACGCCCAGGGGTTGGGTCTCGGAGAGCTCGTGAGTTGGGCGATCAGGCCCACGGCAGGAACGTCAGCTTGAAGACGCCCAGGGTCCAGAGGTACGCCACGTAACAGAGCGATGCCAGGACGAAGCCGGTGACGAACAGGCGCCGCAGGATGCGGTTGTCGAACTTCAGGTGCATGAAGTACGCGGCCACCATGACGAACTTGATGCTCGCCAGCACCAGCAGGGCCGCGTTGGTGGCCACCTGGTTGAACTTCGTGTAGTACAGCCCGACCTCGATCAGCGTGACCACGGCAAGGAACAGGGCGACCTTGACGTAGGTGGCCTCGGTGGGATGGGGCCCGTGCTCCCCGCCCTCGGCATGGGGGCGACCGTGCTCCTGCGCTTCCTGGATGAGGGGCGTGCTCACGTCAGCCTCCCACGTGGCTGGCCGAGGGGATGAGGTACACGACGGTGAAGATCACGATCCAGACCACGTCGACGAAGTGCCAGTAGAGGCCGATGATCTCCACGACCTCGGCCTTCTCCTGGGGCAACTTGCCCCGCGTTGAGAGCGCCCAGAGGGACAGCAGCATGACGATGCCGACGGTGACGTGGGCGCCGTGGAAGCCGGTGAGCACGTAGAAGCTGCTGCCGAACACGTTGGTCTTGATGGTGAGGCCCTCACGAATGAAGCTCGTGAACTCGTAGACCTGGCCGGCGATGAAGCTGGTGCCGAGCATGGCCGTGGCCAGGAGCCAGACGCGCAGGCGGCGGTGGTCGCCCCGCTGGATGGCGGCCAGGGCCAGCACCATGGTGAGCGAGCTGGTGAGGAGCACGAACGAGCTCACCGAGGTGTACGGGATGTCGTAGATCTGCTTGGGGGTGGGGCCCACCACGCTCTTGCCCCGGTAGAGGAAGTACGTGGAGATCAGGGCCCCGAAGAGCAGGCACTCGGAGCCCAGGAACGCCCACATGGCCAGCTTGGTGTTGGACAGGCCGGTGTTGGTGATGTGGCCGTGCTCCTTCGGAGCAGTGACGGCCTGCGCCTCCTGGAGGGTGGCTACCTCGGTGCTCATGACTGCCCCTCCTCAGCCTGCTGCCCACCGGTCAGCAGGTCTCGGGGAATGCGCTCCCCGTCGTCTTCCGATGCCGCCACCAGGGCGGGCTGGGGTTCGGGTTCGGGCGATGGCGCCAGCTCGGCAGGGACGTGATCCTCGGGTTCCAGCGAGGGCTCGAGGGCCCAGGCGAACAGGCCCACGAGGGTGATCAGGGCGCCCACGACCGTGACCACGTAGTTCTGCCCCGCGTCCCGGCCGAACACCATGCCGTAGGCCATGACGGGCAGGCCGGCGGCCGCCACCAGCGGGTAGTACGACGGCGACGGCAGGTGGACGCCGGGCGGGTCGGCGTGCGGGTCGTGCCCGTCGCCGTTGCCGCTCTCGACGGCCACGCCGTTGGCCGCCTGGTCGGCCGGGCTCAGGCGCACCAGGCGACCGCTCACGTCCTCGGTGTACTTGCGGTGCCAGAAGTCGTCCTCACTGGTGATGGTGGGGACCTCGGCGAAGTTGTAGTGGGGAACGGGCGAGGGAATCGACCACTCCAGACTGCGACCGTCCCACGGGTCGTTGCCGGGGACGGGGCTGCGCTTCCGTGAGTAGAGCACGTTCACGATGAAGATCAGCGTGGAGAGGGCGATGACGAAGGCACCCACGGACGACACGAAGTTCCAGAAGTCCCACCCCATGTTCTTGGGGTAGGTGTAGATCCGCCGGGGCATGCCCTGCAGACCCAGGAAGTGCATGGGGCCGAACGTCATGTTGAAGCCGATGAGCCAGGTCCAGAAGTGCCACTTCCCGAGCGTCTCGTTGAGGAGCTTGCCGAACACCTTCGGGTACCAGAAGTAGATGCCGCCCATGATCCCGAACAGCGAGCCGCCGAAGATCACGTAGTGGAAGTGGGCGACGATGTAGTAGGTGTCCGTCTGCTGGCGGTCGTGCGGTGACACGGCGTGGGTGACACCAGACAGGCCGCCGATGGTGAACATGGCCACGAAGCCGATGGCGAAGAGCATCGCCGTCGTGAACTTCAGGGAACCGCCCCACATGGTGCCCAGCCAGTTGAAGATCTTCACGCCCGTGGGAACGGCGATGAACATGGTGGACAGGGAGAAGGCGGACACGGCCACCGGGCCCAGGCCCACCGAGAACATGTGGTGCACCCACACGCCCCAGCCCATGAAGCCGATGGCGATGCCCGACAGCACCATGACGCGGTAACCGAACAGGGGCTTGCGGGAGAAGACCGGCATGATCTCGGAGACCATGCCCATCGCAGGTAGGACGAGGATGTACACCTCGGGGTGTCCGAACAGCCAGAAGAGGTGCTGCCAGAGGAGTGGCGTGCCGCCGGCCGTGGGGTCGAAGAAGTGGGCCCCGAAGCTCCGGTCGAACATGAGCAGGAACAGCGCCACGGTGATCACGGGCATGGCGAAGAGCAGCAGGAAGTTCGCCACCAGCGACATCCACGTGAAGATGGGCATGCGGAACAGGGTCATGCCCGGCGCCCGCAGGTTGAGGATGGTGGTGACGAAGTTGACGGCGCCGACCGTCGACGCGATGCCGAGCAACTGGAGCCCGAAGATCCAGAAGTCGATGTTGTGGCCCGGGTTGTAGGTGACGCTGGTGTTGGGGGCGTACCCGAACCAGCCGCCGTTGGGCGCCCCGCCCAGCAGGAAGCTGGAGTAGATGAACAGTCCGCCCATCAGGAACGTCCAGTAGCTGAAGGCGTTCAGGCGGGGGAAGGCCACGTCCCGGGCGCCGATCTGCAACGGCACCAGGAAGTTGAAGAAGGCGGCCGACAGGGGCATGACGACCAGGAAGATCATCGTCGTGCCGTGCATGGTGAACAGCTCGTTGTACAGCGCGGCGGGGAGGATCTTGCCGTTGGGCGTGGCCAGCTGGAGACGGATCAGCAGGGCCTCGAGGCCGCCCAGCAGGAAGAACAGGAACGACGTGGTGCCGTAGAGGATGCCGATGCGCTTGTGGTCGACCGTGGTCAACCAGGAGACGAATCCGGTGGGCCGCAAGGGCCGCTCGAAGATGGGCGCCTCGTCGGGCGCCGGGCCGTGCCCGTTGCCCGTCGTGGTGGGAATCGCGAGGTCGGTCATGCGGTGAGCGCTCCCGTCACTTCAGCGTGTCGAGGTAGGCGATGAGGTTGGTGATCTCATCTTCGTTGAGGTTGAGGTTCGGCATGATCGAACCCGGCTTCTCCTTCGGCGGGTCCCGCAACCATGTGCGCAGGTTCTCGTCGGTCATCTCGAAGATGGAGCCGGCAAACACGTGGCGCTGCTGGAGGTGCGTCAGGTCCGGTCCGACCGCGCCCTTGGAATACCCGTCCACCGTATGGCAGCTGGCGCAGCCCTTCTGGCGGAACAGGACGGCGCCCTGGGCAGCCGGGCTGGTGCCGGTGGGGACGACAGCGGGGGCGGTGTTGGCTGCCACCCATTTCTGGAAGTCGGCCTGGGAGTGGGCGATGACCCGCAACCGCATGTTCGCGTGGGACATGCCGCAGAACTCTGCGCACTGCCCGTAGTACTCACCCGGCTTGTCCGCCTGGAGCGTCATGTGGTTGACGCGACCCGGGATGGCGTAGATCTTGCCGGCCAGCTTGGGCGGCCAGAAGTTGTGGATCACGTCCTTGGACATGAGGTTGATGGCCACCGGCGTCCCGACCGGGATGTGCAGCTCGTTGGCCGTGGTGACGCCCTGGTTCGGGTAGTGGTACTCCCACCACCACTGGTGGCCGGTGACGTCGACGGTGAGGACGTTGGGGCCCTTGGGCGTGCGGCTGATGGCGGCGATCGTGCTGAGGGTGGCCACGGCCACGCCGAAGAGGATGACGGCCGGAATGATCGTCCAGCCCAGCTCGAGCCGGGCGTTGCCGTGCACCTGCACGGGCGAGTCGTCATCGGAACGCCGCCGGTACTTGATGACGATGAAGATGACCAGGCCCTCGACCAGGATGAAGATGCCGGCGGCGATGGCGAAGACCGGGTGGATCAGGTCGTTGAGCCGGCGCGCGATGGGACCCTGCGGGTCCAGCGCGTCCTGCGGCATCCGCTGGTTGGAGCACGCCGCCAGCAGCAAGGCCATGACGCCCGTGAGGGCAGCGAGGCAGCGGCCTCTCCAGCGGTTGTTGCGCGATGTCAAGCGACACACCTCGTGCGGTCGGTCGTGCCAGGGTCGGGCGGCGGAAGAGCCGGGTCAGCTTTCCCCATGCGGCGGAGAAGGAACAAGTCGAGTGCGGCGGCGCGGCGGGCGGTCACGTCCGTTCCAGGCGATCGAACCAGCCCTGCAGCTCGTCGGCGGTCAACGGGCCGCGCTTCACACCCAGGACGCGACCCCCGCGAGCCACGAAGAACGTGGTGGGGCCACCCCGGACGTGGTACTGGTTGGTGACCTTCAGGTCGGGATCGGCCCCTGTCGGGAAGGTCACGCCCGTCTCGGCCAGGAGCTGGAGGGCGGCGGTCTGGCCGTCCTGCATGTCCACGCCGGCCACGTCGACCTTGCCGGCCGCTCGCCGGGACGCCTCCTGCAGCAGCGGCAGCTCGGCCCGGCATGGGGCGCACCACGAGCCGAAGAAGTTGAGGACGAGGGGCCGGCCGGGCCGGCCGGGGACGACCAGCGGGGCACCGCCGTCGGCCACGCTGGCCAACCGGAAAGGGACGACGGTCTCGGGGCGTACGGCCGAGTCCGAGCGCCGGGCAACGAGCACGAGGGCGATCAACACCACCGGCGCGACCGCCGCGACCCACCACCGGCGGGAGGCGGGGGGGCGGGTGGCGGTGGCCATCAGCTCCCGACGGTGAACGCGCCCGTCATGTTGGCGTGGAAATCGCATTGGAACCGGTAGGTGCCGGGGTCCGGCGTCTCCACCTCGTACTTGATGGTCTTGATGCCCGGGAAGCCCTCGCCGTTGTACTCGGGCACGGCGCTGACGCCCTCGCCCTTGTAGATGGCGATGTTGTGGAAGATCCCCTTGTCGTCGTTGACGAACGTGATGGTGATCTTCTTGTGGGCCGGGACGGTGAGGGCCTTCTCCTCGAACTGCACGTTGCGGGCCACCACCGTGTACTGCAGGGCCTCGCCCTCGTGGGGATGGAAGGCCCGCTCGCCCTGCGTGGCCCCGGCGATGCCCGCGCCCACCGTCGACACGCCGGCCAGCGCGGCCAGGGCGACGAGGGCGGACGACGCCATGCGGGGCCGGGAGGCCACCCAGTAGAAGCCCAGCAGGAGCACGACGGCCACGGCCAGGGCGATGACCACGGAGACGTCCTTGGGCACGGCCAGGAGGACGCGCGACACGCTGATGGCCACCACGGCGGCGAGGAGGAAGCCGCCGACGGGCATGGCCACGGGGGCCAGCAGGCGCTCGACCAGCCGAGAGCGCACCCGGCGGGTCCACGTCGAGTGGTCGGCCCACGAGGCCGCGAACCAGCCGAAGCCGGTGACGACGACCGCGATGAGCCCGGCGTAGACGGTGACGACGCCGGTGGCCGCGCCCACCGCCAGCACCACGACGGCGGCGGCGGCCGCCAGGGGCCAGCCCGAAGGCCGGGCGGGGGCGCCCGGCGTGGTGGCCTGCCGCTGGGGCGCAGGGGCATCGGCCGGCACGGCGGGGGCGATGTTGGTGACGCCCGTGGCCATGACGGCCACGGCGGCCGACAGGCTGGCGAAGGCGACGAAGCCGAACAGCACGGCGGCCGCCTTGTCGTCCACGGACACGCTCACGGCGATGGCACCGGCAACAGCCGCGACCGTCAGGGCCAGGAGCAGCTTGGTAGCGGAACTGAACAAATCCGGCTCCCTACTTGGTAACGACGATGACGTACCAGGCGGCGATGGTGGCGACCGTGGCGAAGTGCCAGAACCAGGCCGTGGCCCGGGCCTGGTCGGGCTCGGCCGCGGTCACCTGGCTCCCCCGGATGCGGAACATGGTGAGCAGGCAGAAGGCGATGCCCACGGACACGACGATGCCGACCGACGCGACCAGAGCGGTGACCACCAGCCCGTACGGGTGGTCGGCAGGCCCGAAGCTCTGGCGGCTGGCCGAGTACGACAGCAGGTTGAGGAAGGCGAGGCCCAGGCCCACGGTGATGGCCAGGGCGGCGGTGGCCTGCCGGCGCTCGTCCCGCAGCACGGCGGACACCGCCCACTGCACGGTGACGGCGGCGAGCAGCATGGTGATCACCAGCAGGTTGCCCAGGTAGTTGTCGAGCTTCACACCCTTGGGCGGCCACGGATGGGTCGTGGAGCGCAACTGGAGGTAGGCGCCCACCAGGACGCCGAAGTACGTCGTGCCCCCGGCGACCAGGAAGGCGGTGCCGGTAGCGATCACGTTGCGGGGCCGCTCACCCCCCGCGGCGGGGAGGGCGGCGACGGGCTGAGCGGTCGCGGTCATCGGGCGGCTCCGTTGGAGGCGACGGTCGCCGCCCGCAGGTCGGCGAGGGGTGCGGCCGAGCGGACCTCCGGCACAGCGTCGAAGTTGTGCGGGGGCGGCGGGGAGGACGTGGCCCACTCGAGGGTGAGGCCCTCGTAGGGATCGTCGCCTGCCGCTTCGCCGCCGCCGACGCCCACCCGGACGAGGTCGATCACGAGGACCACCACGGCGAATATGACGAGCACGGCGCCGACCGTGGCCAGCTGCGCGTACGTCGTCCAGTTCTCGCCCAGCGGGTAGTCCTTCACGTGGAAGGGGGCGCCGTTGTAGCCCAGCAGGTAGTCGCCCAGGCCCATGAGCAGGAAGCCGCCGAAGGCGGTGAGGAACACGGCGCCGCCGATGGTGGACGACAGCCGGCGGCCGAAGAACTTGGGCGCCCAGTGGTAGATGGCGCCGAGGAAGAGCAGGGTGGGGGCGCCGAACCAAAGCACGTGGAGGTGGCCCTCGGTCCAGGCATGCCCGTGGGTCTTGGCGATGGCGGCGATGACGCCGTTGGCCGCACCGAACGCGCCCAGCACCACGAAGCCGGCCACGAAGAGGAGGCTCACGTGGGCCCGGGGCTGGCCCTTGGCCAGCGTGCCCAGCCACAACAGCACCAGGGCGCCGGCCACCACGCCGAGGGCCACCTGGAGGGCGGCCGGGTTGGGGAGTACCAGCTGCTTGGCCGCGTCGTGGGGCGTGATCCAGGCGCCGATGGCGAGGACGCCGAAGAGGCCGAGCAGGGTCTGGGCCACCCGATTGTCGAGCAGCGGGCGGCGGGCGTGGGTGGACACGATGTCGCACGCCGCGCCCAGGCCGGGCAGCGCCAACAGGAAGATCTCGGGCCGGCCCAGGAGCCACAGCGTGTGCTGCCAGATGGTGACGGTGGCCGCGTTGGAAGCGGTGAAGAAGCCGGCGCCGTAGTGCTCGTCCAGGTAGAGCAGCACCAGTCCGGCCAGGAACACCGGCGTGGCGATGACCACGACAGAGCTGGTGACGAACGTGGCCCACGTGAACATGGGCAGGCGGGGGAAGGTGAGCCCGGGGGTGCGGAACTTGAGGATGGTGGTGACCAAGCACCCGGCAGCCAGGACGGAAGCCAGGGCCAACACGATGAGGCTCACGACCCACAGGTCGGTGGCCGTGCCCGTGCCTCCCTTGAGGGCGGTCACGGGGAGGGCGTCGGACAGGCCCAGCCCACCCTGCTCCTGGCCCTGGGGGGGCCCGATCAGGTAGCTGACGACGAGGAGGCCGCCGCCGAACACGTACAGCCAGAGGGTGAAGGCCTGGAGGCGGGGGAAGGCCAGCCGGGCGGCGCCGATCTGCAGGGGCACGAGGTAGGTGGCCAGGCCCACCCAGGCCGGGGCGAGGAA
>Ga0070741_10005188_pt1 | contig 29239 bp, 18 predicted proteins | sample Coa_R1_4_FD_66440 | JGI IMG/M metagenome (GOLD analysis project Ga0070741, IMG submission 66440) | Surface soil microbial communities from Centralia Pennsylvania, which are recovering from an underground coalmine fire - Coalmine... | ecosystem: Environmental > Terrestrial > Soil > Unclassified ... | reverse complement strand
GACGATGTTCTCGCTGCCGCAGTGGTAGCACTTGATAATTTTGGTGACCATACGGGGTGAGCCTATCATCTCTCACCCGTTTGAGCCACTACCTGCCTTTTTACTTCTTCACGGCACCTGGATGGTCAGGTCCCTGGCAAAGATGAACTGGACGCGCTTGCGGGTGCGCAGCGCTTTCGATGCGGTCTGTGACAATGAAGTCACCAGCAGCGGCAGGGCAATCGTCGCATCACACCGGACTGTCACGGAACGGGCGTTCTTAGCCAGCCTGCCAAAGGCTTGCGCCTGATCGAAGTCGGCGCCGGAGTAGCCGCCGTAATGCGGCGTGTCGGTCGTGACCTGCACCGCATATTTGTGGCCGCGCGTCTGGCCGGTCAGCGCGCTGGCCGCCGTCTCGCTCTGCTGGACGAAGTTCTTGGGCGTGCCGCCGCCGAAATAGATGACTCCCGTCGAGCGGACTTTGGAAACGATCTGCCCCATCTCCACGACGTCCTGAATCACGTCGAACTGGAACGGGTTCCGCTTCTCGATCCGGCTGATGGCGATTGAGACGCCGAAGGCGCTGTCGCTGATCGCCGGGCAGAAGATCGGCACGCGCGATTTGTAAGCCGAGGTCAGGATGCCGTCCTCGGTCGCGATCTCGCTCAGCTCGCGGCCGAGCAGGTGCAGGAATTCGCGCGTCGAGTAAGCGTGCGTGTTATCGAGCTGCGCCGCGAAACCGCCGATCCACTCGTTGGCCTCGCGGAACTCCTCCTCGGAAGCGAAGGTATCGTAGATGCGGTCAACCATCTGCTCCTGCAGCTCGGCGTCGCTCGTCGTGGTGTCGCCGATGTAATGGTGGCGCCCGAGCGTCTCATGCAGGTCGTGGTAGAGGTTGGCGCCCGTGCAGACCAGCACGTCAATGTAGCGGTTCTTGATGAGGTAGGAAACCAGGCGGCGCATGCCGGCGGGGACCAGCGCGCCGCTCAGGCCCATCACGACCAGCGCATTCTCGGCGAGCATCTGCAGCCAGACCTGATGCGCGAGGGCGAGGTTGCGTCCCTGGAAGGAGATGTGTTCCATCTTCTCCAGCAGCCCCGGGACGCTGCGGTCACGGTCCACGTTGAGCGGCTGGGTGGGTTTAGTAAGGTATTTTGCCCCTTTGAGTCGTCTGATCATTGGTCACTTTGCGGCCAGAACGAAACGGAAGGATGAAGGCGGAAGGATGAAGGATGAAGGATGAAGGATGAATAATTACACGCTTCCTGATTCATCCCCCATCCTTCCGCCTTCATCCTTCATCCTTCACTTCCGCCCGTTCGCGTCGAGGTAGGTGTAACTGGTGTAATGGCCTTCGTACTCAGCCGTCAACCGGTCAGCATCTTCCTCATTCAGCCTTCCTTTCCTGATTTGTTTATTAAGCAGACTTTTGAAGCCTTCCTGGAGAAAGTCTTTTTCATACTTCGCGAATGACAGCATTTCACTGACCGGCGAGCCGGGGATGACTCGGCTGATGTAATAGTTGCCGTCGCGGTCAATGATCACGTGGGCCTCGTTGGTCGTGCCGAAGAGGTTGTGAAAATTGCCCATCACCTCCTGGTAAGCCCCGATCAGCATGAGCGCCAGAAAATAGGGTTCGCCGCTCTTGAGGTCGTGAACCTCCAGCACCTCCTTGACGTCGTGCAGGTCAACGAACTTGTCCACGACGCCGTCGGAGTCACAGGTAATGTCAACGAGCGTCGCCGTGTCGGTCGGGTTCTCGTTGAGCTTGTGGATCGGGATGATCGGGAAGAGCTGGTCTATCGCCCAGTGATCCGGCACCGAGCGGAAGACCGAAAAGTTGCAGAGGTACTTCGCCGAAAGCAGCTTCCTCAGGTCGTCGAACTCTTCGGACTTGTACTGCGACAGTTTGGCGAAGTTGTTGGCCTTGTCGCAGACCTCCCAGAAGAGCGTCTCGCCCTTGGCGCGCTGTTCGAGGTTGATGTAGCCGAGGTCGAAGAGCGTGAAGAGTTCCTCCTTGTGTTCGAGCGCGTCGTGGTAATACTCGAGGAAATTCTTCGGCGTCATCGCCTTGTACAGGTCATAGAGTTCGTTGATGACCTGCGGCTCGTCATCAGTCATCGTGATGTTTTTGATGCCCTGCACCGTCTCGATCTCATCAATGATGTTGGTGATGAGCATCGCGTGGTAGGCCACCAGCACCCGGCCCGATTCGGTGATGATGTTCGGCTCCGGCACGCTCTCCTCTTCGCAGACGCCCTTGATCGTGTAGACCACGTCGTTGGCGAATTCCTGAAGCGTGTAATTGGCCGACGATTCAAAACTCGTCTTGCTGCCGTCGTAATCAACGCCCGCGCCGCCTCCGACGTTGAGGTGATCCACGTCAAAGCCCATCTTGCGGATCTTCGCGTAGACGCGGGCGGCTTCCTTGACGCCGGCCTTGACGCGCTTGATCTGGGTGATCTGCGAGCCGATGTGGAAGTGCAGCACGCGGAGCATGTCGGCCATCCCGACGTCGCGCAGCGTCCTGATCGCCTGCAGCAGTTCGGTCGTCGTCAGCCCGAACTTCGACTGCTCGCCGCCGGACTTCTCCCAGCGCCCCGAGCCGCGCGAATAGAGCCGGACGCGCATGCCGATCATCGGGCGCACGCCGGTTTCGAGGACGCGGTCAATCACCTTGGGCAGTTCGTTGAGCTTCTCGATCACGATCACCACGTTCTTGCCGACGCGCGTGCCGATGAAGGCGAGATCAATGAAGCTGTCGTCCTTGAAGCCGTTGCAGACGAGCAGCGAATTCTCCGCCTGGTCGAGCGCGATCCCGGCGAACAGCTCCGGCTTGCTGCCGCATTCGAGGCCGTAGTTGTATTTGGTGCCTTCTTCGAGGTAGGACTCGATCACCTGGCGGCGCTGGTTGACCTTCATCGGGAAGACGCCGAGGTGTTCGCCTTTGTAATTGAATTCCGCCATCGCGGCCCGGAAGGACTGGTTCATTTTGCGAACCTGGCTGGCGAAAAGCTGAGGGAAGCGCAGGAGGATGGGGAGCTTGACGCGCCGGGCGATCAGGTCGTCCACGATGACCTTGACGTCAACGCCGCGCGGATCGCCTTCGGCAGGGTGGACGACCAGATGACCTTTCGGATTAATGCTGAAGTACCCGGCGCCCCAGTTCTCAATGCCATAAGTCTGCGCGATCTCCGCGATAGCAGTTTTCATCTTTGCGTGCTTGATTACCTCCGAATCAGGAAGGCCCTTCAACTGCCGGCGACACACAACCAGACACGCGGGGCGGCCCCTTGCAAAGAGCCTTTTCAATCAGCGCGATTGTGGATGTCTTTACCGAAGCGAACGGGAGTACAGGTGAATCAAGGATCGCAATTTAACAGACTGCCGGGGGGCTGTCAAAAACTATTTTTCACACGGATTAGCCGCATTTTCACCCACCAGAAGGCCCTCCGAAGAGGGCCCGGGACCCCGCGATTTTTTTGGTGACAATCGCGGAACCTTTTCGCGAGTGCGGCGTGTAGTCAGGTACCAGAGATGATCAGCAGCGAAGGGCGGTATGTGAGGCCGCCCGGGAATGTGTGAGGATTCAGGCTGCGGGTCATCACCAGAGTTTTCAGATAAGTTGAGTTTGTGACAGGTTCATTTCAGTTCTCCTCGAAAGGACTGGCGGTTTGTGAGGCCGCCGGTCCTTTTGCTTTTTCGGCCACCCCCGATCATCAATCACCGAAGTCTGTCTGAATTTCACTGGTTCTTTCGGAACCTGACCTGGGCGGGGCCGGGGTGCGCGTAAATTTTTCTACCGCCCGGCGATCTTTCTCGAATATAATCCGCCGCGCCGCCAGGAGGCCCAGCCCAGTCCTCCCTCAGCGGTCCCTTCGCCAAAGATTTTCCTCCCCGTACTTATCTCCTGCTCGTCGGCCCCGCATTAAAAGTCGCCCCAGCCTCTTCCACGGAGGTTGCATGAAATTCAGGCATCTGTTCCCATTCGCGGCGCCCGCCGTGCTGCTCGCTTTATCCCTGCTATTCACACCGGTTCAGTCGGCCCGGGCCGGCGCGGATGATAAAACTCACCGCCCGGAGACGGCCAAAGCCACGGGAATCATCTCCGACCGGATTCCCGCGCGCCAGATGCAGAAGTGGCAGGCGATTGAAAAACTCGTGCTGGCCGAAGACCCCTCGGGGCAGCCGCTTCACCCGACGCTGCGCAGCCTGTATGAGTGGGCCGAATCCGGCGGCCACGCGATTTACATCGAGCTGATCACCCGGAACAGCATCTCGAACTGCACGGCGGGCCACTTCAGCATCGAGCGTTTCGACCCGAAGGGCGTCAGGCACGAGGCTGTGATCAGGCTCTACCTCTCGAACATTGATCAGGCCTGGATCGGCGAGAGTACGGCTCGCGACGACCGCTTCATCCCGTTCAGGGGACTGAAAAAGGAAGAGCGTTATGCGGAAGTGCTGGGCCACGAACTGGCCCACGCGGTGGACATCCTGTCGGACCTCGAAAAGGCGCGGAAGGTCGAGGAACTGGTCGAGCAGACCAATGAGATGCTGCTCGACCGCCAGACCCGGCGCGGCAGCGAGGAACTGACCCCCGACCTGAAGGAGCGCCTTACCAGCCGGGACTCTCTGCTCAAACAACTGGAAGAGCGGGCCTCAACACTCGAAGCCGCGGTCTGGCGCGAACTGACGGCCAGTCTGACGACAAGAGGCCGCTCGCCCGAAGTACTCGCCTCAAACAGGCTCTGAAGGCAGAAGGCAAAAGGCAAAAGGCAGAATGCCGGGTAGCAGCAGGCTTGAGCAAGGCCATTCCGCTTTCTGATTTTTGCCTTTTGCCTTTTGCCTTCCCGATTAATGCTTTGGGGCAGTTTCCCCGGTCGTCCCGCCCGCCGGGAGCGCGGTCATCGCTTCGCCAGCCGGGAGGAAGTAGAACGCCAGACCAAGGATCGTATAGACCGCGAGCAGCAGCACGCCTTCCATCCAGTTCGATTCCCCGTCCTGCGCGATCAGCGCGACGACGGCGACTGAGACGACGATGGCGACGACTTCGAGCGTGGTGAAGAGCAGGTCCATCGGGCGACTGGCCAGCACGTAACTCGCGAAGACCAGCACCGGCGCGACGAAGAGCGCCACCTGCATGCTCGACCCGATCGCGATGTTCAGCGCCAGATCCATTTTGTTCTTCAGCGCCATCAGCACGGCGGTCGAATGCTCAGCCGCGTTGCCGATGATCGCGACCAGAATCACGCCGACGAAAATCTCGGTCAGCCCCAGCCGGCGCGAGGTCTCTTCGACCGCGCCGACCAGAAATTCGCTCATCACCGCGACCAGCACCGTGGCACCGAGCAGCACCAGCACTGATTTAGTCTGGCTCCAGCCCTTCGTGCCGACCGCCTCTTCGGCCTCCTCGCCCTGCTCTTCCCCGCCGTAGAGGTGCGTGTGGGTCTTGAGCGTGAAGATCAGACTCAGCACGTAAGTGATGATCAGCACCACGGCGATTTCCAGGCTCAGATCCTGCTCGCGCGCCTGTGCCATCCGCCCTGAGCCGACGATGGTGTGGAAGATCGCCGGCACGATCAGCCCGATCGCCGAGAGCGCGAGCATCGTCGAGCCCATCATCGCCGCCGTGGGGTTGAATTTCTGCTGCGGGAATTTCAGGCCGCCGGCCAGCACGCTCAGCCCCAGCACGAGCAGCACGTTGCCGATGATCGAGCCGGTGATCGAAGCCTTGACCACGTCGTAGAGGCCGGCCCGCAGGGCCATCAGCGCGATGATCAGTTCGGCGGCATTGCCGAAGGTCGCATTGAGCAGCCCGCCGATCCCCTGCCCCAGCTTTTCCGCCAGGTGTTCCGTGGCGCGGCCCATCCACCCGGCCAGCGGGATGATGGCGAGGGCCGAAGTCAGGAAGATCGCGGTCGAATTCGCGTGCATCAGCTCCAGCACGACGGCCACCGGGACAAAGATGAGCAGCCAGTTGAGCAGGTTTTTGGGCGCAAAAAGGTCTTTCGGCATAAGGGTGAATCCGGTTCGTATTCTCAGCCAGAAAAAGGTGCGGCGATTATAAGGACGGCACCCCGCCTTAGTAAACGGAAGAGCCGCCGACAAAGAATTGTCAGAAAGCGGGCCATGCGGTTGAAAATCCGTGGCGCTCCGGCCGATTTTCTTCTATACTCTCGGGCACCCTTCGACCATCCTCGGTTGTGACCAACTCAAGTCAGATTCACTGACTGTTTTTCGGCTTCGCCTTCGGAGGAGCAAAGCAAATGACGCGCTGTACACGTTGTTCCGGCGACATTCTCGACCTTGCTGTCTTCTGCCCTGGTTGTGGCCAGCCCCACGAACCTGATTTCGACCAGTTACTCAGACGCAGCCTGAGCGGGCGTTACGAGATTTACAACCGGCTCGGCTCGGGCGGGCTCTCGACCGTCTTTGAAGCCATTGACACACACACGGAGCAGGTGGTCGTCGTCAAAGTCAGCGACCCGCGCCAGCTCGTCCAGCACCGCACAGCCGAAACCTGCGACTCGGCCGAACTGAGCCGTTACTGGGCCGAGATGCTGGGCCGCATGCGTCGCGAAGTCGTCGCGCTCGTCTCGGTCCACCACCCGAACATCGTCCGTATCTTCGACACCGACCAGATCACCGAAGAACTGCGCTACATCATCATGGAGAGGCTCGACGGCCGCACGCTGCGTGAGGAGCTTTCGACGCGCAGCCGCCTGCCCCTGCGCGAGGCGCTCCGCCTGACCGAAGCCATCACCGACGGCCTCGGCGTAGTCCATGCCCGCGGCATCATTCACCGCGACCTGAACCCGCGCAATCTGTTCCTGTGTGAAAACAGCCCCGAGTCCGGCCTCAAAATCATTGACTTCGGCATCGCGAAAATCCCGCAGCCGCCGGGCACGCCGCCGTTCACACAATACGCCGTCCTGAGCGGCACGGTCTCATACGCCTCGCCGGAGCAGTGCCAGAATCTGCCGATTGATCACCGCTCGGACATCTACAGCCTGGGCGTCGTGCTGTATGAAATGCTCACCGGCCAGCGCCCGTTCACCGGCCTGACGCCGACCGAGATCGCGCTCCGTCAGGTCCAGGCCGCGCCGGTCAGACCGAGCGTGATTGTTCCCGACCTGCCGTCAGGGGTCGAGATCGCCATCCTCCGGGCGCTCGCCAAAGACCCTGACTCTCGCCAGCAGAGCGTTGAGGAACTGGCCGCCGATCTGCTCCCGTACAAAAATGGCTACACCGCCCGCGTGGTCGTGCCGCTCACCGGCTTCGCCACACGTCCGGCAGAGAGCCTGTCGGCGATCCTTGGCAGCCTGCCCGGCACTGCGCCTGTGGTTGATGCCTCGCCCGTGGGGGCGGCCGCGAACGCGCTGGCGAATGCCGCGCCGCCCTCCGCTGAAGCGCAGGCAATCCCTGCGACAGTCAAGGGCGACGCGGCTGATGATCGCGTTGCGCCTGATTTTCAACTCACCACGATTGAACCCGTGCGCCGGCGCAAGCCTCTGGCCGCGGCAGCTGTTGCATTACTGCTCATCCTCGCAGGCACGTTGTATGGCAGTCAGCTGCTTTCAACTCTTCAGTCGTACTTCGCTCCAGCCTCCCCGGCAGAGCCCGTGACGGCGCGGGCGGACGCCGGCAAAGCGAACGCGGCAGCAGCGGTCACGGACGCCGGCACTCTGAAATCAATGGCGCGACGCCTCGGCAACAGCATTCTCTCTCCAACGGCTTCACCGGCGCCGACAGAGCAGGCGACTCCGGGGGTAACGGCCACGCCGCGGCAACCGTTCGTGGCCAGACCGGGGCTTGAACACCTGATAGTGTCTGTTTCACCAGCGCCATCCCCGCTGACGCTGAAAACCGGCGCGCCCCCCTTCGCCCAGCCACAGATGCCGCCCGTCCCTGCGCCGACCATCGCTGTTTCACGGGACCCGCAGCCGCAAAGCAATCCGGCTGAAGCCCGCGGGCCGGTGCGTGACACCACGCCGGAGGAAAGCGCACCAGCCTGGCCGAACGACAACCGGGCGAACCCGCCCGCCCGCGTCGAGCGCAGCGTCCCGCCCGTCAGCCGTGAGACTGATGATCAGCGCTCCGCGCAGGCGCGCCCCGATTATCAGCGCGAGCCGGCCCGCCGCGATCCGCGCAAAGGCGAGCGCCCCTCGGAACAACGCGACGACCAGAGTAATGACACTCGCAGGGGCAACGATGAGCCGGATGATTCACCCGTCAACGCCGATTACGCGCCGAAGGTAATCACCTGGAGCGGCGAAGTGAATCAGGAGCGCGAAGTCAGGCTTGAGTTGCCGGGCGTGCCGGGCAACATCAACATCCCGCGCCAGTATCGCAGGCGGGTCGGCATGGTCGAGCCTCCGGGCCCGCGCAATAAATGGCGCTGCGTCGTGCTGCGCGTCTTCGGGAATGGTCACACTTCAGTGGTCGTGCAGTGGTGGCCGAGCGCGCGACAGTTCGGCCAGTCGGCCGGGAACTTCCTGAATCGTCAGGTCGTCGTCCGCTTCGATCAGGCCTCGCGCGCCGTGGCCCGGCAGTTTTCACGCATCAGGCCGTAAGAATCCAACCGATGGAATTGAAGTGCAGCAACTTCATCATCCGCCCCTGGCGATCCGGTGACGAAGAGGCACTCATCCGTCACGCCGACAATCGCAACATCTCGCGCAACCTGCGCGACGCCTTCCCTTCACCGTACACTTTCGCCGACGCCTGCTGGTGGGTCGAACACGCCAGCGCCAGCTTGGCGGACACGGCCTTCGCCATCGAGCTTGACGGGGAGGCGGTGGGCGGCATCGGGCTGCTCCTGAAGGATGACATCTACCGACGTTCCGCCGAGATCGGCTACTGGCTGAGCGAGCAGTTCTGGGGGCGCGGGATAGTCACCGAAGCGGTGCGCGCAGTGACCGAGTACGCCTTCAGCAATTTCGACCTGTGCCGGATCTACGCCGGAGTCTTTGAAACGAACCCCGGGTCAATGCGCGTGCTGGAAAAGGCCGGCTATCAGTTTGAGGCGCGGCTGAAAAAAGCCATCACCAAGGACGGGCAGACGCTTGATGAAATGATTTACGTGATCGTGCGTGCGTGAGGAATCCGGCACTCTGCCTGAAAATCCTGCCGGCGTGTAACCTCATCCAAAATCTCAGCGCCCGATCCCTGACCTATCCACATTACTTGAAGCTTTTCCTCGGTCTGTTATACCATCACGCTGCCTTCAAAGGGCGCAAGTCATTATTTTTTCCAACGACCATTATTCATCACCAGCTTTTTCTGCCGGAGTGTATTGCAACCTGATAACGTCGCCTGACGACAAAGCACACGGCCAGCGGGAGGGCTCTCCGGTTTCTTCTCTCATCAGAGAGCCGCCCTCGTTTTTGCGTTGCGCATCATCTTGTCCTTTTAGTTTGTTTCTCCCCCACAACTCAGAAGCTACAGGAGGACTCCTATGCGTTACCGCTTTACCGCATTGCTGTTGCTCGCAACGTTTCTGCCATTGCTGCTTTCGTCACCGGCACCTGCCCAGACTTCGACAACCGGAGTGATCGTCGGAACTGTCACCGACAATACCGGCGCGGCGCTGGCCGGCGTCGAAGTCGAACTGACGAATACCGCGACCGGTCAGGCCTCAAAGCAGGTTAGCAATGAATCCGGACAATACAATTTCCCATCGGTCCCGCCCGGTGAATATAACCTCGCGGTCACGGCCAGAGGATTTCGCCGGGCCAGCGTGACCGGGATCAAAGTTGACGTGTCCAAATCGTATACGCTCAATGTCACGATGGAGGTCGGCGAGGTACAACAGGTCGTGGAAATCACTGCCGGCGCGGTCGCCGAGTTGCAAACCACCGATTCGACGATTGGCAACGTCATCCCCGGCAAAGTCATGCCTCTGTTCCCGGCACTCACTCGTCAGGCCAATGAACTGGTCAGGCTGCAACCGCTGACCACGCCGGCCGGCGAAGTCGCCGGAGCGCGCTCTGATCAAAGCACCTTCCTGCTCGACGGAATTGATGTGACTAATAATTCGGTCGGCGGACTGGGGACGGTGATGCAGCTGCCGATTGACGGGATCGAGGAGTTCCGCGTCGGCGTGGCGAATCCCAACGCTTCATTCGGGCGCGGCGCCGGCGGCCAGATCTCCGTCATCGGCAAATCGGGTAAGAAGGAGTTCCACGGCGTAACTTACTGGTATCATCAGAACGACAACCTCAACGCGGCCAGCTGGACCAACAAGCGCACCATCGCGCAGACCGAAACCGATCCGGTGAAACGCGCCAAACTCCAGAAGCCCGAATTGAAGGATAACCGCTTCGGGTTCAATTTCGGCGGCCCGATCCTGCCCTGGAAAGACAAGGCGTTTTTCTTCCTCAACTATGAGGGCCGGCGGTTCCCGCGCACCACCCAGATTCTGCGCATCGTCCCGACCGACACGCTGCGCCAGGGGATTGTGCGATTCAAGGACGGCACCGGCGCTACGATCAGCTATAACCTGGCCAACGCGGCGCTGTGCGGCCCCGGCACTGACGCGGCTCCGGCATCCGGCGTCTGCGACCCGCGCGCGCTCGGCCTGAGCCCGACTATTTCAGCCCTGTTCCAGAAACTGCCGGCCGGCAATGATCCCGGCCAGGGCGACGGCCTCAACACCATCGGCTTCCGCGGCAACGTCGGCAATCCGCTCACCAACAACTATTACAACACCCGATTCGATTACAACATCACCGACCGGTGGCGCTTCGACGGCTCATTCCGCTACTTCGGCCAGGTGGATCAGGGGTCGGGCCTGCTCGATATTTCCGGCGGGAACGTCCAGAGCCTCGAGAAGACTCCGACGAGGCAGAATATGATCGTCGCCGGGGTGACTGGGCAACTCTCGCCAAACATCACCGCGGATTTCCGCTTCGGGTGGGTCCGCACGCGAACCGCGACGGACCGCGTCCGGCCCAACGCCTCGGCCGCAATCCTCGCGATACCCGGGACGCAATCCGGCCTGTCGTCGGGGCAATCCCACATCGCGCTCGACCTCGGCGCTTTGGGCGGTGCGCAGAGCCTGCTCTCGGAGCCGATTGACGTTGACACGCAACTCGCGCGCAAACAGGCCAATGACAACAAGACAATTCAATACAACGCTGACCTGACCTGGGCGCGGGGCAATCACACCTGGCAATTCGGCAGCCACATGCGATACCTGCCCACCCTGCATCAGCGCGATGACAAGGTGCTGGGCGCGCTCGGCGCGCTGGTGGCGCAGATTGATTCAGATCTGGGCACGGTCGCGATTCCCGCGACCAACCGCCCGCCGACCTGCGGCACGGGGGTCACTAAAAACTGCCTCCAGTCAGCAGACGTGCAGACCTGGAACCGGCTCTTCGCTTCAACGCTGGGCATCATTGACAACGTCAGCGTGCTGGCCGTGCGTGACGGCGACTTCAAGCCGCTGCCTTTCGGCGAACTGCTGGAAGCCGACACCAAACTGTGGGCGCCGGAATTTTACTGGCAGGACGTCTGGCGCATTCGCCCGTCATTCACACTCACCTATGGCCTGAACTATGGCTGGCAGACTCCGCCGAAGGAGAAACTCGGCCGGCAGAGCATTCAGATTGACGCCGGGACGGGCGAGGAGCAGACCGCAGCCGGCTATCTGAAGGCGAGGGCGGATGCCGCACGCAACGGCCAGATTTTCAACCCGCAGATCGCCTTCCAGCCGATCAAGAATGCGAAGCGTGACGGCGTCTTCGACATTGACTGGAACAATATCGCGCCGCGCATCGCTGTCTCATGGAATCCGTCTTACCGCAACAAGTGGCTCAACCTGCTCTTTGGCGACCGCAAGACCGTGATTCGCGGCGGGTACAGTCTGATCTATGACCGCCAGAACACCGTCCAGAGCGTGATCATCCCGACGCTCGGCGTGGCCTTCGCTCAGGCGATCAACGTCACTTCGCCCCTCTGCACGGCGACCGGCGCGGGCGGCAAAAATTGTGCGGCAACCAACGCCAACCCGGCAGCCAGCGGATTCCGCGTCGGGGTGGATGGCACGATCCCGCTGCCGACGGTCCCGCAGTTGTCAGTTCCTGTTTCCCCGTTCTGGGGCATCAAACCCGGCTCCGCAGGTCCGCCGTTCAGCGCAAGCAGCCTGTCAATCTTTCCTGAAACTCTCTCCTTCCAGGTTGACCCGAAGATCAAGGTCGGCGAGAACCACGCGATTGACCTCACATGGCAGCGTGAAATGAAGGGTAATATGCTGCTCGAAGTCGGCTACGTCGGCCGCTACGCCGACAAGCTGCCGCAGAGTACGAGCTTCGGTCAGGTGCCGTATATGTTCAAGGACAACGCATCGGGCCAGACCTTCGCGCAGGCCTTCGATGCAGTGGCCGCGCAGCTCCGCGCCGGCACGGCCGCGAGCGCCGTCGCCGTGCAGCCCTGGTTTGAAAACAACTTCCCCGCCCTCGGCGCGACGGCCGGCGGCACCAGAGCGCTCGCGGCATCGCAGGCGAGCAACTTCATCAACGGCAACGTCAACAACATCTTTCTGACCATTGACCAGCGCCGGCTGCTGGCCGGCCAGCAACCCTTCAACAACCTCCTCGCCCGCACGCTCTTCCTGCGTTCGAGCGTCGGCAAGTCGAATTACAACGCACTGTTCGTCACGCTGCGCAAGCGTTTGTCGCAGGGGCTGCTCTATACGGTCAACTACACCTTCTCCCGCTCGCTCGACCAGTTCGGCCAGATTCAGAACGGCGCGAACGTACTCCCCAACAGCTTCGACCTGAACGCCGAGTACGGGCCGTCGCCGTTCGACATCACGCACCAGTTCAATACGACGTGGCTCTATGAACTGCCGTTCGGGAAGGGCAAGAGGTTCAGCCCGTCGAATGGATTTCTCGACAAGCTGGTCGGCGGCTGGTACGTCTCCGGCATCTTCACTGCCCGCACCGGTGACGCGCTGACAGTCACGCAGGGGCCCGGGGTGTGGGGCGGCAGCCTCTTCCTCGGCTTCAACTCCGGCGCGATCCCGACTGTTGACCCCGGGTCGTTCGGCAATGACACTCATTCAGACGTCAAGGGCGGAACGACTGCCGGCGGAACTGCGGTGGGAACCAACGGCGATCCGGCGAATAAGGGCACCGGCCTCAACCTGTTCACCGACCCGGCGCAGGTCTTCAGCAGTTTCCGCCGGGTCAACCTCAGCACCGACGGGCGCGCCGGGCGCGCCAACCCGCTGCGCGGCCCGAATCACTGGAATATGGATATGTCGCTCGGCAAACGGACTACAATCAAAGAGAGGCTGAGCGTGACCTTCGCGCTTGACTTCTTCAACGTGGACAATCACGTGGAGTTCGCCAACCCAACGCTCGACCTGAATAACCCGCGCGCTTTCGGAGTCCTCACCACGCAGTTCGTCCCGCCCGATCGTGTCTCCGGCAGCCGCTGGATTCAGCTGGGCATGCGTGTTGAGTTTTAGTCAGAATTATCGGCTGTAAACTGCAAACGAGCGGCCCGGGGGCCGCTCGTTTTTTCATGGACGGCGATTTCAGCGGTTATTCAAAATCGTAGATCGTGACCCTCGTCCAGAGCGAATGGCCATGCTCGACAAAATCCTTGTGCAGCGGGTCAACCTGATATTCGTCGTGCTTCGCCACGCTGTCGAAGATCAGCGTCAGGCCGTATGAGTAGCTCCGGTCAATGACGGGCCGGTCGGCCGTCGCCGCGGGTTTGCCGGTGAAGCCGTATTTCACCGCGCTGATGGTCGTCAGTTTGTTGAGGCGCTCTTCAAATCCCGCGACCTGCTCGGCGGTCAGGTTCGGATCAAGCCAGAAATAGACGGTGTGAACAAGCATACTTTTGTTTCCTCAATTCAATGGTAATGTCAGTCGTGATGGTTGAGAGTGGATTGCAGATCGAGGCAGCCACTTTGTCACGAACCTGTCACCCCTGCAAGCCCTGACCGCCGGGTGAAGCGCCGAATTTCAGACCCGGCTGCCCCGATCACGACCAGCGTCTATTACAGTCTGCCTGGCGAGTCAGAATTCATCATCCTCATCCGCAGGCTGAATCTCCTGCCTCACCAGTTCCCGCCAGACATCCATTATTGCGGGATCAACGCCCGCCGCCTGCAATAGGTCGGTCACTGGCCCGGGATCACACTTGAGTTCGGGAAAAGCCAGCAGCAGCATCGCCAGATCGCGTCAGTCAGTTCCCGATTTCGGCTTGCCGAGTCGCAGGTGAAATGAGATCACCTTGCTGGCGATCAGATCAGCCGGGGCCATCACCAGCACGTCCGCGATTCGCTGCGCCGCAGGCGGTTTTTCGACGGGCCGCAGATCAACCAGATGACGATTGCCGGATTTCTGAACCTGATACAAACGATACTCACGGCCCTCGCCGATTTCCCCGACTCGCACGGCAATATGAAACCGCTCGTTCAGGTATTCGCGTAACTCTTCCGCCAGTTCAGCAGCTCGTGGTGACATCAGATAAATGTCCTGAGTCATCCGCGGTTCGTCTACGTAGGTATTTACAGCCTGAGCGCCGAATACCACTGCGTCATTACGGTCGCGGAGAAATCCAGCACGGCTTCATGAATTGAAGCCAAAGGCAGTGGCTCGCTCATCGCAAACTCCCGGAATGTTAATGCATCAGCACTAAACAGGACTCACTCCCCAGCCTGATTCGCATCCTTTGCAGCTCCGGCCAGATCATCTGCCGTCCCGTTGAAGGCAGGGCCACAGTCTATCGGCAGATTGGCGATGAGTAAGTCTATCACTTCTTCTGCAGTTCCCTCACCCAGAACATCATAGACAGCTTCTTTCCATTCGTGGCCTTCACGGCTTTTTACTTCGATCCTGCACTTTGCCGAGTAAGCGCGAAACCACCCGGGCCTGACAGGTTCTGCGTGTGGGCAGTCATCAGCGAATGGATAACCGGTTGTTCTGCTGAAGCAGACTCTGGTCAGGCTCGTAAACGGATAAAGCTGACGCAGCTCTGGATGGTGACTCGCGACCTCAATCAACTCCGCCACTGACGCGGCCAGTTCCCATTTATCATTCTTCCAGCTATCAAGGAGCCTCCGCCATTGAAGGTCAACCAGTTCGCCTGCCTCATGCGCCTTTGCCTGCTCATTCGGCTGAAACCAGTCATACCGTTCTGCCATTCCGGCAATGGTCGGCTTCTCTTCAATCCAGTACCGGATTGCCTGCGCTACCTGCCACAACAGGGTGCATGTTCCACTCCCATATGAAACGCCCTGATTCCAGAAATAGAAAAGGAACAGCCGCTCGTACGCAATGATGAATACCTGGGATGAGCGTGCATCCTGCCTCACATGCGCGTATGGGATGAAGTGTTCGACCGTGTCAACGGCCAGCTGGCTTTTCTGCTTTCGTAATTCCTGCTCCAACGCTAGGTGCAACCCACCAGCTTCAGCAAGGTCTGGATACAGATCCTTGTCCATCCGTTTTGACACTTCGCGATATGACATTTCAGCTCCTCCCGCCAATCGGATCACCCGGCGGCGTGGGCAGCGGACGGGTCGGCTGTCTGACGGCATCGGGGCGATTGAGGAAACGTTCGATGTCTTCCTGCGTCTGACGACGATGTGCGTCGGCACCGGCAATAGCCTTGAGCATCGCATTCAGACTTCGCAGCGCGCCTGAAGCTTCGGCGCGAACCAGCGGCGAAGCGGTTTCATCGCCCGCCAGATCAATCAGCTTCTTCACGGACAGGCTCTGCACGGATTGCTGAATCGCCTTGTGATAAGCACCCTGCGGCGCGGGCGCCTTCCAGGCCGCGTTGATGATCGCGTCAATCACTTCCTTCAGATCAGGGTTGGCCGGATTCTGCGCGTGGAAATCAATCAGGCGGGCCGCGCGATTCGGGTCGAGCAGCGCGGCGAACGTCAGATCGGCAGCAATCGTCGCGGCGGCCAGCGGATCAAAGGCCGGGTCGGTGCGGCGGCTGAAGTATTCTGCCGTGCCGCCTTCAAACCCTGTCGCTATCGGCGGGATCAGGTCGAGGATGTGCTGCGGGACGGCCAGCTCTTCGATTCTGATCGTGTCGAGAATCGCCCGAAGTGCTTCGCGCTGGCGGTCGGCAGAGACGATCTCGCGGAACTTCGACGGGCTGGGGCCGTTTGCCGTCTTCACCGCGTAGGTGAAATAGAGGCCGCCGACTGATTTTGCCGCGGCTACGAGCTGGTAGCGGTGATGCAGGTAGAGCGGCAGCAGTTTCGCTTCGAGTGATGAGAGCGGCTGCCCCGCGGCGATGCTGTTCAGTCCGAAGTTCCTGAGCCCAATGCGGCGCACTTCCATTTCGTGCCTGAGCGTCGCTATCGGGTCAGAGCCGTTGTCCCACACGCTCGCCAGCGGGTGCGCGGTGTTCAAGCCGCGCGCGTCGCCGTCGTCAATGAAGAGCATCCCGTCGGCGAGGCCCTTCTGAATGATCTTCTCCAGCTCGGCCTTTTCGTCCGCGCCGGCCGGGAATTCGGAGTAAGCGAACTTCACTGCGAACTTGTCGAATTCGCCGATTCCGGTGGCGTAGGCGTTCGAAAGATCGAGCTTCCCGTTTTTGATCTCGACCAGCGGCGCCGGATAGTCCATCACCGAGCCGCGCCCGTAAGAACTCGCGGCAAAGTTGTGCGCGAAGCCGAGCGTGTGGCCGACTTCGTGCGCCGAAAGCTGGCGGATGCGCGCGAGCGCCATCGCGGCCGAATCGGTCGCCGGGTCGCCCGCCGAAGCCGTCGCCAGATAATCGGCATCGGGCGAGTCTGCGGCCTCGCATTGATCCTCCATCCTGTTGCGCGCGTCGCCCTGCGCGGTGAATGGCGGGATCATCCCGGTGCCGAGCATCACGTCCTGACGGATGCGGAGGCTGCCGAGCGAGACGTTGCCTTTGATAATTTCGCCGGTGCGCGGGTCAGTCACCGAAGCGCCGTAAGACCAGCCGCGCGTCGAACGATGCACCCAGTTGATCATGTTGTAGCGGATGTCCATCGGGTCGGCGTCCGGCGGCAGCACCTTCACCTGAAAAGCGTTCCTGAATCCGGCGGCCTCAAACGCCTGCGCCCACCACGAGGCGCCCTCGACCAGCGCGCCGCGGATCGGTTCGGGCACGCCGTTGTCAACGTAATAGACAATCGGCTTCACCGCTTCAGAGACGGCGGCGTTCGGGTCTTTCTTCTGCAACCGGTGGCGCAGAATCCAGCGCTTCTCAATCGGCGTGTCGAAGGGCGAGGCATAATCGTAAAACATGAGCGGCATCGCGCTGACGCGCGGATCGAAGGCGCGCGGTTTGTAGTCGCCGTCGGGCAGCTCGACAAACGAATGATGCTCGCGCACGGTGACCGACTGCGCGGTCGGCGTGACGCCGCGGATCAGCCCGCCGGGCTCTTCGCCCGCCAGAGTGATAATGGTTTCGACTTCGGTGTTTTTCGGGAAGCCTTTTGTGCGCGGCAGGTAAAACGTGCTGCGCGATTCGTCGAAGCGGTAGCTGCCCTGTCGCGCCATCCGCAACCGTTCGGTGACGCCGTGAGCGTCGCGCAGCAGGAACGCGGTCGCGTCAACCAGCACGCGCTCACCTTCCGCCGCCTCGACCCTGAATCCCCAGATCACCGAGCGCGCGAAGGAATCGGCGACGGCGCGGCGTTCGGCTTCATCGCTGCTCAGCGCGCGGTAGCGGTAATTCGGCTGCATCATCAGCACCTTCGGCCCGACGCGCTCAAAGGAGACGACGTAAGTCCCGCCGAGCTGCCCGCGGTCGAGCCCGATGGGGTTCGACCCAATCCCGGCAGGCAGCGAGACCTGATAAAGCATTTCGGCATTGAAGCGCGAAATCTCCATCCACATCTTCCCGCTCGCCGAGTCCCAGTAAAGCGGGATGAAGCCGTCAAGTTTCTGCATTCCGACGGTCATTGCGGTGATGGATTTGCCGGAGGCCCTCTCCTGCGCTCCGGCAGTGGCAGGCAGTGGTGAGGCGAACCAGGCGATGAGCAATACGACGAGCAGGCGATTCATAGTGACTGACTCCTGAGAGATGTGTCGCAGGAATTTAGTCTGCGGCAGACTCTCCGTAAGGCGACGCTGAATTCCATCACGCCTTTGATCGAGCCAGCCACAGGCCAGCCTGCCGCACAAAAGCGCGAGTTGAGTGAATACAAGTAAGGCTTGCTGATGCTGGCGTGAGGCTACTACGCGGGTTATTTCACTGGCAAGTCCCGCCGCCCGGAGACCAGGGCCTTGGTCTCCGGGCGGCGGGGATTTGAGAAGCGTGGTTGCGGTGTCAGTCCATTGACGCCGGATCACTTGATGTTGAGCTTCAACGTATTCGACGCCTTGCCATCAACGTTGACGATCATATCAACCGGGCCTTTCCCGGCGAATGTGGTTGGGATCTGGAAGTTGATCTGATCGAGCCCGGCGAACGTGCCCTGCGCCCCGGCGAACAAAGTCGCTGGCGTCACGAGCGTCCCGTCTATCGTGATCGAGACGGATTCCGCCACCCCGTTGGCCGTATTGCCGTCCTTGTTCGGCGCGTAACGCAGCCCCGTGCCGAACAGCGAAACGAACAGCCCCGCCGTGCCGAGATCGAGCTGGGCCGGCGTGCCGTCAGGGTTGGCGAGCGGGATGTTGAAGGTCTGCCCGTTGACCGAGGCGACTCCGGCCGGGGCGCCCGCGCCGTCGGCCTTCGCTGTGAAGATGGCCGCAATGCTCGGAGCCACCGTCACCTGCCCCTGCGAGACGTTGCCGTTCTTGTCAACCACCACCACGCTCGCCGCGCCCGGCGCGACGCCCGGCGGGATCTGGTAGTTGACCTGATTCTGTGACACGAAAAAGAGAGGCGCGGCGGTGCCGTTGACGTAAACCGTCGTGCCGTCGAGCGAGGTCGGCAGCGGCACGCTGGTCGCCGCGACGGTCGTGGTGGCCAGATTCGTGCCGAAGAGCGCCGCGATGGATTCGGGCGCAACCGATGCGCCGAAGCGTGCGGCGTCAATGGTGGCCGGCGCGACGCTGTTGATATTCGCCGCCGCCGCGACCGTGACCGTGCGACCCGCGGTGAGGACTCCGTTGATGTCCTGGACCTGCACCGTCAGCGTGCCCGGGTTGGCGGCCAGGGCGGCGGGGATCGTAATGCCCGTCAACTGCGCCGGATTACTTGTGCCGTTATATGCGGCCCCGACGATCTGCCCGTTGATCAGCACGGCGGCAGCCGATGCAAAGCCGGTGCCGGTCAGAGTCAACTGGCCGGCCGAACCGGCCTGTACGACATAAGGCGAGACCGCTTCAATCACCGGCGGCGTGGCAAACCCTTCAAGCTGGCCTCGGATCACCCCACCCGGATTGACGCTCGTGTGCAGGTTGACGTAGAACCCGGCGGGGTTGGAGAGCAGGCCCTGGATCAAGGTGGCGCTGACGGACGCGACGGTGGCATTGATGACCCCTGTGCCGGTGGATGAGACTACCGGATTGCCGCCCGAAACTCCCGTGTTGATGACGATGGACCCGTTAACGCCCGCGGCGGCCTGATGAATGTGCAGACCCGTGATCGTGACGCTGCCGGGGAAGTTGTAGTTGACCGTAAAGTTCACCGAGCCGCCGGTGATCGCGCCGGTCGCCACATTGCGCGTCGGTTTGACCGTGATCGTGGCAGTGCCGAAAGCGTTGACTGTGGTCACCGGCGGCACTTCACTGGCCGTAGTCATCGCCACCGTATCAGCGACCGTCTCACTCAGTGTGGTGAGCTGGGCGCGCATCGCGCCGCCCGGGTTGGCGCTCGTGTGCAGGTTGACGTAAAAGCCCGCCGGGTTCGCCAGCAGTCGCCCCAGCACAGCCGGATTAACGCCGGTCACACTGATGCTGACCATGCCTGTCCCACTCGCAAAAGTGGTTGATGAAAAAGCGGGGTTGATCACTATCGAGCCGTTCACGCCCGCAACCTGCTCGTGGATGTGATGCCCGGTGATCGTGACACTGCCGGGGAAAGTGAAATTCGTCAGAAAGTTGACCGAGCCGGTGACAATAGCGCCTGTCGGATCCCTGACGACATTGATCGTCAGAAGTGTCGTCCCGGAAGCGTTGAGACCGGCAATGGGCGGGACTTCGTTGGCGGGGCTCAGGGTGACTGTCGAGGTGTAAGTTTCAGCGCGAACCGATGCAATCAGTAACACGGCAGCGACAGCCGAAAGCAATGGAGACAGGAAATTTCTCTTCACGATGTTCCTCCTCGGGGCTGCCCGTCGTTTTCAACAGCAGCAGAGACAGGCAGTATTGGATGACCGGGCGTGAAAGGCCGGGGACTGCGAAAACGGCCGGGGCGCCGGGTCAGTAGTGGTTTATGGACAGTTCCTGCAACAGACCGGTGTCCGGTCAGCAGAAAGGGAGCATTCGCCACACGAATGCTCGTGATGGGTTAGATTGATCGGTGAGGCAACGATAACACTGTCTGAAGACATGGGTCAACAGATCGTCTGTCGGGTCGGCACCGCATCTCCTCACGGTTGACCAGCCCTCGTCCATCCCCGATACTGAAATTCATTCTGATCGCAACAACGGAGAGGCGCGCTGTGAGTAACGTGATGACTGAAACCACCGGCCGGGCGTGGCTGTTCGGATTCCTGAAGAAGTACCGCCGGATGCTGATCTCGGGGACGCTCTTCGTCCTCATCTCCAACGTCTTCGGCGTCACTGTGCCCCGCGTCGTCGGGCACGCGATTGACGACCTGAAAACGAGCGGCGTGGTGACTTACGAAAAGGTCGTGCGCTACAGCCTGCTGATCATTGGCGCGAGCGTCGCGAGCGGCGTCTTCCTGTTTTTGCAGCGGCGCACGCTGATCAACATGTCGCGGTACATCGAATACGACCTGCGCCAGGATTTTTACGGCCACCTGCAGAAGCTGCCGCTCCAGTTTTATCAGGAGAACCGCACGGGCGACCTGATGGCGCGCGCGACCAACGACCTCGGCGCCGTGCGGATGATCGTCGGCCCGGCGATCATGTACAGCGAGCAGACGCTCTTCCGGCTGCTGATCGTACTGCCGCTGATGTTTTATCTGAGCTGGAAGCTGACGCTGATCCTGATGCTGACGATGCCGCTCGTCTCGCTGACGGTCAAGCATTTCGGCCACCAGATTCACGTCCGCTTTGAAAAGATTCAGGAGTTCTTCTCAGACATCACGGCGAGGGCGCAGGAGAACCTCTCCGGCGTGCGCGTCGTGCGCGCCTACGCGCAGGAGAGTGCCGAGATGGCCGCCTTCGCCGCGCTCAACCGGCAGTACGTCGAGCGCAACCTGAATCTGGTGAAGCTCTCGGCTGTCTTCCGCCCGCTGATGCAGTTCCTGATCGGGATCGGGTTCGCGGTGATCCTCTGGTACGGCGGTCGGCAGGTGGGTTTGGGGCAGATGTCGCTCGGCGATTTCACCGCCTTCAATCTCTACCTCGAACAGCTGATCTGGCCGCTGATCGCGATGGGCTACGTGACCAACATGGTGCAGCGCGGCACGGCGAGCCTCAAACGCATGCACCAGGTCATGCAGATCGAACCCGCCATCGCCGACGCGCCGAACGTGAAGCCTGCACAGTACCGCGACCGTGAAGGGGCGGTGGTCGAAGGCCTGCGCGGAAAGATCGAATTCCGCAACCTGACATTCCGTTACACGCCCGATGGCCCCCCCGTCTTGCGCGACATCAATCTGGTGATCGAACCCGGCCAGACCGTCGCGTTCATCGGTCGCACCGGTTCTGGCAAATCAACGCTGATGAATCTGGTGCCGCGCCTGCTCGACGCCGAGCCGGGGATGGTGCTGATTGACGACCACCCCGTCCGCGAAATTCCGCTCGCGCAGTTGCGCGAGAACATCGGCTACGTGCCGCAGGAGACTTTTCTCTTCAGCGAAACGCTCGCCGAAAACATCGCCTTCGGCGTGAAAGAAATGAGGCAGCCCGAGGTCGAGTACGCCGCCGAAGTCGCGGGCCTGAGCCACGATATCGCCGACTTCCCCCGGAAGTATGAGACCCTGGTCGGCGAACGCGGCATTACGCTTTCTGGCGGCCAGAAGCAGCGCACCGCGATTGCGCGTGCGGTCATCCGCCAGCCGGGGATTCTGATCCTCGATGACGCGCTGTCGGCGGTGGACACTTACACGGAGGAAAGAATTCTGTCGCAGTTGCGCGGCGTCATGCGCGACCGCACCTCGCTGATCGTCTCGCACCGCATCTCGACGGTGAAGGACGCGGATCTGATCTGTGTGCTGGATCACGGCCGCATCGTCGAACGCGGCACTCACGAAGAGCTGATGCAACTGGATGGTGAGTACGCGGACTTGTACGAGCGGCAGTTGCTGGAGGAAGAGCTGGCGGCGAGTTAAGGAGGCTTATTCAAATTTCAAGGGCACGGGAAAGAGGTGCCTTGTATCAGGCCGGACCGGGCTATGAATGCCGGCGTTTGAGTTGTCAGCCGGCTTGCCTGATAATTACGGCTTCTTTTCGCCCCAGCCCTGCACACCTGCCGGGTACAAGATGCGATCCATCCGGTCTGACAGGCCGGAATATTTGTAAACCCCATGTCCCCTGTGCCGGCTCGCAGCCGGCATAAACGAGAACTTTGAAATGAAGTTAGGAAGCATTGCTGTATTCATTGGCGTTTTTCTTTTCGGTCTGCTTGTGTCACTCCTCCTGATGAACCTCCTCGTGCTGCCGCCCGACAGCTGGGATGGCGCCCTGCTCTTCATGATCGTGCTGCTGGGCGTCATCGGGCTCGGGCAGAAGGCGCTGCCCCACAAGATTTCCGACGAGGTGATCAGCACCGGCCCGCGGCTGACCCCGGGCAGGGGGACTGCCGTCGCCGCAATCGTCCTGCTGTGGGCCGGCAGCGTGATCTGGCTTAATCAGGTATTCTTTGCGTCAGGCCGGCTTAATCTGTTCATCTATTCGGTGGCGATCGTAATTTTACTACTCATTATCAACCACCTCGAACTGAGGTGGCGGGGAGCAGACTCATCAGTGAAGCAATAGGGAATGGCGGCGAGTCACCACGAAGAAGAACAACTCGGCAAACTCTACGACGCGGCGACGGCGCGGCGCTTGATCCGTTACCTCGCGCCTTACCGGCAGCTCGTCATCATCGCGCTCGTCCTGACCGTCACGGTCAACCTCGTCCGTCAGGTCGGGCCGCTGCTCACCAAATGGGCAATTGACGATTACATCGCGCCGGCTTCGCGCCAGCAATTGCCGTTCGACACGGCTTTTCACGGGATCGCGGTGCTGGCGGGGCTCTATCTGATCTCGCTCGCGGTGACCTTGGGGATCGGGTACTTCCAGGACGTGCTGCTCAACACCATCGGACAGCGCGTGATGTATGACCTGCGCGAGGAGATCTTCCGCAAATTCCAGACGATTGAAGTCGCCTACTACGACAAGAGCCCGGTGGGCCGCCTGATCACGCGGCTCACGACCGACGTTGACGCGCTCAACGAGTTGTTCACTTCGGGGCTGATCGAAGTGCTGGGCGACGTGGTACTGATCGCGGGCGCGCTCGGGATGATGCTCTATTACTCGTGGTCGCTCTCGCTCGTCTCGCTCGCCGTAGTCCCGCTGCTCTTCATCGCGACGGCGTGGTTCCAGCGCGGCTCGCGCAAGGGCTTCCGCGCGGTGCGGGCGAAGATCGCGCGCCTGAACGCCTTCACGCAGGAACACCTCTCCGGCGCGCAGACCGTGCAGCTCTTCAACCGCGAAGGGAAGGCCTTCGACCAGTTCACCGGGATCAACCGTGAACACCTGCAGGCGAACCTCGACACGATCTTTTACTTCGCGGTCTTCTACCCGCTCGTCAACCTGATCTCGTCGGTCGGCATCGCCTCGCTGATCTGGTACGGCGGCGGCAAAGTGATCGAGAACGCCATCACCATCGGCACGCTCGTCGCCTTCCTGCAATACACGCAGCGGCTGTGGATGCCGATTCAGGACATCAGTGACAAGTACAACATCCTCCAGGCCGCGGTGGTGGCGAGCGAGCGCATCTTCAGGCTGCTCGACACGCCCGACAGGATCACTTCGCCCGAAAGGCCGATGCTGCCCGCAGGCGCGACGGGCCGCATCGAATTCCGCAACGTGTGGTTCGCGTATAAGGATGAAGACTGGGTTCTGAAGGACGTGTCGTTCACCGTCGAGCCGGGCGAATCAATCGCCTTCGTCGGCGCGACGGGGTCGGGCAAGACGACGATCACGAACCTGCTCATGCGCTTTTACGACATCCAGCGCGGCGAGATCCTGCTCGACGGCGTGGACATCAGGCTGTGGCCCTTGCAGAAGCTGCGCGAGAAGTTCGCTGTCGTGTTGCAGGACGTGTTCTTATTCTCTGGCGACATCGCCGGCAACATCCGCCTCGGCAACGAGGCCATCACCGAGGAGCGGGTCGAATGGGCCGCGCGCGAAGTCCGCGCGAGCGGCTTCATCGAACGGCTGCCGGATCGTTACGCGACGAAAGTGCGCGAACGCGGCGCGGGATTTTCGGTCGGCCAGAAGCAGTTGATCTCGTTCGCCCGCGCGCTCGCTTTTGATCCGAACATCCTGATCCTCGACGAGGCGACTTCGAGCATTGACACCGAAACCGAGCAGCTGATCCAGCAGGCCATCGAGCGCGTGATGGCGGGTCGCACCTCGATCATCATCGCGCACCGGCTTTCGACCGTTCAGCGCGTGGACAAGATTATCGTGCTGCACAAGGGCGAGATTCGCGAGATGGGCGCGCATCAGGAACTGCTTGCGCATCGCGGGATTTATTACAAGCTCTATCAGTTGCAGTACAAGGAACAGGCGCGCGAACTGAGCGAGGCGGTGGGGGATTGAGGCGTGGTTTTCCGCCGGATTTTCGCGCAGAATTTCAGTTTGACCGTCGCCGCGGGCGTGTTGTAAGATGCGCCCTCGTTTGCGGGCAGCCTTGCCTCACCAGTTTGAAAAGTTAAGCCGACATAGCTCAGTTGGTAGAGCGTCTGATTCGTAATCAGAAGGTCCCCGGTTCGAGCCCGGGTGTCGGCTCCAGAAAGTAAAGCATTTACGGCCACCTTCGCGGTGGCTTTTGCTTTTCAGGGGGCCTTTGACAGCAACCGGAACTGGAAGAGTATTTTCAGGTCGAAAAGGCGAGCCTTGAAGATCTACTGCAGAGTGCCCAGGGAGGGATGACCGACCCTCCCGATTTCTCCCACTTGACATTTCCATCCGTCAGCAGCATCCTTACCATAGACAATCTATAGGAAAGATAATCTATGGGAAAAGACAAACGACCGAGCAGGGCTGAGTTGCTGCCCGGCACGCTGGAGCTGCTCATCCTCAGGACGCTCGAGCGCAATGCCCAACCGATGCACGGCTACGGGATCGCACTCTTCATCAAATCCATTTCCAATGACGTACTCCAGGTCGAGGAGGGGTCACTCTACCCGGCGCTGCAACGGCTCGCGCTCAAGGGCTGGGTCAAAGCCGAGTGGGGCATCTCAGACAACAACCGCCGCGCCCGCTTCTACAAACTGACCGCCGCCGGGCGAAAACAACTCGTGCAGGAGGTCGCTGACTTCGAGCGGCAGCTTGAAGCGATCCTGCGCGTGGTGCAGCCGGTGTGAGCGGGAAGCCTTTATGATGGACAGACTGATTCGACTATGGCGCAGGCTGCTCTTCCATCTGCGGCGCGGGCAGTTCGACCGCGAGCTGGAAGAGGAAATGAATTTTCATCTGGAGATGAAGGCGGGAGAAATTCGTGCTGCGGGGATGACGCCACAGGAAGCGCACTATGCTGCACAACGACAGTTCGGCAATCAGACATTACTCAGGGAGGTGAGCCGCGAGATGTGGGCATTCAGATCACTTGAGACACTCTTACAGGACTTGCGTTACGGCGTACGGATGCTCGTGAAGAATCCGGGCTTCACGCTCGTTGCCGTCCTCACGCTGGCACTCGGCATCGGCGCGAACACGGCCATCTTCAGCGTCGTTTATTCCGTCCTCCTGCGCCCGCTGCCTTACGAGGCGCCGGAAAGACTGGTGGCGGTCTATTCGATGCGCCCGCAAAAAAACGCCTTCAGGAATGTGGTCTCGGCGCCGGATTTCGTCGACTGGCGCGCGCAGAATAAGGTGTTCGACGGTATGTCGGCGTATGCCTGGGGCGGTTACACGCTGACGGGGGACGCCCTGCCGGAACGGTTCTACGGGCTGAGCGTTTCGGCGAACTTCTTCCAGGTGCTGGGCGTCAGGCCGCTGCGCGGTCGCGCCTTCCTGCCGGAAGAGGAGCAGGCCGGCCGCAATCGAGTGGTAGTGCTGAGCCACGGTCTGTGGCAGCGCCGCTTCGGCGCCGACCCCGGTCTGGTTGGGAAAACTATCAATCTCAACGGCGAGGGCTACATCGTGGTCGGGGTGGCGCCGAAGGAGGTCCGCTTCGCCCCGGCTGAGCTTTATACGCCACTCGTTTTCACGGCCGAGAGCATGAGTGAGATGGGCCGCGGCTCGCATTTCCTGTCTGTGATCGCGCGGCTCCGCGTCGACACCACCGTCGCACAGGCGCAGACCGACATCGAGAACATTTCCAGGCGGATCGAGCAACAGCACCCGGTCACCAACACCGGCAAGTACGGCAATGTGATCCCGTACCAGCAGGACATAGTCGGCGACATCCGCCCCTCGCTGCTCGTGCTGCTCGGGGCGGTCAGCCTCGTGCTGCTCGTCGCCTGCGCCAACGTCGCCAACCTGCTGCTCGCGCGCGCGGCCTCCCGGCAGCGCGAGATCGCCGTCCGCACGGCGCTGGGCGCGTCGCGGTGGCGCGTCGTGCGGCAGTTGCTGACCGAGAGTCTCGCGCTCTCTCTGGTCGGCGGCGGGCTGGGCCTCCTGCTGGCGTACTGGGGTGCAGATGCCCTCGTCGGGGCAGTGCCGAGAGACATAGCCGACTCCACGCCCGGCTGGCAGCAGATCGGCATCAACCGGCAGGTGTTCTCATTCACGCTGCTGATTTCGACTTTGACCGGCCTCGTTTTCGGTTTAATGCCGGTGCTGCATGTCTCCAGACCTGACCTCACCGACGCCTTCAAGGAGGGCGGCAAGAGTTCGGCCGGGCTCAGGCGCCAGCGCACCCGCAACGCCCTGGTCGTTGTTGAAATGGCTCTGGCGCTTGTACTCCTGATCGGGGCCGGCTTATTGATGAAGAGTTTTCAGCGGCTGCAGCGCGTCACGCTGGGCTTTAATCCCGGCCAGGTGTTTGTGGCCAACGTCTCGCTCGGCAGCGTGAAGTATCGCGAAGCGTCGCAGCAGGTCGGCTTTTTTCAGCAGGTGCTGCGGCGGGTGGAGAATCTGCCCGGGGTGGTGTCGGCGGCGACCGTCAACCTTCCGCCGTTCAGCGGCAATACCGACCGCGTCTTTACTATTGCCGGTCAGCCGGAACCGGCGCCCGACGCGATCCCGTATGCCGACTATCGGGTCATCAGCCCGCGGTATTTCCGCACGATGGAGATCCCGCTGCTCAGGGGCCGGGTGTTCACCGGGCAGGATGTGGCCGGCGCGCAAAGAGTCGTGATCATCAACGAGGAACTCGCCCGCCGGTACTGCCCGAATGAGGACCCCATCGGCAGGCAGATCAAACTCGGGCGCTACGCGGAAGATAATCCCCTCCACACGATCGTGGGGGTTGTCGGCAACATTAAACACCACGGGCTGGACTCCGGGTTCCAGCCGGAGTTTTATTACCCTTACGCTCAGACGCCCGTCCGTTCTTCGGCGATTGTGGCGCGGACGCAGGGCGACCCTCTGAGTCTGACGGCCGCGGTTCGCGGCGTGGTACTGGAGGTTGATAAGGAACAGCCGATCACAAGCCCGGGGACGATGGAGATGGCGATCTCCGAATCGGTCACGCAACAGCGCCTGAACACGATCCTGCTCGGCATTTTCGGGGCGGTGGCGCTCGCGCTGGCGGCGGTGGGGATCTACGGCGTCATGGCCTACTCGGTCACGCAGCGGACGCACGAGATCGGCATCCGCATGGCGCTCGGCGCTTCGCGACGCGACGTGGTTAAACTGGTCGTCGGCCAAGGGATGCTGCTGGCGGCGGGCGGCATCGGCGTCGGTCTGGCCGGCGCATTCCTCGTCACCCGTCTGCTGGGGACTCTGCTGTTTGGGGTGACGCCGACTGACCCGGCGACGTTCGGCAGTATTGCGCTGCTGCTGCTCGGTGTCGCCTTTCTGGCGTGCTGCATCCCCGCACGCCGGGCGACGAAGGTAGACCCGATGGTCGCGCTCAGGTATGAATAATTCATCACCGGCCGCCTTCAATAATCAAATGACCGGCCGTCACTGTGCGAGAAACAAAAGGCGAGCCGTTGCCAACCCGCCCGGAGTGTGAATTATTGGGAGAAGGAGGGCGCATCCACCGGCGCAGCTCTCCACTTCCGCCGCCGGTGTGTCCCGATTCGGGCTAGCGGCTAGTTATCCCCGAACACCAGCGCATTCTGCGCGAGGAGCGTATTCAGGGACGAGAATGAGCCTGGAGTCACTATCGCGTCCGCCAGCACCCGACCATCAGCCAGGATCAACCCGTCAGCGAAGAGAACACCAGCAGCAAGGATCAGGCCGTCAGCCAGGATCAGCCCCTGACCGTCGAGTCTCACACCATCGGCCAGGATCAGCCCGTCAGCGAACAGTACCCCGTCAGCAAAGAGAACACCGTCGGCCAGAATCAGCCCGTCAGCAAGGATCAAGCCGTCGGCGAGGATCAAGCCGTTGACGCTGACTTCGTTGCCCACCCAGCAGAACCCCTTGTCGTAAAGGCGATGATATTTTGTGAACAGCGCGCTCCCGCCGAAGACGTGGTTGTAGGCGCCGTAGATGCCCTTGAACCAGTTGAAAGTCTGACCGCTGATGGTTGACTGCTGCGCGGGCATCGTCCCCACAAGCGAAGCCCCGACGGCGGTCGGGAGCGTGGCGGGGATTGCCGCCGTGAGCCGCAGCGCGCCTTCGGCGTTGAGTTCACCCGCGCCCTGGTCGAGGACGCTCGCGCCGGGCAGGCGCTGCGCCGTGTATTGCAGAATCGCCTTAACGAGACCCGGCGTGAGGGCCGGATTCTTTTGCAGCATCAGGGCGACTGCGCCGCTGACGATGGGCGCCGCCATTGAGGTTCCATTCAGCGTCATCAAATCCTTCTTCGAGTCACTGAGGCCTGCAAAATCCAGTTGCGGGTGAGCCGTCACCAGCGCATTCCGGGCCGCCTCCGCGCCCATTATTTTGTTGCCCGG
>Ga0070741_10005187_pt1 | contig 29246 bp, 26 predicted proteins | sample Coa_R1_4_FD_66440 | JGI IMG/M metagenome (GOLD analysis project Ga0070741, IMG submission 66440) | Surface soil microbial communities from Centralia Pennsylvania, which are recovering from an underground coalmine fire - Coalmine... | ecosystem: Environmental > Terrestrial > Soil > Unclassified ... | reverse complement strand
TCGATCAGCGAGCGCTTCTCCTCGACCACGACGATCAGCTCGAGGCCTTCGGCGAAGTCCTGCAGCTCGCGTTTGCTGAGCGGCCACGCGCAGCCGACCTTGTAGAGCCGGATGCCGAACTGATTGCACTTGACCTCGTCGATGCCGAGCTCGTCGAGCGCCTGGCGCACGTCGAGGTAGCTCTTGCCGGTGGTGATGATGCCGAGCCTGGCGTCGCGGCCGCCCGAGGTGATGGTGCGGTTGAGCTTGTTGGCGCGCACGAAGGCCAGCATGGCGTCGCGCTTGAAATCGTGCAGGCGCGCTTCCTGGGTCAGGATCGGATCGTTGAGCCGGATGTTGAGCCCGCCGTCCGGTAGGACGAAATCGGTCGGCGTGACGATGCTGAACCGGTCGAGGCTGGCGTCGATGGCGGCGGTCGACTCGATCGTCTCGTGCATGGTCTTGAGCGCCACCCAGGCGCCGGTGAAGCGCGACACGGCCCAGCCATAGAGGCCGTAGTCCAGCACCTCCTGCACGCCGGCGGGATTGAGCACCGGGATCATCACGTCGATGAAGTGGTATTCGGATTGATGCGCCGTGGTGGACGATTCGGCTGTGTGGTCGTCGCCCATCAGCGCCAGCACGCCGCCGTATTTCGAGCTGCCGGCGAGATTGGCGTGGCGGAACACGTCGCCGGTGCGGTCGACGCCCGGGCCCTTGCCGTACCACATGCCGAACACGCCGTCGTACCGGCCTTCGCCACGCAGCTCGGCCTGCTGCGAGCCCCATACCGCGGTGGCGGCGAGGTCCTCGTTGATACCGCCCTGGAAACGGACGTCGCTCGCTTCGAGATACTTGCGGGCCCGCTGGAACTGGGTGTCGAGGCCGCCGAGCGGCGAGCCGCGGTAACCGCTGACGAAACCCGCGGTGTTGCGGCCGTTACGGCGGTCCAGCTCCTTCTGCATCAGGCACAGCCGGACCAGGGCCTGGAAGCCGGTCACGAAAATCCGCGTCTGGGAGAGGTCGTATTTGTCGTCGAGCGTGACGGTACGCAGCTTCATGCGGGCAGGGCCTCCGCGGGCCAGTTTGCCCTCAGGGATTCGATAATGCCAGAGGGTGCAAAACGAGCCGACGCATACACGACATATAGGCCGCGGGCGCCCTCCGACAATGCTAGCGAGTTGAACTGCCACAGGATTCGGCCGGGCCGCATCGCATTGCGAAAGCGGCGCAGCCGAGATTGCGCTTTGCGCGGTTCCGTCGACCGCCTAAACTTCACGCCATGACGCGGAGACTTAGTCCATGAACACGCACGTCAAGCTCGCAACCGTGGCGCAAAGTGACATTTCGCCGGCGGAATGGCAGGCGCGGGTCGATCTCGCCGCGGTTTACCGGCTGATCGCCCATTACGGCTGGGGCGACGTCATCTACAATCACTCCTCGCTGCGCGTGCCGGGCGACGAGCGCAAATTCCTGATCAAGCGCCACGAGCTGCTGTACGAAGAGGTTACGCCCGCCAACCTGGTCAAGGTCAGCATGGACGACGACCTCGACGAATCCGCGGGCGTCAACCGGCCCGGCTTCACGCTCCATGGCGGTGTGTTGGCGGCACGCCCCGACGTCAACTGTGCGGTCCACGTCCACACCGAGACCGGCATGGCGATCGCCGGATTGAAGCACGGCCTGCGCATGGTGTCGCAGGCGGCGGTGCGGTTCTACCAACGCGTCGGCTACCACGACTACGAAGGCATCACCGAGGATTTTTCCGAGCGCGAGCGCATCAACCGCGCGCTCGGCCAGAACCGCGCGCTGATCCTGCGCAATCACGGCCTGCTCACCGTCGGCCGCACGGCCAGGGAATCATTCGTGCTGATGAAGACCCTGATCGAGGCCGCCAACATCCAGCTGCGCATGGAAGCGACCGGTGGCGAACTGGTCGAGATTCCCGCGGCGATTTGCGAAAAGACCGCGCGCCAATACGAACATCACGATGCCGGCCGCGGCTCCGCCGACTGGCCGGCCTATCTTCGCATGCTCGATGCCACCGACCCGAAGTGGCGGGGGTAACGCCGCGTCGTAGGGCGGGCTGAGCGCAGCGAAGCCCACGCGGATTTCTCAAACGTTGGACCGCGTGGGCACGGCGCCGCCGGCGCCTTTGCTCACCCTACGTTTCACTACGTTTCACGAATTTACTTCGCGTACTTGCCGCCGGTCTGCTTGGTGTGGACGCCTTCGGCGCCGCTTTCCTTGTGCTGCAGGCGGGTGATGCGCGCCCAGCTGCGCTTGAGCGGATCGCGAACCTTGATGTGCAGCGTGCCGCAGCCTTCGACGGTCAATTCGATCTTGTCACCGTCCATGAACGGGTTGAGGCCGCGGTGGTTGGTGCCGGTGGCCAGAATGTCGCCCGGCTCGAGCGCATGGATCGAAGAGACCCATTCGATGCAACGCGGAATCTTGTGCGCCATGTCGTCGGTATTGAAGTTCTGATACGTGACGCCGTTGTTGGTCAGCCTGATCTGCAGTTTTTGCGGATCCTTGATCTCGTCCTTGGTGACGATATAGGGGCCGATCGGCGCGAAAGTGTCGCGCGACTTCATCTGATAGAACGTGTTGCCCGGCGGCACCACGCCGCGCGCCGAGCCGTCGATGAAATTGGTATAACCGAACACGTATTTCATGGCGTCGGCCGCCTTGACGTGCTGGGCTCGCTTGCCGATCACCACCGCGATCTCCGCCTCGCCCTCGAAGATCGTCGCCCCGAGGTCCGGCAGCACCATGGTGTCGCCGTCGCCGATGACCGCCGTCGGCGATTTCATGAATGCGTTGATCAGCGCCGGCTCCGCGAGCGTACCATCCTCCATGTAGTTCACCGCCATGCAGACGATGTTTTCCGGCTTCGGCAGCGGCGCGCGCAGCTTGACCTTGGCGAGCGGCTTGCCCTTGCCCTTCTTGGCGGCGGCCGCGAGCTTGCCCTTGTAGGTGCTCCATTTCTCGATCACGCCGCGGATCACGTCCTGCGGCCCGAGCGCCTTGATGCCCTTGGTGACCGCCGAGACGTCGACGATCTTGTCGCCCAGAACGACGCCGAGCTTATAGTTGTCGAAAAACGCGAGTTTCATGTCTGCTCCTTGGGGTATGTCGGAGGGTGCGTAAAGTGACGATCTCGGCGGGTTTGCAGGTCAGGCCGCCTTGAACGAGCGCACCTTGATCGTGCGCACGCGGTCGCGCGCCTGCGCAAGATCATAGGCGGTTTGCAGGCCGAGCCAAGTTTCCGCGCTCGAGCCGAACGCCTTGGATAGCCGGATGGCCATGTCGACGGAGATGCCGGCTTTCCCATTCACCAGGTCCGAAAGCGCCTGCCGCGTCACGCCTAACCCTTCCGCGGCCTCGGTCACCGACAGGCCGAGAGGCTCCAAGCACTGACGGCGAACGATGCCGCCGGGATGGGGTGGGTCATGCATCGGCATCTGCTGTCTTCCTTCTAATGATAATCAAGATAATCGACGTCGCAGGCATCGCCTTCGTCGAAGCGAAAGGTTACCCGCCAGTTTCCCGAAACCCAAACCGCCCAATGCCCTTTCAGTTCGCCTTTGAGCGGATGCAACCGGAGCCCCGGCAGGTTCATGTCGTCCGGCCTTCGGCTGCGGTCCAGAACGCCAAGAATATCTCGCAACCGGACGAGATGTTGCGGAGATACACGTTTTTCGGTCCGCCCCTCGTATAACGCCTTTAGGCCGCGGTGACGGAACGAGCGGATCATTTCGCAGCTTATATGTGTTTGTCGCCTGTCGCTTGTCAAGCGACAGAGCCCTAAACCCTATTCCCCGCGCTCCAGGTCCAGAAATCGCGGCCCTCTTCGCGCAGAAAGCGCGCCAGCACCATGTTGTGCACCTCGGAGGCGCCGTCGACCAGGCGGGCGGCGCGGGCGGCGCGGTAGATCCATTCCAGGATGGTGTCCTTGGAATAGCCGCGGGCGCCGTTGAGCTGGATCGCGGTGTCGGCGGCGTTGTGCAGCGTATCCGCGACATGCACCTTGGCCATGGAGATTTCCTTGCGCGCGCGGTCGCCGCGGTCGAGCTTCCACGCGGCGTGCATGGTGAGGAGCCGCCCGATCTGAATCTGCTGCGCCACCTGGCCGAGCTTGATTTGCACGCTTTCGCGGTCGGCGAGCTTGATGCCGAAACCTTCGCGGTTGTTGACGTAGGCCTGCGCGATGTCGAGGCAGCGCTTCGACAGGCCGAGCCAGCGCATGCAGTGCGTCAGCCGCGCCGGGCCGAGCCTGATCTGCGTCACCTTCAGGCCGTCGCCGACGCCGAGCAGCACGTTGTCGTCGTCGACTTCGAGGCCGTCGAACTCCAGCTCGCAATGCCCGCCGTGCTCTTCGGGGCCCATGATGGCGATGCGGCGCACCACGCGCCAGCCCGGCTGGTCGCGGTGATAGAGAAACGCGGTGAGGCCGCGCCGCCTGTCGTCGGAGGTGCGGGCGACGACGATGAAGTGCGCGGCTTCGCCGGCACCGGTGATGAACCACTTGCGGCCGCGGATCAGCCATTTGCGGCCGGCCCGCTCGGCGAAGGTGCGGATCATGCTCGGATCGGAGCCGCCGCCCGGCGCCGGCTCGGTCATGGCGAAGGCCGATTTGACCTTGCCGTCGACGATCGGGCGCAGCCACCACTCCTTCTGCGCCGGCGTGCCGATGCGTGCGAGCAGGCTCATGTTACCGTCGTCCGGCGCCATGCAGTTGAACGCCAGCGCGCCGAAGATCGAGCGCGCCGCCTCCTCGTACATCACCGCCCAGGACGCGATCGGCAGCGCCATGCCGCCGAACTCCTTGGGCGATTGCGGCGCCCATAGCCCGGCCTTCTTGGCTTTGTCCTGCACCGGCGCGAGGCGCGGCAGCGGAATGTTCTCGTGCTCGGAAAAGTTTTGCGGATCGGCCTCGAGCGGCAGCACGTGCTCCTCGACGAAAGCACCGACGCGCTGGCGCAAATCCTCGAGCTCGGGAGAGAGACTGAAATCCATGCCGGGCGCCCCTTTTTGCCGTCTCCGAAGCTTTATATCACGACACGGCGCTTGATAACCGCGGGCATGCCGCAGACAATCGGCCGCTCCACGCGATCGATTTTCCTCGACGCAGCCATAGTTTGTCGCAATAGCGAATGGTATGCGGTGTTTGTTCGTCAGGAACCCTTGCAGAGGTGACAATATGACTCGAATTGCGCTCGCCATCGCGCCTGTGGCGGCACTTGTCTGTTTCGGTGTCGCGCCGGCAAACGCGCAGACTTACGGCAACGCGCCGTGGTGCGCGGTGCGCGATCTCGGCACCGGCGAAATACAGTGGGACTGCGAATATTACTCGGCCGCCGAATGCGCACCGACCGTGATCTCCGGCAATCGCGGCTTCTGCAACGTCAACCCGTACCTGCCCTACGTCGCCGAGCCGAGGCCTGGACCGCTGCCGCCGCGGGCGAGACATAACCGGCGCCATCGTCAAGCCGATTGAGGCCGCGCCGCCGATTGCACCGGCGGCGGCCGAATGCCGGCCGTTTTCCTCAGCTAGCCGTCCGCCTGTCGCCGCCGCGGCGCCGGGCGGCTGCCCGGCTTTCGCAGAGCACAACGGCGCGCGGGGTGCTATGAGAGCCCGAATCCGGCTCCCGCACCCATATGTCCCCGCAGGCCAAAACCAAGATCGTGGCGATGATCGTCGGCTCGGCGATCATCATGCAGCAGATCGATTCGACCGTGATTACCACGGCGCTGCCGCAGATGGCGGTGTCGCTGCATGCCGATCCGGTGCGGCTCAGCGTGGCCGTGACCGCCTATCTGCTCAGCCTCGCGATCTTCGTGCCGGTCAGCGGCTGGGCGGCGGACCGGTTCGGCGGCCGCACCGTCTTCCGCGCCGCCATCGCGCTGTTCACGCTCGGCTCGATCCTGTGCGGCCTGTCCGGCAACCTCATCGAGCTCACCGCCGCGCGGGTGCTGCAGGGCCTTGGCGGTGCCATGATGGTGCCGGTCGGGCGGCTGGTGCTGTTCCGCAGCGTCGAGAAGACGGCGCTGATTGCCACCATGGCGTACCTGCAGGTGCCGGCGCAGCTCGGGCCGGTCATGGGCCCGCCGATCGGCGGCTTCATCACCACGTATTTTTCCTGGCGCTGGATCTTTCTGGTCAACGTGCCGCTCGGCCTGCTCGGCATCCTCTTGGTGAGCGTGTTCTTCGACAATCCCAAGGAGGGCAACCCGCGCCCGTTCGACTGGATCGGCTTCGTGCTCACCGGGCTCGCGGCATTCTGCGTCATGTACGGTATCGAGGCGATCGGCCGCGGCCGCGGCGATCTCACCGAGGCGCTGGTGCTGTTGCCGGCGGGTTTCATTTTGGGTGCGCTTGCGATCCGCCATCTCCGGCGCGCGGCGCACCCGCTGCTCGATATCTCGGTGTTCCGCATCGCCACCTTTCAGGCGGCGATCTTCGGCGGCTCGTTGTTTCGCGCGGGCGCCGGCACGCTCGTGTTCCTGCTGCCGCTCTTGCTGCAGATCGTGTTCGGCCTGTCGGCGTTCGCTTCGGGCTCGATCACCTTCGCCACCGCGGCTGGCTCGCTATCGATGAAGCTTACCGCGCGCCCGATCATCAAGCGCTTCGGCTTCCGCAACGTCCTGATCGGCAACGGCGTGATCAGCGCCGCCACCATAGCCATGTGCGCGTTCTTCAGCGCGCATTTTTCCAAGGAGCTGATCTTCGGCCTGCTGCTGGTCGCCGGCTTCTTCCAGTCGCTGCAGTTCACCGCGACCCAGGCCATGACCTATGCGGACATACCGCAGCCGCTGATGAGCACCGCCACCAGCGTCGCCAGCATGACCCAGCAGCTCAGCCGCGGTTTTGGCATTTCCACCGTGGCGGTGCTGCTGCAGCTGTCGCTCGCCTGGCGCGGCGCCGGGACCCTGACCACGGCCGATTTCATGGTGGCATTCGCCGGCGCCACCACGATGGCGGCGCTGAGCGTGTTCTACGGCTGGACGCTTGCGCCAGACGCGGCCGCCGAGGTCAGCGGCCACCGGCCGAAGTCGGCGGAGGTGGTGTGAAGTTTGTTTTCTTCTCGATCAGACGGTGCAATGCGACGAGTTTGATTGTTAAATCGCCGCTTCCGAGGCGGCATCGAAGAAATGCAGCCGCTCCGGTTTGAGCGCGAAGCGGAGCTTGTCGCCGCGCTTGGCGGTCACGCTCGGCTCGACCGAGGCCACCATGGTCTGCTGGCCGACCTGGAGGTCGAGCAGGATTTCGGCGCCGAGCCGCTCCACCACCTCGACCATGGCGTCGAGATAAAGTCCCGGCGGCGCGCTGCCGTTGGCGATTTGTAGATCTTCGGGCCGCACGCCGAGGATGACTTCGCGGCCGCTATGGGGCCGCAGTCGCGCGGCGAGCTGGCCGGGCAGTTCGAGGCCAAAGCCGGAGGCCTCGGCATGCAGCTTGCCGTCGCCGTCGCGCAGGCGCGCCGCCGCGAAGTTCATCGCCGGCGAGCCGATGAAGCCGGCGACGAAGCGGTTGACCGGCGCATTGTAGAGCTCGAGCGGTTCGCCGACCTGCTGCACCACGCCGCCGCGCATCACCACGACGCGGTCGCCGAGCGTCATGGCCTCGACCTGGTCATGGGTGACGTAGACCGCCGTGGTATTAAGCCGGTTGTGCAGCTTCTTCAGCTCGACACGCATCTGCACGCGCAGCTTGGCGTCGAGATTGGACAGCGGCTCGTCGAACAGAAACACCTGCGGATGGCGCACGATGGCGCGGCCGAGTGCGACGCGCTGGCGCTGCCCGCCGGAGAGTTGGCGCGGCTTGCGCGCCAGATAGTCCTGGATGCCCAAAATGTCGGCCGCTTCCTGGACGCGCTTGCGGATTTCGGTGCGGTCGACTTTGCGCATCTTCAGGCCGAACGCCATGTTGTCGTACACGCTCATGTGCGGATAGAGCGCGTAGTTCTGGAACACCATGGCGATGTCGCGGTCCATCGGCGCCAGCTCGTTGACCACGGTGTCGCCGATCAGCACCTGGCCGGAACTGATGGATTCGAGGCCGGCCACCATGCGCAAGGTCGTGGTTTTGCCGCAGCCCGACGGGCCGACCAGCACGACGAACTCCTTGTCGCGGATTTCCAGGTTGACGTCCTTCACCGCCTGAACGTCGTCGTAGAACTTGTTGAGGTTGCGTAACAGCACGCGGGCCATGGCTTCGCATCATCCTTTGACGGAGCCGGTGAGGCCGGCGACGTAGTGCTCGACGAAGAACGAGTAGATGAAGGCGACCGGGATCGAGCCGAGCAGGGCGCCGGCCATCAGCTGGCCCCAATAGAACACGTCGCCGCGCACCAGCTCGGAGGTGACGCCGACCGACACGGTCTTCTGCTCGGCCGAGGACAGGAACACCAGGGCGTAGATGAACTCGTTCCACGACAACGTGAAGGCGAAAATGCCGGCCGAGAGGATGCCCGGCACCGCGATCGGAAAGATGATGTAGAGCATCGCTTTCCAGCGCGTGGCGCCGTCGATGCGGGCGCACTCTTCGAGCTCGCGCGGAATCGCCTTGAAGTAGCCCATCAAGAGCCAGGTGCAGAACGGAATCAGAAAGGTCGGATAGGTCAGGATCAGCGCCCACGGCGTGTCGCCGAGCTTGAAATTGCGGATGATGTCGGCGAGCGGAATGAACAAGAGCGTCTGCGGCACGAGGTAGGTGATAAAGATGCCGGTGCCGAGCGCGCCACCGCCGGGAAATTTCAGGCGCGACAGTGCGTAGCCGGCAAGCAGCCCGCAGAACAGCGAGATCACGGTCGACACGATGGCGATGAACAGCGTGTTCATCATCCAGCGGATGAAGAGGGTCTCGGTCAGCAAGTCGGTGATGTGCACCAGGGTCGGATGCGCGGTCCAGAACGGTGTGTAATTCGGCGCCATCCACGGCCGGTATAGCTCGCGGTCCGGCCGCACCGAGGTCACCAGCATCCAGTAGAACGGGAACAGCAGCCAGAAAACGAACAGCCCGAGCGGAACGTAGAAGTAGACCCAACGCCGCCACTTCGCTCCCTCGATCATGGCTCAGTGCACCTCGACCCGGCGGATGTAGAGGAGCTGCACGACGACGACGAATAGCAGGAACGGAAACATGGCGAGCGAAACCGCGGCGCCTTCGCTGAGCAGCCCGGTGCCGACGCCGATCTGATAGGCGTAAGTGGCGAACAGCTGGGTGGTGTTGGCGGGCCCGCCGCCGGTCAGCACGTAGACGAGCTGAAAATCGGCGAAGGTTTGGATCACCGAGAACAGCACCACCACCATGGTGACCGGCAGAAGCAGCGGCCAGGTGACGTGCCAGAAACGCTGCCACGCCCGCGCGCCGTCGATGGCGGCGGCCTCCTGCAGCTCCGGATTGATGGTCTGCAACCCGGCAAGGAGGCTGATGGCGAAGAACGGCACGCCGCGCCAGACGTTGACGATGATCACCGAGATCAGTGCCAGGTTCGGGTCGCCGAGCCAGTTGATGCGGCTGTGAATGAGGCCGAGCTGGAACAAGGTCCAGTTGATGACGCTGAAGGTCGGATCGAACATCCACTTCCAGGCGAACGTCGACAGCACCGTCGGAATGATGAACGGTAACAGAATAAAGGCGCGGGTGAACGCCTTGCCGCGGAAATGCCGGTTCAGCAGCAGCGCCAGCCAAAGGCCGAGCCCGAGCTTAAACACCGTCGCCACCGCGGTGTAGACGAAGGTGTTCCAGACCGCGACGCGGAAGATGCTGTCGTTGAGCAGCGCGGCGAAATTCGCCAGGCCGACGAAATGGCCGGGAACGCCGACGCGGGCGTCGGTGACGGACAGCCAGACGCCCTCGACGAACGGATAGGCGATGAACAGGCCGAGCAGAATAACGGTCGGCAACAGCAGCGCCGCGGCGAGCCAGCGCTCGTCCTCGAGGAGCCGGGTAGCGGCGCCGCGCTGCGGCGCGGCGACGAAGGCGCGTGGGGTGACGATGTCGCTTATGGCCATCGCCGGTTCCTCTGCGGGCTCGGGCCGTGCACAGCCTCCCGCCCGAGCGGGCGGGAGGAGTTTTGGCGTGGCGAGCCGTGCCGGATCATAACACGGCGCGATCGGCGCGTGCGCACGATCAGGTGTAGATCTTCTCCACCTCGCCGGTCGCCCACTTCACCGCATCTTCGGCCGGCATGCCCTGGACCGCTTTGGCGTACATGTCGATGATGATGTACTTGCTCAGAACCTCGGCGGCCCTGCGATCCGCCGGTCCGGGATAGCCCGGAAACTGGGCGCCGCGGCCGACCTGCCGGAACGGCGCCATTACCGGATCCTTGCTCCAGATCGGGTCTTGCTCCCAGGAGGTCGTGGCGCCGACCGAGTAGCCGCCCTGGGAATCGAACCAGGCCTGATAGACCTCCTTGGAGGTAATCCAGGCCAGGAATTTCTTGCCGGCGTCTTGCTGCTTGGAATAACCCATCAGCATGTTGGTCATCGGCAGCTGATAGGAGAATTTACCGGCCGGTCCTTTGGGCAGCGTGCCGTGCAGGATGTCCTGATAGAGCGGCGTGCCTTTTTCGGTCTGGTATTTGTCGCCATCGCGCTTGGCCAGCAGATAGATCGACGCGCCGTTGAGCGTGGAAGAGATCGTGCCGGAAAGGAAGGCGCGGTTGTTACTGGAATCGTCCCACGCCAAGCCGCCCTCGTCGCAACAGTCCTTCCAGAACGCCACGGCGTATTTGACCGATTCGATGGTCTCTTTGCTGTTGAGCACGACCTTCTTGCCGGCCTTGTCGACTTCGGCGCCGCCGAACGACCACAGGAACGGATACCAGAAGGTCGGCGGATCGCCGAAGCTGTGGCCCAGCGTCTGGCCGATCGGCTGGCCTTTCGCCTTCAGCTTCTTGCCGACGGCGCGGTACTCGTCCCAGGTCTCGGGAAACTTGGTGGCGCCGACCGCCTCAAACCACGACTTGCGGTACGAATTCTCGGCGCCGACGATGCACCACGGCACGCCGAGCCATCTTTTGCCGTCGTTGGCGACCGCGGTCGATTCGTCATAGAAGCCGCCCTGGTCCTTGCCGATCTTGTCGGCGATTGCGGTGACATCGGCGACGCTCGCGGCATAGAGCTGCGGCCAGTTGTTGAGCGCGCAGATCACGTCCGGACCGGTACCCGACTGGATCGCCGCCGTGGTGCGGGCCTGAATGTCGTTGCCGTTGATCATCTCGATGTTGAGCGTGATGCCGAGATCCTTGGCGGCCTGCGGAATGATTTTCTCGCGCAGCACCTTGTCGGAGTTCGGCACGAAATCGTTCCAGCGCAGCCAATGCACGCTGGTGCCCTGCGCGTAAGCCGGCGCGCGCCCGGTCGCCAGAATGGCCGCAAGGCCGCCGGACCCGGCAGCCGACAGCTTGAGAAATTTTCGCCGATGAATCCGAGCCATGGTGTCCCTCCGTGATGGGTAAACGTTGTCGACGTTCTTGTTTTTGGCCGTGAGGCGTTCCCGGGGCAGTCTACCCGCAATCCGCGGAGAACAAAACGCCGCAATTTCAAGTATTCCAGGTGGGTTACCGCAGGCGCGACGCGTTCCCTTGCCCCGGCCCGAGGGCAAAAACCCCTCACCAAAGCGCCCGAATTGCTGCTTTGCAGCGAGATGCCGTGACGGGCCAGAAAGCGACATAAATGGCGTTATTCGACGATCAAGACGTCCGCGGCGGAATCGATGCCAAATCGGAGACGTCGCGGATCGCGGCTGGATCGCTTTCTTTCAATCGGTTTGGCTGTAGCTCGCCCGCGACCTCAAGGACCGGATAAGCGGCCGAGCAGATGTGCGAGTGAATGCGCTTGAGGTCGCGCAGTACGTCGAGATGCAACGAGCTGGTCTCTATGCTTTCGGGCCGCCCCTCGCGCAATCTCGCCAGATGGCTGTCCGCATAGCCGAGCTCGAGATTGCGGAGCTGCGTCTTCTCCTCGATCAGCGTGCGAGCGACTCTTACGTCCTCGTTGAGGAACACACTGAAGGCAAGCTTTAGGTTCTCGATGATGCGCTTGTGAAAGGCCTCGAGCTCGGCTGCGCCCTCGCGCGAGAACTCGTACTTGTGCTTGATTTTCTTGTTGGCGAGCTCCATCAAGTTCTTATCGACGATGTCGCCGATGTGTTCGAGGTTGACGGTAAAGGCGATGATTTCCGTGGCGCGCCGGCCATCGCGATCGTCCAGGCTTCCGCGGGTTATCTTGGTGACATAGAGTTTGATCACCTCGTCCAGCCGGTCGACGATGTTGTCCATCCGTGAAACTTCGGCGGCGAGCTTCCGGTCATTCGTCATCAAGGCGGTCATCGCCTTGCGCAGCATGTCCTCGACGACGTCGCCCATGTGCAGCGTCTCCCGCGCCGCGCAGGCAAGCGCCACCGAAGGCGTGTCGATCGCCGTTTCGTCCAAATAGAGCGGTGCCGCCGGATCGGCCCGTTTCGCCGGCTCGGGCAACAATTTCGTCAAGAGGGCTGCCAGACCATCGAGAACGAAGACAAATCCCAGAGCCAGCACCACGTTGAACGCCGTATGGAAATCGGCGGTCATCCGCGTCGGATTGGGCTCAAGCCGGGCAAACAGGTCGGCAATCGGGTGCAAGAACGGCAATACCAGCGCGACGCCGACGAGACGGTTGATCAGGTTGCCGAGCGGCAGGCGGCGATTGGCCCGATTAGCGGAGCCGCTGCCTTCCAGCAGCGGGTTGATGGCGCTACCAAGATTGGCGCCCAGCACGAGTGCCAGCGCGGCAGCAGGAGTCACGAAATGCGAGTAGGCGAGCGACATAACCAGCAGCACCACCGCGGCGCTGGAATGCGCCGCCCAGGTCAGCGCGGCAGCGATCAGCACGCAGAGAACGGGCTCGCCTGTGATCGTGGAAAGAAGCGCACCGACGGTCGGCGCCATCTCGACCGGGGCCAAAGTGTCCAGCAGGATGTGCAGCGATAGCAGCATCAGCCCGGCGCCGATCGCGACCCGCCCGAGGTCGCGGGTGACGGTTCGGCCGCCGAAGTTGAATGCGGCGAGGCCGATCACGAACAGGGCCGGTGCGACCGCCGAAATGTCGAACGAAAGCACCTGGACGATCAGCGTGGTGCCGATATTGGCGCCGAGCATGACCGCCATGGCGGGGACAAGGTCGACAAGCCCGCGCGCCGCGAAGGAGGTCATCAGCAGGCCGGTCGCGGTGCTGCTCTGTAGCAGCGCGGTCACGCCAATTCCGGCGAGCAGCGCCAGGACGCGGTTACGCAGCGCCGTGCTCAGAACGCGCCTAAGTTCCGACCCGAAGGCGCGCGTGATCCCGCTGCGGACCATGTGCAGGCCCCAGAGCAGCAGCGCGACGCCGCCCATCAAGTCGAGAAGGACAATGCTTCCCATTTAGCCGCCCTCATCTGGAGGCTGGGTAAGCCAATCGTTTTCGGTAAATAGAACTGAGGCGTGATCAAATCCAGTGTTTAGAGCATACGCCTGCGCGTGCTCACACCCAACCGGCCAATGGCGTGACTTCATCGCGGTGCGCTTGATACTCCTCGGTGTGTGGGACGATGTCGGAGTGTGTCCAGCGGACGAATACGTAATCACCCTCGACCCTCGCCACGACGCCGATGCGATGTCGACCGCTGCGCAGGACGGATACCTTCATTCCCGCCTCGATAATCGGCCTTTTGCGGTCTCCGCTCCGTGATTGTTGGCCTTCTTTCACCAAAGGCTCCTACAATTCTCGCCGCTACGCCATCCGCCGGCCGACGCCGTGCTCGCGGGCGCGGCGCACGATCAGGTCGGCGAACGCGATGTCTTCGAGCGCGATGCCGAGCGATTTGAACAGGGTGATGTCGGCGGGCCCGCGGCGGCCGGGCGCTTTTTCGGTCAGGATATCGCCGAGCTCGACCACGTCCTGCCATTTCAGCCGGCCGGCGGCGACCAGGTCGCGGTATTCGCCGGCTTCGATCCGCGCCTGCGCCAGATGATCGGTGGCGCGCACGGTGGCGCGCAGCACGGTCTCGGCGTCGATCTCGCGCCGCTCGGCGGCATTGGCGCCGGCGGCGTTGACGTGCACGCCGGATTTCAGCCAGTTGGCGCGCAGCACCGGTTCGGCCGATTTGGTGATGGTGATCACCACGTCGGCGTCGCCGATTGCGGTTTCCGCCGAGGTCATCGGTTGCGCCGCCACCCGCAAGCTGCGCTCGATCTGTTTGGCAAAAATTTCGCGGTGCTCGGCGGTGCGGGCGAACACGCGCACGGTTTCGATCTTGCGCACGGCGCACACCGCGGCGACCTGCGTCAAGGCCTGGCGGCCGGCGCCGATGACGCCGAGGATGCGCGCGCCGGGATTGGCGAGGATCTTGGTGGCAAGCCCGCTCGCCGCGCCGGTGCGGATGCGGCCGAGGTGGTCGGCCTCGATCATCGCCTTGAGGCTGCCGTCACGCGACGAATAGAGCACGACGTGAAAGCGTCCGCCCGGGGCGCCAAGGTAGGCTTTCAGGCCGAACACTTCTCCGGCGCCCCAGGCGGCGCCCATGAGGTTGAAATTGCCCTTGCCGACCTGAGCGCGCTGGCGCGGCAGGTTGACGGTGGCCGGATCGGGCCAGGTCCCGAACAGCTGTTCGAGCGTAGCGATCGCGTCCTTGACATTCACCAGCCGCTGCACGTCGGCTTCGGTGAGATAAAGCGGCCCGTTGTGGGATGATTTCGCTTTGGGTTTGCTTGCGGCCGCAGCCTTGATCTTGCCTTTGCCAGCGGCTTTGCGCTTAGCTTTTTTGCCCGCCGTCTTTTTCCTCACAGCCTTTTTTCTCACAGCCTTGACCATGGCCGTGGTCCCCCTTCGCACTCTGCCGCCGACACTGCGGTTATGCCCCGCTCACATCCCCGCATTGAGCACGTCGGCGATCCAGTCCCACATGTAGTGCACGCCGATGGTCGGATTGTCCACTTGGCAATGATGAAAGCCGCCTTCCTCGCGGGTGAAAACTTTCAACGCCTTCTGTTTGGAGCCGACCGCGGCGAACAGCTTTTCGGCGGTGGCGAGCGGGATCTGTTCGTCGCCCGCGCCGTGCAACAGCAGGAACGGGCACGTCATCCTCTGCACGATGCCGTCGAGCCGAAAACCTTCCAGCTTCTTCAGCGCCGCGGCGCGGTCGTCGACGCCGAGCACCCATTGCAGGTGCTCGGGCGGTACCGATAGCGACAGCACCTTGCCGGTATCGAGCAATTCGAGCCGGCGCGCCCAGACCTCGTGATAATCCCACTGCGCGCCCCAGGCGACGCAGCAGGCGAAGCGCGGCTCGAGCGACGCCGCGCGCGGCGCGTAATAGCCGCCGAGGCTGAGCGCCATGACACCGATGCGCTTTGAGTCGAACTCGCTGCGGCCCGCGAGATAATCGAACACCGGCGTCGCATAACGCTCGGTCTCCGCGATCAGCGGCAGATTACGAAAGCGCACGCTCTCGCCGTTGCCCGGGCCGTCGACGATCAGGCAGCCGACGCCGCGCGCGGAGAGGTCGGACACGCCATAGCCGTATTGCAGCTCCTTGGTGACGTCGAAGCCGTCGAAAAACACCATGGCGGGTGCCGGCCGGCCGCGCGCCGCTTCCGGGTCCGGATGCACCAGCAGGGCAGGGAGGCTGGCGCTCTCATACGGAATCTCGACCGGCTCGATGCGCGGCCGGCGCACGATCGCGGCGTGTTCCTTGAACAGCGCCACAGACTTCGCATAGACGTCCTGGCTGTGCTGCGAGCGCGGATGAATGAAGCGCTCGCCGGTTTGATAATAGCGCGAGGCGCGGATGAAGCAGGATGCGGCGCTGAGCTTATGGCCGGCACGCGCGGCGTCGCGGCCACGCGCCTCGATCTTGTCGCCCATGCGGGCCCATTCCGTAAACCACGCCGTGTCGTCGCCGACCTTGTCGGCGAGTGCGCGGCCGACGCGATTGACCTCGTCGATATCGACGCCGGTCCACGGCGCGCCGCCGAGGCAGATCAACAGCCCCATCGACCAGCGATAGTTGGTCGGAAAGTAGAGGAAGGCGGGATCGTCTTTTTGCTCGGCTTGCATGGCGGTCCTGATGTCGGGGAAAATCGCGATACATGACCTGTCATGCTCCGCGAAAGCGGAGCATCCAGTCATCGCCCTGAGTACGGTGATTACTGGATCATCCGCATGCGCGGATGATGACACGGAATGAGTGGGTGTTCTACCGCCAGCGGCTGAAATGGTTCTCGGCGCGGCGCACGATCTCGTTGAGCACGATCGCCATGGCGGCGAGCATGGCGATCAGGCCGAACAGCTTGGTCGGCTCGAACGTTTCGGTGAACATGGTGGTGAAGTGGCCGATGCCGGCGGTGGAGACGTAGAGTTCGGCGAGCAGCACGCCGAGCAGCACGCCGCTCATGCCAAGCCGCATGCCGGCGAAAAAGCTCGGGATCATGTGCGGAAAGATCACCCAACGCAGGATCTGCCAGCGGCTCGCCCCCATGGAGCGCGCGCTGGTGAGCAGGATGGGTTTCAGGTTCTGCACGCCGGCCACCACGGTGACGACGATCGGAAACACGCCGTGCGTCACGCCGAACGCGATCTTCGACGCCGGGCCGATGCCGAAGGCGAGAATGAACAGCGGCAGAATGGTGATCTGCGGCATGCCGTAGACCAACAGCACGATCGGCATGAAGCTCCTGCGGGCAAACGGCTGCAGCCCGATGGCGAGCCCGAGCGCCAGCCCGATGACGACCGCAATGGCGAACGCCACGGCGAGCTCGAAGAACGTGAGCCGCAGCGCGTTCGGTACGCCGTCGGTGCCCAGCACCGTGCCGAGCGACGTGAACACGCGCGACGGCGGGCTGATGAACATCGGGTCCACGAAGGTGCGCGCAGCGATCTCCCAAAGCACCAGCAGGAGAATGACGACGCCGAGCCGCACGATTCCGGGATGCCGCAGCAGGAAGCGGCGCGCGGTCATTTTCCGCTCATTCCCGCGCAAGCGGGAATCCAGAGCTGGGTCCACGCTTTCGCGGGGACGTGCGCTTGTGGCGAGCCCGCTCGACTGGATCGATGTCATCCGAGCCGTCTCCCGCGCGCTTCGAAGTAGGAGACCGTGACATTGAGCAGCGTCGCGATCGCCACCACGAAGACGATGTAGGCGAACATGCGCGACATCTCCATCGCCTCCGCAAGCTGCACGATGTGATGGCCGAGCCCGGCGAGCGAAGCGATGGTCTCGCTGCCGAGAATCGATAAGAGCGCCACGGTGAAGCCCATGCGCAGCCCGGTGAGAATGACCGGCAGCGCCGCGGGCACGAGCACGTAGCGGAACAGCTGATAGTTCGATGCGCCCATCGAGCGTGCCGCTTTCACCAGCGTGCGGTCGACATTGCTGAAGCCGGCGATGGTCGAGAGCACGATGGGAAAAAACGCGATGGTGGTGCCGAGTCCGATCTTGGAGGCGGGGCCGAGGCCGAAGAACAAGACGTAAAGCGGCAGGAACAGAATGATCGGTATTGAATAGATGCCGGCGAACAGCGGCTCGAACACGCGGACCCAATAGCGCGACAGGCTGACGAAAAAGCCGACCACCATGCCGGTCGTCGTCGCCAGCACGAAGGCTGTGGCGAACTCGGTCGCGGTGACGCGCAGATCGGGCAGATATTCGCCGCTTTTGAGCACGTCCACCAGTTGATCGAAGACCGCGACCGGATTCGGCAGCAACAGGTGATTGACGCCCCAAAAATTGGTGGCGCAGTACCACAGCACGAAAACGCCCGCCAGGAAGGCGATCTGCACCGCGCGGCTGGCGAGCCGTTGGGCGCTGTCGGGGCGACGCGCCATCAGGCGGCTCCGCTTTTGGCGCCGCCGTTGCGGCCGCGCGGCGCCTCGGACGACACCGCCTTGCGGATCTCGTCGTGCAGCAGCGCGTAGAGCTCGTTGCGCAGCGCGGTGAATTTTTCCGAGGTGACGAAGTCCGGCTTGCGCGGATGCGGCTCGTCAACCTTGATGATTTTTTTGATGGTGCCGGGCCGCGCCGAGAACACGGCGACGCGATCGGCCAGAAACACCGCCTCGCCGAGACTGTGGGTGACGAACACGATGGTCTTTTCGGTGCTGGCCAGCAGCACCGACAAATCCTCGCCGAGGATCATGCGGGTCTGCTCGTCGAGCGCGCCGAACGGCTCGTCCATCAGGAGAATGCCGGTCTGCAGCGACAGTGCCCGCGCCAAAGCGGCGCGCTGGCGCATGCCACCGGAGAGCTGGCCGGGATAATGGTCGGCGAACTCGCCAAGCCCGACCGCCTCGAGCGATTTCCTGGCGCGGCCGGCGTGTTCGGTTTTGGGCACGCCCTGAAACAGCATGCCGAGGCGGACGTTCTCGTCGACCGTGTTCCAGGGAAACAGCGCGTTCTCCTGGAAAATGTAAGCGATCTCGTGCGGCATCGGTCCGCGCACCGGCTTGCCGGCGACCTGCACATTGCCGTTGGTCGGCGTCAGCAGGCCGCCGATGACGTTGAGCAGCGTGCTCTTGCCGCAACCGCTCGGACCGATCAGGCACAACAGCTCGCCGCGCGCGATATCGAGCGAGGTGTCGGCCAACGCGCGAACGGAGCGCGCTTCGCCGGCCTCACCGAATTGATGGCCGACGTTTCTGACGTGGATTGCGACGTCGCCGGCGCTCATTGTGGCAGGACGGTTTCGCCTTGCTTCCTCTTGGCCGCCGATCTTAGCGCATTTCGCCGCTCTCTGGTCGCGGCCTCGTCAAGCGTCAAATCGTCCCTGAGCACGACGCCGTAGGTGTCGGCGGCGAAGCGGCGCGAGACCAATTGCTCGATGACATCGTGGCGCACCAGCGCCGGATCGCGTTGCAGCGGGTCGCCCCAGCCGCCGCCGCCGCCGGTGCGCACGATGACCTCGGCGTCGACCGGCACCGGGTAATGCGGCGCCTCCATGGAGCGGAAATCGTTCTCGCCCGGCAGCCGCAGCAGAAAGTCGCCGTGGCTGCCCGGGCTGCCGCCCCACAAGCCCCAGGGTGGGCACTGCTCGCGCCGCGGATGATCGAAATTCCAGCGGCCGTCGATCAAATTGCGCACGCAGGTGTCGAGGCCGAGCCCGCCGCGGTGCTTGCCGGCGCCGCCCGAATCGGTGCGCAGCGCGCGGCGCTCGATGACGACGGGGCATTTCAACTCGATGCCCTCGATCGAGGCGTTGCGCACGTCGCCCTGGCAGACCGACACGGTCGCGGATTCGCCGTCTTCGCCCGGCCGGCCGCCCCAGCCGCCGCCCTCGATGCTCTGCACCACGAAGCGGCGCTTGGTCTTGGGATGCACGCCGAAGAACACGATGGAGCCGCCAAGGAGGCCGTGATGCCCGGCCGGGACCCGCTCGGTCATGGCATCGGCCAGCGCCTTGATGATGGTGTCGACGACCGTCGGCACGATCACGCTCCAGCCCGCCATCGGCGCCGGGTAGCGCGCCATCATGACGTTGCCTTCCGGGATGATGACTTTGAGCGCGCCGAACGAGCCTTCGTTGACCGGCTCGAGCGGGCCGGTCAGCGCCTTGTAGGCGACGCGGGCCGCCGCATAGGTGCGCGAGTTGATCCCGGCCTTGCGCTCGCCCGAGCAGCCGGACAAGTCGATGGTCATGTGGCCGTGATCGACCGTCACCTTGGCGTGGATCGGCACGCGCTCGTCGCGCTTGACGCCGTCATGGTCGATGAACGAGGACGCCTCGTAGACGCCGTCCTTGAGCTTCTCCACCACGTTGCGGCACTTGCGCTCGGTCTCGTCGAAGATTTGCCCGATGGCGGCGAGCACGGTGGCGCGGCCGTATTTGTCGAACAGCTCGGTCATGCGGCGCAGCGCCAGGCGACACGCCGCCATTTGCGATTTCATGTCGCCGAGCGAGGATTCGGGAAAGCGGATGTTGTCCTTGAGCACGCGATAGAGCGTCTCGTTGAGCGTGCCGGCCTCGTAGATTTTCAGCTGATCGAGCTGCAATCCCTCGAGCCACGGATCGGGCACGCTCGGTCCGGCGCCAAAACCGGTCGACATACCGCCGACGTCGATCCAGTGCGCCCGCACCATGGCGAACAACAGCAACTCGCCCTTGTAGAAGTAGGGCATGTAGATGACGATGTTGTTGAGGTGCTGCCCGGCGACTGCCTGGTGATTGGTGATGATGACGTCGCCTTCGGCAAAGCCTTTCGCGCCGTAGCGCGCCATGCCGTCGGTGATGATGACGCCGAGATCGGCGACGAAATGCGACACGCCGCCAACGTTCTGGGCGATCAGCTCGCCCTTGGTGTTGACCAGCGAAGTACAGAAATCGCGCACCTCATAGATCATCATGTTGTAGGAGGTGCGCTGCAGGTCGGCGGCCATCTCGTTGGCGATCGCCGGCAGCGCGTTGCGGATGACTTCGAGCGTCACCGCATCGAGCGCTTTGGCTTTTGGCTTGTTTGTTTTCTGATTGGGCCGCTTGGCCCGTTTGGCTTTGGCCATCAGGCGCCTCCGACGTCGATGACGAGCTCGCCCGACGGCGCCACGGTGCAGCGATCGGTATCGAACAGCACCGTCGTGGTGCCGTGCTCCTCGATCAGCGCCGGGCCCTTGATGCGGGCGCCGGCGCCGAGCGCGGCGCGCCAGTAGATCGGGCACAGCGCCGGCTTGCGCGCATCGTCGAGAAAGACTTCGCGGCGCCGCACCGGCTTGGCGCTTTTGCCGCCGGCAAGTTTCGGAAAGCGCAGTTTCGGCCGCTTGCCGATGCCGGCGAGCCGGATGTTCACCATCTCCACCGGCTCGTCGGGCGAATGGTGTGAATAACGGTGTTCGTAGAGCGCATCGAACGCGGCGCGGATCTTGCGCCGGTCGGCCTTGGCGAGCGCTTGCCGCGTCACCGGCACCGACAACGTGAACTCCTGGCCGACATAGCGCAGGTCGAGCGCGATCTGCCACTGCGCGCTCGCGGCATGACGCAGCGCCGTCTTCGCCTCGGCGGCCATCTCGTCGTGTACGGCGAGCAGCGCCTTGAAGTCGAGATTTTCCAGATCGAAATAGAAGGTGCGGATGAAATCGTGCCGCTCGTCGGCGAGCAGCATGCCGAGCGCGGAAAAGTGCGACGGAAACAGCGGCACGATCACCTTCGGAATATGCAGATCGCGGGCGATGGCGCAGATGTGCAGCGGCCCGGCGCCGCCCGAGGCGACCAGCGCGAAATCGCGCGGATCGTAGCCTTTCTCGACGGACACCTCGCGCACCGCGAGCGACATTTTGGAGATCGCGATCTCGACGATGGCCTGCGCGGCGGCCACCGCATCCATGCCGAGCGGCTTGGCGATCTTTTGCGCGATGCCGTCACGCGCCGCCTCGGCGTCGAGCACCATCTGGCCGCCGAGAAAGTTGTGCGGGTCGAGCCGTCCGAGCACCACGTTGGCGTCGGTGATGGTCGGCTCGGTGCCGCCGCCGCGATAGCAGATCGGGCCGGGATCAGCGCCGGCGCTGTGCGGCCCGACCTTGAGCGCGCCGACGTCGTCGGTCCAGGCGATGCTGCCGCCGCCGGCTCCGACCTCGACGACGTCGATCATCGGCAGCATCACCGGATGGCCGCTGGCATAGCCGCCGACGTAATAGCCCGGCGCCAAGGTCGGCTCGCCGTCGCGCACCAGGCTGGTCTTCGCCGTGGTGCCGCCCATGTCGAACGAGATGACGTTGCCGAAGCCGAGTTTCTCGCCGACCCGCGCCGACGCGATGATGCCGCCCACCGGTCCGGATTCCATCATCGCCACCGGGCGCGCGGTCGCCACTTCGGGCATCATCACGCCGCCGTTCGAGCGCATGATCGACAGCTCGCCGGCAAACCCGGCCGCGGCCAGCCGCGATTTGAGATTCTTCACGTAGCCGCCGACCTTGGGTCCGATATAGGCGTTGACCACGGTGGTGGAGAGCCGCTCGAACTCGCGATACTCGCGCAGAATGTCGTGCGACAGCGACAGGTAAGCGTGCGGCAGCGACTCGCTCGCCATGGTGCCGACCACGCGCTCGTGGCTCGGATCGACGTAGGAGTGCAAGAGGCAGACGGCGATCGCCTCGACGCCTTCGGCAGCCAGCGTGCGGCACGCCTCGGCGACGCTCGCTTTGTTGAGCGGGCGGAAGATTTCGCCGGCGCTGGTCAGCCGCTCCTCGACCTCGCAGGACAGATGGCGCGGCACCAGCGGCCGGTGGCGGTGGAAGAACAGATTATAGGCCTCGGGCCGGTTGCCGCGGCCGATGATGTAGACGTCGCGCGTGCCGCTGGTGACGATCAGCCCTGTCTTGGCGCCGGTGCGCTCGATCAGCGTGTTGATGGCTATGGTCGAGCCGTGGATCAGCTCGTCGATGGCGCCGGCATCGAGCCCGCTCTTGCGGATGCAGTCGAGCACGCCCTGGGTCAGCTCGCGCGGCGTGGTCAGGCTCTTGGCCTCGACGAAGCGGCCGGCCTTGGCGTCGAAACCGACCAGGTCGGTAAACGTGCCGCCGATATCGATAGCGACAACAATCATCGCCGCGCCTTCGCGGGGCACGGCTGCGAAAAGCCTGCGGGATAGGGGAGGTACGCCGTCACGGCGCGGCACACTATAAGTTTTCGCGGATAACACAACATTGGCCGCCGCATTCGGGGCGGGCATAGTGTTGCATCGTCCACTTGTCGCTCATGTGGGCGCGTGGCTGCCCCATGGATTGCCGGGTCAAGCCCGGCAATGACGAAGAGGGGAGAACGTCCGTATGAAGACCGAAATCATCAAGTACCGCATGGGCTCGCTGACCGCCGAGGGGGCGCTGGTCTACGAGGAAAGAGTCTCAGGCCGGCGGCCGGCGGTGCTGGTGGCGCCGAACTGGATGGGCGTGACCGACAAGGCGATCGAGCGCGGCAAGCTGATGGCCGGCGACCGCTATGTGGTGCTGGTGGCCGACATGTACGGGCAGGGCACGCGGCCGGCCGACTTCGGCGAGGCGGCGCAGCTTGCCAATCCGCTGCGCGCCGACGCCGCCGAGGCGCGCATGCGCATCCGCGCCGGACTCGACACGCTGGTCGCCGAAGGCAACAAGCGCGACCTGATCGACAATCGCCGCGCCGCGCTCGGTTTCTGCTTCGGCGGCGGCAACGTTCTGGAGCTGGCGCGCGACGGCGCCGACATCGCGGCCGCGATCTCGATTCACGGCGACCTGAAAACCGCGGCGCCGGCCCAGAAGGGCGTGGTCAAGGCCAAGCTGCTCGTCACCCACGGCGCGCCCGATCCGGTGGTGCCGAAAGCCGACCGCGACGCCTTCGAGGCCGAAATGGATGCCGCCGGCGCCAAGTGGCAGATGCTGACTTTCAGCGGCATCTATCACGCCTACACCGACCAGGGTTTCGACGTGCCCGGCGTCGCCGGCTGGGATGAGCCGGCAACACGGCAGACCTATGCGTTGACGCACCAGTTCATCGCCGATGCGTTCAACAATAGCCTGTAGATCGATGATGCACCGAGTGCGCGACCGGCGCTCGGGCTACTCGCTGATGCTGGGCGCGTCCGGCACTTTTTTGACCTGGGTGACGCCGTCGGCGATGATTTTGGTCAGCTGAATGACCGACTGGCTCAGCGCCGCGTAATCGACGATCTCGCGCTCGACGCGGCTGCCGTCGGTCGCCAGCTTCTCGCGCAGGGTGCGCAATTCGCCGATCAGCAGATCGATCTCGCGCGTCGACTGGGCGGAGACCCGGCGCAGCAGGCTGCCGAGATTGTTGGCCGCGAGCTCGCTGTCGCTCTCGGCCTGGCGTAGCGCCGTGGTATCGCGGCGGACCAGCTCGCGGATGTTGCTTTCCACTTCCGCGGCCGGCTTGTCGCTTTCTCCGCGTTGTTTGACAAAATTCATGGCTCTCCCCGACAACTCGGCCGCCCGCCAACCGGGCGGCCCCCGTAGGCGATGGCCGCATGAAAATGTGACCGCTTCGCGGCTTGCTGCCGGACAGCGCACAATGCGCACAGACGAAGATGCGCGTATCTCCACATTTGCTTCACATTGTGATGCTGGCGCGGGTAACTGTTGGGCTTTTCTGCGGCGGTGCCTAAAAAAGGTCGGAAATCGGACACTCCCGCGGCGTACGTCGATGCAGGTCGGCACCGCGCCGGGCGCGCACACGCCTCGGTGCTCACGGCCGTCCCGACGCCAGAGTGGCGGCGAAATCGAGTCGCGTTCCGCCCAGTCCGCCGTCGCCATGCAACGAGACCGCGGCGATCATCAAACACGCTCGAGGTTCCTTTGAATATTTGTTCAGCACGGAACTGCATCGGAATTGTTGTCGAAAGGGACTGCGGCCGGAACAAAAGGCGGCGCAAATTTTTATCTAACAGCGCCCTAATAAGAGAGAGGAGCAGCACCATGAAGCGTATTCTTTTGGCACTGTCCGCAAGTGCCGCCCTGATGGCGACCGTCGGCGTGGCGAGCGCACAGGACATCCGCGTCGGACCCGGCGGCGTCGATATCGGCCCGCGGCACCATCGTTACTATGACAGCGGTAACTGCCGGACCATTATCGACCACCGTATCAACGCAGATGGCGACCGCGTGACGGTGCGCCGACGTGTCTGCGACTAATCGCTCAAGCGACGTAAACCGATCGCAAGGCGACTCATAAAGAAAGCCCCGGCGTCAGCCGGGGCTTTCGCTTGCCTCACGAGCCGCGTGACGGCTAATGCTTGCGCCGCATCTGGCCCGATGAATTGATCGTGGCGTGCAGGTTGCGGGCGAATTCGATGGCGCCGAACACCGCCATGTCGGGCGCGGTTTTCACGTATTCCTTGACGCCGAGGATGGCCGGCCGCGGCGCCTTGAGGATCGCAGCGCACAGCGTGTCCACGGTGGCGTCGAGCTTGGCGGCCGGCACCACGTCGCTGACGATGCCGAACTCGAGCGCCCGCTCCGGGCCGATCTCGGCCTGCGAGTACACCAGGTAGCTCATCGCCTTGCGCGGCACGCGGTCGACGAACGACGACATCACCATGGTGGGCAGGATGTTGTGCGCCATTTCGGGCACCTGGAATATCGCCTGATCGCTCGCCAGCGTGATGTCGCACGCCGCCGCGATGGCGCAGCCGAAGCCGAGCGCGCGGCCCTGCACCACGGCGACGATCGGAATCTTGGCGTTGCGCATGGCGCCGTAGCAGTCGAACACCACGTCGCTGAAGCCGCGCCGCTCGTAGGCATCCGGCTCGGACGGCGGGCGCTGCCCCATGGTGGCGCGGCCGACGCAAAAATCCTTGCCGGCGCCGCGCAGCACTACAACGCTCGAAGTCTTGTCGGCGCCGGTGATGATACTGTTCAGCTGCGCCACCATCTCGTCGGATACGGCGTTGCCGCGCTCCGGCTGGTTGAGGGTGACGCGCAGGATCGGCCCGTCCTGTTGGGTCAGAATGTCCGGCATGCTTGCTCCTTTATTCCCCTCCCCCTTGCGGGGAGGGGCTGGGGTGGGGGTGGTGGGGTGTCGCTGCGATTGGGATGGATGCGAGAGAATCCTAAGCGCGGGAGATTGACCTTTCGACCCCCACCCCTAACCCCTCCCCGCAAGGGGGAGGGGAACAGAAAATTATTTCTTGCCCGCGCGGATCGCGCGCCAGATGCGCTCGGGCGTCACCGGCATTTCCATGTGCGTGACGCCGAATTCGGCGAGCGCGTCGACCACGGCGTTGACCACGGCGCCGAGCGCGCCGGTGGTGCCGCCTTCGCCGGCACCGCGCACACCGAGCTTGTTGGTCGGGCTCAGCACTTCGCTGATCGCGGTGGTGAACGACGGCACGATGTCGGCGCGCGGCATGGCGTAGTCCATGAACGACGCGCACAGCATTTGACCGTGTAGGTCGTAGGTGCAGCACTCCCACAGCGCCTGCCCGATGCCCTGCGCGGCGCCGCCGTGGGTCTGGCCGTGTACGACCATGGGATTGATGGCGCGGCCGACGTCGTCGACCGCGACGTAGCCGACCAGATCGAGCGCGCCGGTCTCCGGATCGATCTCGACTTCGCAGACATGGGCGCCGTATGGAAAGCCGAGCTGCCGGATGGTTTCGTCCGCGGTGGCGGCGAGCGGCCCGCGCAAATCCTCCGGCAATGTCTGATCGTTGTTTTCCGCCGCCGCTGCGACATCGAAGATGCCGACCGCGCGGTCGGTGCCCTTGACGGTATAGCGCCCCGCCGCGAAGCCGATGTCGTCCTCGGCGGCTTCCAGCATATGGGCGGCGATCTTCCTGCCCTTGTCGACAATGGCGTCCGACGCATTGCCCATGACGATGCCGGCCAGCCGCATGGAGCGCGCCGAATGCGAGCCGCCGCCTTCCTTGACGATGTCGGTGTCGCTTTCGAACACGTGCACGTCGTCGAACGGCACGCCGAGCCATTCCGCCACGCATTGGGCGAACGTCGTCTCGTGGCTCTGGCCGCTCGACAGCGTGCCGACCACGACGTCGACCTTGCCGCTGCCGTGCACGGTGATATCGGCGCGCTCGCGCGGATAGCCGCCGGTGGTTTCCAGGTAGCTGCACAGGCCGATGCCGCGCAGCCGCTTGCGCCGGCGCGCTTCGGCGCGGCGCTTCTTGAAACCGCGCCAGTCGCCGAGCTCCATGGCCTGGTCCATCACCGCCCGGTAGGTGCCGTTGTCGTAGGTGATGCCCTGCGGATTCTTGTATGGGAACGCCGACGGCGGAATGAGATTGCGCCGGCGCAGCGCGACGCGATCAAAGCCGTGCTCCTGCGCGGCTTTGTCGATCAGCCGCTCGATGACGTAGATCACTTCCGGGCGGCCGGCGCTGCGATACGGCGTCGTGCACATCGTATTCGTCAACGCCGCTTGCGCGCGTATGTGCGACACCGGAATGCGGTAGCCGGAGGTGGCCAGGCCGACGCCCTTGACCAGCGGCACGTACGAGCCGCTGTGCGCGCCGACATTGCTGAGGTTTTGGCTGCGCAGCGCCAGAAAGCGGCCGTCGGCGTCGAGCGCCAGCTCGGCGGTCACGGTGAGATCGCGGCCCATGTAATCGGTGACGAACGCTTCGTGGCGCTCGGCGGTCCACTTCACCGGCCGGCCGACCTTGCGCGAACCCCAGACCACCAGCGCGAATTCGGGAAAGAAGCTGTTGCGGGTGCCGAAATTGCCGCCGATCTCGCGGGCGATGACGCGCACATTGTCGAACGGCACGCCGAGGATCTGCGCGATCTCGCGTTTTTGCCGCACGATGCCGCCGGAGCCGGCATAGAGCGTGTAACGCCCGCTCTCGGAATCGTAGACGCCGAGCGCGGAGCGCGGCTCCATCGGCACGCCGGTGACGCGGTTGAGCCAGGTGTCGAGCCGCGTCACGTGGGCGGCGCGCGCGAACGCCGCGTCGACTGCGGCGGCGTCGCCGACTTCGGCGTCGATCATGACATTCGGCAGGTCGTCGTAAAGCCGCGTCGCGCCGGTTTCCGTAGACGCCTTCGGATCGGTGACGACAGGCAGCGGCTCGTACTCGACCGTGACTTTTTCGGCGGCGTCCTTCGCCGCAGCGAGCGTCTCGGCGATCACGAAGGCCACCGCGGCGCCGACATGGCGGACGCGGTCGGCCGGCAGCACGTGATGCGGCGCCGCCGGTACCGGCGAGCCGTCGCGGTTCTTCAATACGATGTCGGGCGGCGTGCCGGGCGCGGCGAGATGCGGGATGCGGTTGAGCCCGTCGGCGCGCGCGTCTTCGCCGGTGAGCACCGCGAGGACGCCCGGCATGGCGCGCGCTGCCGCGGTGTCGATGCCGGCGATGCGCGCATGCGCGTGCGGCGAGCGCACCACCGCCGCGTAGACCTGGCCGGGCAGAATGAAATCGTCGCTATAGCAGCCGCGCCCGGTGACGAGGCGAAGGTCCTCTTTGCGGCGGACCGCATCTCCGATGTTCGCGTGCATGTGAGCCGAATGTGAGAGAAGGCGGGCCGCCATATTCTCACAGCAGCGCCGTCGCGGCTAGCGGGGTGGAACATTGGGGCGATGAAGTACGCTCTCTTCACCTCTCCCCGGAGGGGAGAGGTCGAGCGAGTGCAGCGAGCGAGGGTGAGGGGGTTCGGATGCCGCAGAATTTTCTGAAACTTCCGAACCCCCTCACCCCAACCCTCTCCCCTGCGGGGAGAGGGAGCGCGCCGCGCGAGCGGCCACGCTGTCGCGTGGGTTACGCCGAGTAGCTCAGCGCGTCGGGGCTGCGCTCCTTGAGGTACTCATCGAGGCCCCAGCGTTCGACCTGCGCGAACACTTCGTCGAAATCCTCGCGCGGCAGCGGCGCATTGACGAAGCGCTCGCCGCGGCCGAACAGGGAAAAATTCCACGGATGGAAGTTTTCGAATTCCGCCGGCACCGCGAGCTTCCACAGCGGCAGGTATTTGGGCAGATCGGCCGTCAACGCCTGTTCGGCGCGGTTGAGCGCGCGCATGTAGCCGTGCACCACTTCGGCCGGCGCGTTGCCCGGCACCCACCACACGGTCTTGAACGTGTCCTCGATGATCTTGCGCAGGCCGAGCTGCTCGGCCATGGCGATCTGCGGCGGCAAGAGACTCGCGGCCTCCACTTCGCCGTCGAGCAGCGCCTTGAGCCGGGCGCCGAAGCCGCCGGTATTGACCGTCTTGATCTTCTCGAGCGGCAGATATTTTTCCAGCCGGTACGGCACGTTGAAATGGCTGCCGGCGCGCATGCCGACCGCGACCGGTACGTTGGCGAGATCGCGCGGCTCGCGGATCTTCGAATCCGGCCGCACGAAAATCGCCCACGGCGACAAGCCGTAGCCTTCGGTCACGGCGCGGCCCATGCCGGCGCTGGCGTTGCAGATGGTGCCCCACAGGCAGGCGCCCTGCACCACCTCGACTTTATCCTCGGTGTAAGGGCGATCCTGCGGCCGCTGGAAATACTCGAATTCCTTCCAGCTCGATTGCGTGCCGCGGAACGTCTTCCAGTCGAACTCGACGTCGAGCCCTTCGGCGGCGAAAAAGCCTTCCTGCATGGCGACGAAATCGTTCAGTCCCATGCCTTTCGGCGCGACCTTGACGGGGATGAGGCGCGTGGCCATGACGATGTACTCCCTGTTGTTTGTTGTTTTAGTTCACCTCAGGGTGGAGACCTTTGCACGGATAGGGGCTTACGGGCAGTTGTTGGTCATAAGGTGTGCAATGGTGAACTGGATTGATCTCGATAGAAGCGGATGCGTCTGAAGAGAGCATTTCTGATTAGACG
>Ga0070741_10005186_pt1 | contig 29267 bp, 24 predicted proteins | sample Coa_R1_4_FD_66440 | JGI IMG/M metagenome (GOLD analysis project Ga0070741, IMG submission 66440) | Surface soil microbial communities from Centralia Pennsylvania, which are recovering from an underground coalmine fire - Coalmine... | ecosystem: Environmental > Terrestrial > Soil > Unclassified ... | reverse complement strand
GTTCTCTGAGGACCAGAGGTGTTCGAGATCGGCGAAGAGGGCCTTCTGGCCTGGCTCGTCGAGTTTGCTGAAGGCGACCTTGGTGGGGCCGAACCAGGTGCGAAAGAAGTCGACGCAGCCGGCCGGGTTGGTGGGCATGTCGAAGTCGATTGGCATGGGCTTGGTTTCGATGTTGGTGAAGTACGGTGCGAGACGCTCGCGGACGGTGGCGTCGTCACCCCAGAGGATGGGTGGCTTGACGCCGGGCGGCGGCGGGACATGCGAGCTGCCGACCTTGAACATGCGCGCGACGAAGGCGCCGGGTCCCCAGTTGCCCATGGCGAGCAGGCCGCCGGGCTTGAGGACGCGGGCGCACTCGGAGGCCACGAGCTCAGGGCGCGGGGCGAACATGGCGCCGAACATGGTGGTGACGGCGTCGAAGGTGGCGTCGCCGTAGGGGAGGGCTTCGGCGTCGCCTTCGTCGAAGGTAACGGCGAGATGTTCGGCGGCGGCGCGGGCGCGGGCCTGCTCGAGCAGGTTGGTGGCGATGTCGACACCGGTGACGATGCAGCCGCGGCGGGCGAGCGGGATGGCGGTGTTGCCGGTGCCGCAGGCGACGTCGAGAACGCGGGTGCCGGGAGGGAGGTTGAGGCTGGCGATGAACTCGTCGGCTCCCGCGGTGATGGTCTTAGCGACGACGCCGAAGTCGCCGGCCATCCAGGTGGCGCGCATGTTGGCTTTGATCTGGTCTATAGAGGGAGAGACGGGTGCGGGGGCTGTGCTCATGAGGGGCTCGCTTGAGGTGAGGATGAGAGGGCCCGGAGTAACAGGAGAAAACTTTACCGCAACGGCTCGCGAATAGGCGCATCCAAAGGACAAATTTTTCGGCGGTTCATCGTGGTGGCGGGATGGCGGTCGTAGGGTTTACTTCAGCGAGGAGAGGGTTACATGAAGATTGCAGTGCTGGGATTCGGAAATGTGGGCGGGCAGCTGGGCAAGTTGTGGGCGAAGAAGGGGCACGAGGTGACGGCGGGTCTGCGCGAAGGGAGCAAGGACCGGCAGAAGGCGAACGATGCGGGTGTGGCAGTGGCCACGCCTGCAGATGCCGTGAAAGATGCGGATGTGGTGGTGATTGCGCTGCCGTGGCAGGCAGTAGAGCCGGCGGTGAAAGGCTTGTCGCTGAAGGGGAAGGTGGTGATCGATGCAGTGAATCCGCTGAATGCGGATTTGAGCGTGCTGGTCCCGGAGGGCGGAAGCGCAACGGCGGCGATTGCGGAGTGGGCGAAGGGAGCGCGCGTGGTGAAGGCGTTCAACACGATCGGCGCGGCGCTGATGGGGGATTCGGACTTCGACATGATGTACTGCGGCGACGATGCCGACGCGAAGCGCGTGGTGGAGGGGTTGATTGCGGATACGGGCATGAAGCCGGTGGATGTGGGGCCGCTGAGCAACGCGCGCTATCTGGAACAGGTGGCAGGATTGTGGGTTGATCTGGCGGTGAAGGGGAGGATCAAGGGGGCGTTCGGGTTCAATCTGGTGCGGAAGTGAGTTCTTGCCCGGACCTCCGGCAGCGAGGATGCAGGAAGCGAGCTTGTGATGCGGGGGCGAAATTGTTGAAGCGTGTTCTGGTTGATGGCTCGTTGGGCGTCAGGACTCAATCGATTTGAGGGCGGGGTAGAGTTTGCGGAAGCGGGCGTAGGCTGCGGCCATGGCATCGGCGTGTTGGGGGGCGATGGTGGCGGCGGGGCGGATGGTGGCGTCGCAGGCGGCGGCGACGGAGGGCCAGGCGTTGACGCCGGTGCCGGCGAGCAGGGCTGCGCCGAAGGCTCCGCCTTCTTCGGCTTCGAGGATTTCGACGGGGTGGTTGTAGACGTCGGCCTGGATCTGGCGCCAGAGCGGGCCGCGCGCGCCGCCACCGCCGAGGCGAATTTTTTCTACGGGAATACCGAGCTCGCGGAAGAGGGTGAAGGTGTCCTGCAGGGAGAAGGCGACGCCTTCGAGGACGGCGCGGACGTAGTGGGCAAAGGTGGTAGAGGCGTTGATGCCCGCGAAGGCGGCGCGGGCGTTGGGGTCGAGGTGCGGGGTGCGCTCGCCGAAGAGGTAGGGTGCCCAGAGGAGGCCGTCGGAGCCGGGAGGGACGTCGGCGGCGAGTCGGGTGAGCTCGTCGTAGGAGGCGAGCGAGCCGTCGGGGTTGCGGGGCGCGAAGGTGTCGCGGAGGTAGCGGAACGAGAGGCCGGCGCCGTTGGTGACGCCCATGACGTGCCAGACGCCGGGCGCGGCGTGGCAGAAGGTGTGGAGGCGGCCTTTGGGGTCGAGTGTGGGAGCGGAGGTGGCGGCGAAGACAACGCCGGAGGTGCCGATGGTCGCGGAGACGGAGCCGGGCGCGAGGATGCCCATGCCGACCGCGCCTGCGCCCTGGTCGCCTGCGCCAGCGGCGACGGGCGTGTTGGGATCGAGGCCGGTGGCGGCGGCGCCTTCGGGGGAGATGCGGGCGCAGATTTCGGGACCTTCGAAGAGTTGCGGGAGCCAGGACATCGGGATGCCGGCGGCGTCGGCGACCTCGTCGGACCAGCGGCGGTGCGCAACATCGAGGAGGAGGGTGCCGGAGGCCTCCTGCATGTCGATGGCGTAGACGCCGGTCATGCGGAAGCGGACGTAGTCCTTGGGGCAGAGGACGTGGCGGATTTGCTTGAAGATTTCGGGCTGGTGCTGATGCACCCAGAGGAGTTTGGTGAGGGTGAAGTTGGGCAGCGCGGGGTTGGCGACGAGCTGGATGATCTTTTCGTAGCCGATGGTCTGGTTGAGCCAGTCGGCTTCGGGTTGGGTGCGTTGGTCGCACCAGATGAGCGCGGGACGGAGGACGCGGCCGTCGGCGTCGAGCATGACGCAGCCGTGCATCTGGCCGGTGAGGCCGACCGCTTCGACTTTGGTGCCGTGGCCTGCGATGGCTGCGGATTTGAGGGCGCCGAGGATGGCTTGCTGGGCGGCGCGCCACCAGTCTTCAGGGTTCTGCTCGGCCCAGCCGATGTGCGCGGAGGCGATAGGGGCGTGCTCGGCCGAGTGGGAGGCGAGGACTTTGCCTGCGCGGTCGATGAGGACGGCGCGGGTGCCGCCGGTGCCGACGTCGATGCCGAGAAACATGGTGGAGGGCTCCTGAAGGTGAGAAGTGTGGCAAAGAAGACAGTGTAGAGGCTGCGAATTTTTATGTCGCGGACATCTAAATCGAAAGTGTGCTGCCGGCGCTATCCGAAGTGCCCGGGTGCGATCTGAAATGTGCGGCGGACGGACAGCTTTCAGGCGCTGACGGCGGGCTGTCCGAATTTTTCCAAGGCAAACTTTTGAATATCCGCGGGCGGGTTCTGCATCTGTATGAAGAAGAACGCTTCTGTGCAGGTTTGTGGACCGCCGGGTGAGCACTGCTGACGGGTTAGCATGAGAGATATGTTTGAAAAAGGGAGACGCGCGTCGCAGAGCGCGACCGCGTTGCTGGCGGCGCTTGCGTTCGCGGCGGCGGGGATGGCGAATGCGCAGTCGCAGCCTAGCCCGACCGGGATTCCGCTAAACCAGACGAACCCGCAACAGACGGACCTCCAACAGGTGCAGCAGGTTCAGCAGCAGTTGCAGCAGCCCGGGCCTCCGGTGGCTCCGCAGAGCAGCGTGGACCCGAGCTTTCACGGCAGCCTGGTGAGCGGGAAGGCGACGGCGGACGTGCTTCCGCTAGGCCTAGACGACGCGATTCAGCGTGGGCTGAAGAACAATCTTGGGCTGATTCTGCAGAGTTCGAGCGAGAAGAATGCGAGCGGCGAGCGGCTGCAGGAGTTGCAGCGGCTGCTGCCGACGGTCACGGGAGCGGCGTCGATTGAGGTCGAACAGGTGAACCTGGCGGCCTATGGGTTGAAGTTTCCGGGGATCAACCCAATTGTTGGGCCGTTCCAGGTGGTGGATTTTCGCGCGTATTTGACGCAGAACCTGGTGAACCTGCAGGCGTTCGAGAACTACATGGCGTCGAAGCACAACTTTGAGTCGGCGAAATTAACGGCTCAGGATGCGCGCGATCTGGTGGTGCTGACGGTGGGCAATGCGTACCTGCTGTGTCTTGCGGACGAGTCGCGGATTGCGGCGGTGCAGGCGGAGATGGCTACCTCGAAGGTGCAGCTCGATCAGGCAACGCAGGCGCATCAGGCGGGGACGAGTCCGCGGCTCGATGTGCTGCGATCGCAGGTGGACTACCAGAACGAGCAGCAGCAGTTGATTGCGACGCAGAACCAGTTCGCGAAAGACAAGCTGTCGCTGGCACGCGCGATTGGTCTGCCGCTGGATCAGAAGTTCGATTTGAGCGACAAGGAGCCGTTCGCGGCGCTGGACACGCCGGATCCGGACCAGGCGTTTCAGCAGGCGCTGAAGCAGCGGAAAGACCTCGCGGCGGCGAACGAGAAGCTAAAGGCTGCGGAGGCGGGGAAGAAGGCGGCGTTCGATGAGCAGTTGCCGGTGGCGAGCTTCTCGGGCGACTTTGGGGATCTTGGGACGACGCCGGCGCACTCGCATGGGACGTACTCGGCGACCGGGCAGGTGAGCGCGCCGATTCTGCAGATTGCGAAGACCCATGGCGATGAGCAGGTGGCCGAGGCGCAGTATGACCAGGCGAAGGCGAAGCTTTCCGACCAGGTGCAGCAGGTAAATCAGGATGTGCGGGATGCGATTCTCGACATCCAGAGCGCGGAGAAGCTGGTGGATGCGGCGCGCAGCAATGTGCAGCTGGCCAGCGAGGCGCTGAACGAGGCGCAGCAGCGGTTCAAGGCGGGCGTGAGCGACAGCCTGCCGGTTTCGCAGGCGCTGGCGCAGGACGAGCAGGCAAACGACCAGTACATCAGCGCACTGTATCAGCACAACGTGGCAAAGCTCTCGCTGGCGCGCGCGCTGGGTGTGGCATCGACGAATTACAAGGATTATCTCGGAGGGAAGTAGACGTGGCCGATCAGAATGAGCGCGGACAGCAGGGCCAAACTGCGGAGATACAGGGCACCGTACAGATCAAGCCGCAGGATGGACAGCCTGGTGCGCCGCAGCAACAGCCCGATCAGAAGAGAGTAGAGGAGGCTCCGGAGAAGAAGAGCCGCCGGCGGATGATCATCATCATTGTCGTCGCGATCCTTGCGGCCATCGCGATCTTCTTCTACTGGCGCTCGACGTTTACGGAGGACACCGACGACGCGCAGGTGGATGGCAATCTGTACCAGGTGAGCTCCCGCGTGGCGGGACAGGTCGTCCAGGTGGATGTCGAAGAGCAGCAGACGGTGCACAAGGGCGATCCGATTGCTGAGGTTGACCCGCGCGATTTTCAGGTGGCACTCGAGCAGGCGCAGGCGAACCTCGCGAATGCGAAGGCGGACTTTGAGCAGGCACGGGTGAATGTGCCGATCACGAGCGTGACGACGCATACGCAGGTGCTGACCTCAACCTCGGATGTGGCCTCGACGGAGGCGGCTGTGTCGCAGGCCGAGGCGCAGGCGGCGGCGGCGAATGAGCGGATTCAGCAGGCCAAGGCGAATGCGCTGAAGGCGCAGATCGACGTGGACCGCTATACACCGCTGGTGAAGAACGATGTGATTTCGAAGCAGCAGTTTGACCAGGCTGTGGCGACTTCGACGGCGGACCAGGCGGCGCTGAACGAGGCGGAGCGGAGCGCGACCGCGTCGCAGGACCAGATCCGGCAGGCGCGGGCACGGCTGGCGCAGGCGCTCAGCCAGCAGCGACAGAGCCAGCAGACGGCGCCGAAGCAGGTCGCAGCGCAACTGGCTCGTGAGCAGGCGGCGCTGGCCGAGGTGCAGCAGGCGCAGGCGCGGCTGGACCAGGCGAAGCTGAACCTGGGCTATACGAAGATTGTGGCGCCGATTGACGGCATTGTGAGCCGCAAGACGGTGGCCGTCGGGGCGAACCTGAGCGTGGGGCAGTCGCTGCTGACGATCGTGCCGCTGGAGGACCTGTGGGTGACAGCCAACTTCAAGGAGACGCAGCTGAAGGAGATGCACCCCGGTCAGGCGGTTGAGCTGTCTGTGGATGCGCTGGGCGGAAAGAAGTTCAGCGGGCACGTGGCGCAGATCGGCGGAGCGACCGGCTCGGCGCTGAGCCTGTTCCCGCCGGAGAATGCTACCGGCAACTATGTCAAGGTCGTGCAAAGGATTCCGGTGAGGATCAATTTTGACGATCTGGCGAAGCAGGATCCGAATCACGAGTTGCGCATCGGGATGTCCGTGGAACCAAAGGTTCGGGTGAAATAGCAGGGAACAATCACCGATGGCAAGGCCGGGCGATCGCGCCCGGCCTTTTTTGCGTGGGTGTCTCGTCATTTAATTCGTGCTTTGCCGTGCTTTTGCTTCTATCTTTTCTGCAACGGACGAGTCCACAGAGACATCTACGAAACATCCGGAAGAGTTGTGGGGGCGGTCATGGGTCTGATCAAGATGCTGTTTCTGCGACACGCCTACACCGTGATGTTTGGCTGGGTGCTGGTGGAGCAGGCCGGGTTGCCGATTCCCAGCGTCCCGCTGATGCTGGCGGCGGGCACGATGAGTGCGGCGCACAAGCTGCACCTCGAGCTGATCGTTCCTGTCGTGCTGCTGGCGTGCTTTCTGTCGGACTCGATGTGGTGGTGGCTGGGGCGGCGGTTTGGCAGCCGCGTTCTGGACCTGCTGTGCAAACTCTCGCTGGATGCCTCGACGTGCGTGAACCGCGCGCAGGGATCGATTGCCCGGCGGGGTGGGCTCACGCTGCTGTTCGCCAAGTTCGTCCCGGGAGTGAGCACGATCGCAGCGCCGATCGCGGGCCAGGCGGGAATGGCCTACTTCGACTTCGTGATCTACGACATGATCGGATCGCTGCTGTGGGCGGCGGGCTGGCTGTTGACGGGGCGGTTCTTCGGAGACATGGCGGCGCGATCCGCCCAGCTGTTCGCGACCCTGACACACTTCGGCGTCGGATTGGTGTTGTTGATGATCGTGGGCATCATCGTCTACCGGTATGTGCAGCGGCGGCGGTTTATGGCGGAGCTTCGGGGCCTGCGGCTGGAGCCGGATCAACTGCTGGGAATGATGGAACTGGCCCGCAAGGGTGGAATTGAGCCGCCGTTCATCATCGACCTGCGGCATCCGCTGGATGTGCTGACGGCTCCGGAGGTGCTGCCGGGAGCGTTGCGGATCGGGCCGGACGAGCTGCGAATGCATCGTGATGAGATACCGGACGATCGCGAGATCGTGCTGTACTGCACGTGCCCCAGCGAGGAGACCAGCGCCAAGGTGGCGATGGAGCTGCGAAAGCTGGGTGTGTTACGCGTGCGTCCGCTGCGGGGCGGACTGCAGGGATGGAAGGATGCGGGATATCCATTGGAATCAGTGCTGGTGAACCCGCAGCCGACGGTGTTCAGCGCTTAGAGCATTTCTGCTGATACTGAGCGGGGTGAAAGAGTGGCGAATGCCGTTTTCGCTCCGGGAAGACGGCCTCAACGGCTTCTGCTTCGCTTCACATGTTCAGGAGAAATGCACTAGCCGTTCCTTCGAAACACAATTGTGATGGTGGTTTCGACGTCTGTGGGCTGGCCGTCCAGCAGGAACGGGTGGTAGCGCGCCTGGCGGACGGCGTCGAGTGCAGCTCCCTGAAGAATCGGCGAACCGCTGATAACGTGTGCGCTTTCGATCGTGCCGGTGCGGGAGATGATTGCCTGGATGACAACTGTGCCTTCGATGCCGGCGGTGCGGGCGATCGCTGGATATTCGGGCCGGATGGGTGCGATGAGGTGGCCGGCGGTGACGCCCTGGGAGAGATTCAGCGGCTTGGAGGACGGCGCTGCTGCGGGTGGACCGACGGCTACGTGCGTACCGGCGGGTGCAGCACTGTTGATGCCGAGAGGAAGAGCGTTTTTCGCTCCCAGATCGACGATCGGCAGGGATGGGTTGTCGAGAGCAGGGCCGGTTGGATGCAAAAAGGTCTGGAAGATATGCTGCGGCTGCGTGCTGGCCGGTGCTTCCGGAGCGTGAGTCGCTGTGGAATTTGAGAGCTGCGGCCTGACGTGAATCGCTGGAGGTGGCGGGGCGGGCGGGCGTGGAGGCGCGAGCGTTGCCGGAAGAAGGTGCGGCATCGGCAGAAGCTCCGGGTGAAGCAGCGGCAGGGTGAGGATGAGCGCGGCAGCGCAGAGCTGCGCGCCGATGGAGAGCAGTGCGGGCCAGCGGTTATGCGTGCGGAGCAGTGCAGCGGATTCGACGAGTGAGTCCTCGAACATGGGGCACCTCGAGTCGGGGTGAGTCTCGATGTGCGTCCGGCGAGGAACGCTTCTGCCGCAATAGACACCGCGGAGCCCGGTTCGGTTCCGCGAAAGAAGTGGCGCGGGTTGCACGGAATCGTGGATGATGACTGTCATGGCAACGAGCGTGGTTGCAGAGCGCGCGAGCGCAGAGTGCGTGGTGGTGAAGCCGCAGCGTGTGCTGTCGGTGGATGTGCTGCGCGGACTGACGATCGCGCTGATGATTCTGGTGAATGATCCGGGGGACTGGTCGCATATCTTTGGGCCACTCGAGCATGCGGAATGGAACGGCTGGACGTTGACGGACCTGGTCTTCCCGACGTTCCTGTTCCTGGTTGGTGCATCGATCGTGTTCTCGATGACGGCGCGTGAGGCGCGCGGAAACTGCCGGGGAACGCTGACCGGAAGAGCGTTCGTGCGTGCGGGCAAGATCTTCCTGCTGGCAATGGTTCTGAACTTCTTGCCGTATATGCGCTGGACCCACTTGCGGCTGTACGGCGTGCTGTCGAGAATTGCAGTGTGCTACCTGTTCGCCGCGTTGATCGTGATTGCGACGAAACGTGTGCGCTGGCTCGTGCTGATTACTGCGGCGCTGCTGGTGGGCTACTGGATTCTGCTGCGATGGGTGCCGGTGCCGGGTGTCGGCATACCAGGACACGACGTACCGTTCATGGACAAAAACCTGAACCTTGCGGCGTGGCTGGATCGAGCGGCGATGGGGTGCACGCAACGCTGGCTGCACACAGGCACGCTGTACAACCGCACTCGCGATCCCGAAGGCTTGCTGAGCACTCTGCCGGCAATTGCAACGACCTTGCTGGGCGCGTTGGCGGGGCTTGGGATGCAGGCTGCGAGTTCGGGACGTGCGAGCTGGAAGAATGTGCGCGCGCGGCTGCTCGCGTGGGGCGTGGCGGGCATTGTGGCCGGCGAGGTTTGGTCGCGGTGGTTTCCGATCAACAAAAATCTGTGGACCTCGAGCTATGTGCTGCTGGCCGCCGGAATTGCGGCGATCGTGCTTGCGGCGTGCTCCTGGCTGGTGGATGACAGACCGCAGCCGTGGCCGGGCGCGCTGCGTGCCGTGACGTGGCCGTGGCTGGTGTTCGGCTCGAATGCGATTGCAGCGTTTACGGTCTCGATTGTGATTGTGAAGACGATGCTGTATCTGCATGCCACGGGAGCCGACGGCGTGCGCCGTACGTGGTGGTATCTGGTGTACTGGGATGTCTTCGGACGCGCAGGATCGAATGTCTGGACGTCACTCGCGTTTGCGGTGAGCTTCGCGGTTGTCTGCTTTCTGCCGGTCTGGTTCCTGTGGCGGCGGAAGATCTTTTTGCGGCTGTGACGAGGGCACAGCGTGTGGGGCATTGGAAGGCGGGTAGTGTGGAGTCGCTTGAACGCAGACTGCCCGCGCTCTATTTCGTCTTTGCGCTGCTACTGACCACGGTGCTGTGTTGGACGGCGGCGCCGTTTTTTGGCCCGGATGAGCCGAACCAGTCTCTTCGTGTGCTTGCGTTGATGCACGGTGAAATCCTGCCGCGGATGGGGCCGGATCAGGCCGGGGGGAACATCGACACCGGCGCTGTGCATGCGATGGATGCAATGGATTCCATCCGCATGCGATGGGAGCCGCAGAGTCCGGATTTTCACGACAGGAAGTATGGGCCGGTGACGCCGGAAGCGCAGGCGCGCTGGGCGGATGTGCGCTGGTCGGGCAAGAGGAGATTCGTCGGATTCGGGAATACAGCGACGTATCCGCCGGGTTTGTACGCGCCGGCGATGGCTGGATGGAAGATTGCACAGGCGGCGAATCTTACGATCTTTGCGAGCCTGCGATTGGCGCGGTGGCTGACTGCGTTCACCGCAGCTCTGCTTGGCTGGCTGGCGTTGCGTTGCAGTGGGCGCGGCGCGTGGATGTTGCTGCCGCCGTTGTTGCTGCCGAGTCAATTGTTTCTGCAGGCAACGTGCTCGCAGGATGCACTGCTGTTGCCTGTTTCCGCGCTGGGTGTGGCGCTGATCTGCAGGGCGCTCGATGAGCGGCGGGTATTGGGCGGTGGCGAGTTAGTGGTTGCGACGGTGCTGTTCGCACTTTGCGCGATGGCCAAGCCGCCGTTTGCGGCGCTCGGACTGTTGATCTTTGTGCCCGCTGTGGAGTTGAAGCAGCGTGGATGGAAGCTGTGGGCGAAGCAAGCCGCGAGCTTCGCGAGCGTTGTGATTGCATGCGGGGCGTGGTGGCGATTGGTGGCGCGCTTTGGAGTGGACACTGCCGATGAAGCCGATCCTGTTGGTCAGGCGGCGTTCCTCAGGTCGCATCTATTCGCGGCGTCTGCCGCCGTGTTCAGGGGAACGGCGGATGCAGCGTGGGATTTTGTCCACCGTGGTCTTTATGTCGTTGGATGGAACGATCTGTTGCCCCATCACGGGGCTGCTCTGGTGTTGAGTGTCTGTCTGCTGGTGATTGCGTGGAGGGCCCCGGGTGCCGGTGTGCGAAGCTGGCGCGCGCGGATCCTGATCGCGGTCGCCGTAATCATTCCGCTGATAGCCATCTCCGTCGCCGAGTATTTGATTTGGACACCAGTGGGACTGCAGACCGTGTATGGTGTGCAGCCGAGATATTGGCTACCCGCGTTCCCCGCTATGATGCTGCTCGTGACAAGCTGGCGCATGCAGAGGCGCGAGAAGCCTGAACGCAGAGGATGGTTGTTGTTTTCGGCGACGATCTTGCTCGCGTGCATCGCATGCACGCTTCCGTGGATGGAGGCGAGAGCGTTCTATCGTGCCGAGTTGATGCAGGCGGTGCTGATCAATCTGCGTTGAGCAACAATACTTGGGCGACAATGTTGCGAGGAGATCAACGTGGCGTTCGATGGATTGCGGGATTGGATGGAGGCGCTGGAACGTGCGGGCGAACTGAAGCGCGTGAAGGCGGAGCTGTCGCCGGTGCTGGAGATGGCCGAAGTCGCAGACCGCGCGGTGAAGGGCAACGGGCCCGCGCTGTTGTTTGAAAATGTGGCGGGTTACAAGGGCGCCCGTGTGCTGATGAACCAGTTCGGCAGGGAACGCAGGATGCGTATGGCGCTTGGGGTGGATTCGCTCGACGATGTGGCGAAGCGCATTGAAGCGCTGCTGCATCCGGTACCGCCGACAAGTCTGATGGACAAGCTGAAGATGCTGCCGATGGTCGCGGAGGTCGGGTCGTACTTCCCGAAGATCGTCCATCGGAAGCGCGCGCCTTGCAAGGAGGTGATCCTGCGTGGTGACGATGTTGACGTGCTGAGGTTTCCGGTGCTGACGACGTGGCCCGATGACGGTGGCCCGTTCATCACGCTGCCGTGCGTCGTGACGAAGGACCCTCGCAGCGGCAAGCGCAACGTCGGGATGTATCGGATGCAGGTGTACGACGGCAAAACCACGGGCATGCACTGGCAGCGGCAAAAGGTTGCGGCGGAGCACTTTCGCGACCGGCTGCGCGAGGCAGCGGAGAGCACGGCCGGCGCTGTGGATGTGATGGCGCGCACGGCGGGAGGAACGACGGCTGCTGTGGATGTGAGCGGAGTTCCGCAGCATGTGGTGACGAAGATTCGCGGTGAGCGCATGGAGGTAGCGGTTGCGATCGGTACGGACCCGGCGGTCACCTTTAGTGCAATCGTGCCTGCTCCGCCGGAGGTCGAGGAGTATCTCATTGCAGGATTCCTGCGCGGGAAGGCAGTTGAGCTGGTGAAGTGCGAGACGGTGGACCTGGAAGTTCCGGCGACCTCTGAGATCGTGCTCGAGGGCTATGTGGAACTCGGTGAGTTGCGTGGTGAAGGGCCGTTTGGTGACCACACTGGTTTTTACACGATGACGGAGGAGTATCCGGTCTTTCACATCACCTGCATCACGCATCGCAAGAATCCTATCTACGCTGCGACGATTGTCGGAAAGCCGCCGATGGAAGACGCTTGGATGGGCAAGGCGGTCGAGCGAATTTTCCTTCCGCTGATGAGGCTGACGCTGCCGGAGATCGTGGACGTGAACCTGCCGCCCGAAGCGGTCTTTCACAACCTGATGATCGTGAGCATCAGGAAGTCCTATGCGGGGCACGCGCGCAAGGTGATGAATGGAATCTGGGCGATGGGCCAGGCGATGTTCACAAAATGCATCATCGTCGTCGATGAAGACTGCGACGTGCAGGATCTGAGAGAAGTGACATTGCGCGTCGCGAACAATATCGACCCAGAGCGTGACATTCAGTTCACGCTGGGGCCGGTGGATTCGCTGGATCACGCGAGCCGGCTGCCGAACTTCGGCAGCAAGATGGGAATTGATGCGACGCGCAAGTGGGCCGCGGAAGGGTTCACGCGTCCATGGCCGGCGATGCTCGAGATGCCTCATGAGGTGAAGCGGCGTGTGGCGGCCGTCTGCAAGCAATTGGGCTTAGACTAGCGCGTTTAATTCATCGCCGCGGCGATGACTAGTGCATCCAGGGCGGAGCTCTGGCGGGTGGCATCGGTGGAATCCACCGGTCCTTGCCACAGCGCGCCGAAGCGATTGCCGCTGTTGTCGTTTGTCCAGATGCTGTCGGCGTTTGCGTCGGCAAAGGACTTGTACTGGGCGTTTGGCGCCGCGGCATACAGCGCCATCAGGTTGCGCATGAAGATGCCTTTGAACTGTGGCGCATCGCCGCCGGATACGCCGTGATCGACAAGAATGCCATTGGACGTCAGCATCCCGGAGTTGGGTGAGAGCACCGCGTTCGCGATGCTTTGTGCATGCGCGAGCAAAGTTGGATCAGAGGCGGCCTTGGCAAGTTCCACCAAGCCGCCGAGGATGACGCCCTGGTTGTAGCTCCACACGATGCCATTGTTGTTGGTGCATGCGGCCGGGTTGCTGCTGTTCAGCCCGTCATTGATAAGCCCGCTGGCATTGATCATCCCGGATGCCAGGAACCACGTCCATTCCTTCTGCGCCCATGCGAGATAGCCGCCGGAGGTATCGCCGCTCGTGCGATTGGCGAGCTTTGCGGCCACTGAGAGAAAGAGCTCGTTGGCGATGGCATTCTTGTATGTGCGTGCTGTGCTCCACCATATGCCGCCGCCACAGGTCGCGGTGTCCCATCCGCCGGTCATATACGTGAAGATCGTCTCGGCCATGGAGAGATACGCCTGATTGCCCGTGAGGTCGTAGGCGTCGATCCACGCAAGCGCCCACCAGCCGCTGTCGTCGTAGAACATGTTCGTGAAGTTCGGGTGACCGCCGGAGCCGGTCTGCGCTTTGCTGAAGGTGTTCTCGATGACGGAGACGTAGCCGGTGTCGTTCGCGACACGCTCATAATTGACGAGAGTCGTGATTGCGTTGGCCGTATGCCACCATCCGGCCGGCGAGGCGTACTGGCCAGTGCCCGAGTCATACCAGGTCTGCAGACTCTGAACGGCAAGCGTCGCCTTCTGCAGATAGCTGGAGGCATTTACGGGCATACTCGCTGCTGCCACCGTTCCGCTGCCGCATGCGGCCGGTGCAAGGCACAGGGCACAGGCGAGCGCCACAGATGCGACGGTTCGAAATGATTTCGTGCGTAGCATGATGAGAGAGCGGTCTCTCGGACAAAATGATACAGGCAGATATACTGAGACTTGCGGCGTAACGCACATATTTCGTTCTCTGGAGAGGCGTTTGGCGAAGGCGGAGATTGGAATCATCGGCGGCAGCGGACTCTATGGCATGCCCGGGCTGACCGACGTTCGTGAAGAAAAGATTGAGACACCGTTCGGAGATCCGAGCGAGGCATTTGTTCTTGGAAAGCTTGAGGACCGCGATGTAGCTTTCCTTGCACGTCACGGCAAAGGTCATCGCATTCTGCCCACCGAGTTGAACTTCCGCGCGAATATTTACGCGATGAAGAAGCTCGGCGTGGCCAGCATCCTGAGCGTCAGCGCGGTGGGCAGCCTTAAGGAAGAGCACAAACCGACCGACTTCATCGTTCCCGACCAGTTCATCGATAGAACGTTTGCACGGTCGAGTACGTTCTTCGGCTACGGTGTTGTGGGACACGTGGCGTTCGGTGATCCTGTCTGCCCGATCGTCGTGGACACCTTTGTTAAGGCCTGCGAAGAGGTCGGCGTCGTCGGCAAACGCGGCGGCACGTATGTCTGCATGGAGGGCCCGCAGTTCTCCACGCGCGCGGAGAGTAATCTCTACCGCTCATGGGGCGCGGATGTGATCGGCATGACCAACCTGCAGGAGGCGAAGCTCGCGCGCGAGGCGGAGATCAGCTACGCCACGCTGGCGATGGTGACGGATTACGACTGCTGGTATGAGGGCCATGATGATGTCACGGTTGAGCAGGTGATTGCGGTCATGCATCAGAACAGCGGCAACGCCCAGAAGGTCGTAAAGGCTGCCGTGCGTCTGATGCCCAGTGATCTGAGTGCGAGTCCGGCGCAGACGGCGGCGAAGTTCGCAATCATGACTGACCGCAAGGTCATTCCGGAAGAGACGAAGCAGAAGCTGGATGTCCTGTTCGGCAAATATTTCTAACCCATATGCGGAGATTGAATGTCGATTCTTGTAGTCGGATCGGTGGCGTTTGATTCATTGGAAACGCCGAGTGGAAAGCGCGAGCGCGTGCTCGGCGGAGCGGCCACGCACTTTGCACTGGCAGCGAGCTACTTTACGAAGGTGCGAGTTGTTGGCGTGGTGGGCGAAGATTTTCTGCCTGAGCACGAGAACGTTCTCACCAACAAAGGCGTTGATACGAAGGGGATCGAGCGTGCCCCCGGAAAGTCCTTCCATTGGCGCGGCGCTTACCTGCGCGATCTGAACGAGGCGGACACGCTCGCGACCGACCTGAATGTGTTCGCCGAGTTTGCGCCCAAGATTCCCGCAGAGTACGCGGACTCCGAGTATCTGTTCCTGGCAAACATCGATCCCGTGCTGCAGTTGCGCGTGCGCTCGCAGATGCCGAAGGTCGCGATGGTGGCCGGCGACACCATGAACTACTGGATCAATGCGCATCGCGAAAATCTGCTCAAAGTGCTCCGCGAGATGGACGTGTTGCTGATCAACGACAAAGAGGCGCAGATGCTCAGCGGAGAATCAAACGGTCTGCGCGCCGCCGAGGCCGTGATGGCGCTCGGCCCGAAGTCGCTGATCGTGAAGCATGGTGAGTACGGAGCGACGGCCTACTTCAGCGAGCGCAGCTTTGGCGATGGGGTCAAGCGCCGTCCGTTTCGCGCGCCTGGTTTGCCACTGCACGAGGTTGTCGACCCTACCGGTGCGGGCGACTCGTTTGCCGGCGGCTTCTATGGCTTTGTCGCCTCGCAGCAGCAGCTCACGCCGGAGCTCTTCCGTCGCGCCATGTTCTACGGCAGCGCGATGGGCTCCTTCGCCGTCGAGCGATTCGGCACGGAACGTCTGCAGCAGACGACACGCGCGGAGGTCGAGGAACGCATCGAGCATCTGCGCGAGCTGTCGCATCTCTAACCGGATGGCGAAACGCCACCGAAGCACAGAGGAGCGCGACGGGTGAAGAGTCCCCAGAAGCGACCGGCAAGCACAAAGACCATCACGCGTCCACGCCGCGGAGCGCGAACGCCTCCACCGTGGGATCCCGAGGCGGTGAGTGCGGCCACGCGCAGTGAGGTCTACCCGTTCACCGCCGCTGGGGTCGTGCTCGGTTTTTTTTCGCTGCTTGTTTGCTACTCCAAGGGCTACCTTTTGCTGTACGGTGATGCCGTCGCGCATCTCGGCATCGCGCGCCGCATTTTCGACTCAAATTATCCGGGCCTCGCACAACTCGGAGGCGTGTGGCTTCCGCTGCCGCATGTACTGATGCTGCCGTTCATCGGGAATATGCAGATGTGGCAGACGGGCTTCGCTGCGGTGCCGATGTCGATTCTGAGCTTTGCCCTGAGCGCCGCGGGCATATGGCGGCTTGCGCGCAGACTGATGCGGCCGCGCTGGGCGCTCGTCGCCACGACCTTCTATGCGCTGAACCCGAATCTTCTCTATCTCGCAACGACGGCGATGACAGAGGCGCTCTTTCTCTGCCTGCTCGTCTGGACGGTCGTCGCCGCGACTGAAACCGTCGCCGCACTGCGCGCAGGCCGCTCACGCGGGGCTGCGGGTGGCATGATCGCGGCGGGCATCCTTGTGCTCGGGCAGGTGATGACGCGCTACGACGGCTGGGTCATCGGTGCGGTCGTCTGGTGCTGGATCGCGTGCGAGCTGTGGCGCAGCAACGCGCAGCTCCGTCGCCGGCTGCTGACGCCGTTCATCTTCTTCACCCTGCTTTGTCTCGCCGGGCCCATCTTCTGGTTCTGCTACAACGCGCACTTCAAGGGCGACTGGCTCGACTTCCTGCGCGGACCGTACTCTGCCGCCGCGATTGAGCGCAAAACAGCGCCGCCAGGTCAGCACTATCGTGGATGGCACAATCCTGGCTGGGCACTGCTCTTCTATACGCGCACCGCGCAGATCGACGCGGCTGCGTGGGAGACCGGCTTCATTCTCATGATTGCCGCGCTCTACGCAGCGTGGCTGCAATGGCGGCGCCGCGCAGACGCCGGAGCTCGCGCACGGGCCGAATCTGGACTGTGGCTGCTCTGGCTTCCGCTGCCGTTCTACGTCTACTCCGTCGCCTACGGGTCGGTGCCGATCTTCATTCCGCAACTCTGGCCGCACTCCTATTACAACGCGCGCTACGGGATGGAGATGCTGCCGGCGCTTGCAATCTACGGCGCTCTCGCAGCGGAGCGTCTCGATCTGTGGCTTCGCGCACAGACCGCCGGCTGGGCTCGAATCGGCGCGCGCCTGTGGCAGCCGATCGCGATGTTGCTCTGCGTCGCTAACTGTATCGCCATGATGTACCGCATTCCGCTTGTGCTGAAGGAAGGCATCGTCAATGCCTCCACGCGTATTCCGTTTGAGCGCTCCATCGCCACGGTCATTGAAGGGCTGCCGCTGCAGACTCCGGTGCTGATGTCCACGACGGCGCATGTGGGCATCGCGCAGACCGCCGGCCGGCCGCTGAAGGACATTCTCAGTGAGGACGATGAGGTCGCCTGGCAGCAGGCACTTTCCGACCCTGCGCACCACGCGGCGATCGTGATTGCGATGGCCGGAGACCCTGTCGCAAAGGCTGTGGCAGCGCATCCCGAAGGATTAAAAGAGCTTGAGGTGATCTGCACCACGGGGCAGCCCTGCGCAAAGATTTATCAGTCCGAAGTGTGGACGCCGCAAACCACGCACTAGGGTGAACCCGCATCCTACGGTGTGTGGCGCATGAACGCAGCGTCACAGAGGCCGGCCGGAAAGTTCGCCGGCACACAGAACAATCCGAAGAAGAGCAGCAGCGCTCTCAGGCCTGACGGCCCCCCACGTGCGCTGAGAGGAGCAGAAGACTATGGGACTGTTTACACCGGATATGAATAACCTTCGGGAGCTGTACAGGACGATGTTGCAGCGGTCACTGGACAGCGAGCGCCAGATCGTCGATGACGGTCTGCCGGCGATGATTGAAAACTCAACAAACAGCCAGTTGAAGAACGCGTTTCGTACTCACCTGGAAGAGTCCAAGGAGCACATCTCCCGCCTTGAGCGCATCATGCGCGACAACGACGGCGAGGCGAGCAGATCCAAGTGCAAGGTGACTGCGGCCCTTATCAGTGAAGGCAGCGCGTCGGCCAAGGATGCCAAGGACCAGACCCTCCGCGACGTGGTTTTGATCGCGGCCGGTAATCAGGTGGAACATCACGAAATTGCAATCTATGGCACCCTTCGCAATATGGCCATCATTCTGGGCGAGGCCGAGCATGCAGCGCTGCTAGACAAGACGCTGGATGAGGAGAAGCATGCGGACAAGGTGCTGACCGAGCTTTCCGAACAGATCAACGTTGCAGCTCCGGTCGCCTGATCTTTCACGGTGAGAGCGTACCCGTGCCGTCAACATGCGGCACGGGTCCTTTTTTTGCTGCGCTCGTGGGGTGACGTCGCGGGTGCATGGCTGCTGCGTGTTCCGGGCGCGGTAGTATCCTGACTCGGTGTTGACCCCCGTCAGTCACATCAGTTTTCTCCAGCAGATGGCGCTAAGCGGCCCGGCGGCTCGCCGTCTGCTCGTCGCGTGCGCACTCGGCGGAGCCATCGGGCTTGAGCGCGAGTGGCATCATAAGGACTCCGGCCTGCGAACCAACATGCTCATCTGCATGGGCGCAGCACTGTTCACGATCATGAGTGTGATCCTCGCCGGCGACTCGACGCCGAATAAAGGACAGGTGGCGGCGAACATCGTGCAGGGTGTCGGCTTCTTGGGCGCAGGGCTGATTCTGCATACGAAGAGTCGCGTACTGGGACTGACGACCGCCGCCACCGTGTTTGTCGTGGCCGCCATCGGTATGGCCTGCGGCGACGGCATGTACATGGCGGCGCTCATCGCCACGGTCCTTCTGCTTGCCGCATTGCAGATTATCGGAGCGATGGAGGCCAAGCTCGGATGGAAGCGCTATCCGATGGTGTATGAGGTGCGCGCCGAGGTCGGCTCGGTAATGGGCAAAGACGTCGTCGGCGCGGAGCGTGCTGAGGAGCTCGCCAAGCAGGTTACTGCTGCGCGCTTTCGAATGATGTCTGCCATCATCAAGGTGCTGGACGCAGTCGGGCAGCGGCTGCAGGTAATCGATCGTGACAATGTGGCCGGTTGGGAGCGCGTCTCCTTCACGCTTAATGCGACAAAACGAAAGCACGCCCAGGTGCTTGCCGAGTTGAAAGCGAATGACGCCACGGATCACGTTGTGGTCTTCGATGATGCGGAGGTCGAGTGAGTTCGCTTCAGTTTGTGAAGGCGCATGCCTGTGGAAACGACTTCCTCGTCATCGAGGAGAGCGCCGCTGCAGGCCGGCATGCCGCATTGGCGAAGAGACTTTGCGAGCGTCACACCGGCATCGGTGCCGACGGCATCGAGTTTCTCGAGCGCAAACCGGACGGCACCTTCTTCCTGCGGCTCTTCAATGCCGATGGCAGCGAGGCGGAACTCAGCGGTAATGGAACGCGCTGTGTGGCCGCGTGGCTCGCGCAAAATGAGAACCTCACGCAGATGACCTTCGGCACGCACGGCGGCACGCGCACGTGCCGCGTGCTTAGCCGCGATGGCGCAACGTGGTGGATCGAGAGCGGCATGGGCGTTCCCCGTGTGATGCGTAGAGCGATTGGAATCGACCGCGTAAACGGTGTGATTGACGGCGCGTTGGTGAACGTTGGTAATCCACACTTTGTCACGTTCGTAGACACAGATGATTTTTCGAGCCAAGGCATGAGTTGGCAGCAACTCGGCGCGATCATCAGCGTCGATCCAATGTTTCGCTTCGGCACCAATGTTGAGTTCGTGCGCATTCTGAGCGCCAACGAGATCGAGTTCCGCATCTACGAGCGCGGTGTGGGCCCGACGCACTCGTCCGGGACCGGCACGTGCGCGTCATCCGCCGCGGCCATCGTCGTTCACGGTGTGGAACGCGACCTGAGCGCTACGTCCATCGGCGGTCGTCAGCGCGTCGTGTGGCCGGCGAACGACCAGGAGATGCTCCTCACCGGTCCAGCAGAAATCATCTGCCGTGGCGAGGTGGAGCTTGCGTGAGCCGCTGCGCCCGCGGCTGCGGGACGGAAGCCGGGTCGCCGTCGTCTCGCCCGCCTCGGCTGCGAAGCCGGAGCTCGTCGAAGCCGGCGTCGAGCGCCTGTTGCACTTCGGCTATCGGCCCGTCCTCATGCCGCATGCGCTCGCACGCGGCCCGCTCTACTACGCCGGCACGGCAGAGCAACGCGCGCACGATCTGCACTCAGCCTTCGCCGATCCTCAGATTGAGGGCCTGCTCTGCACGCGCGGCGGATGGGGTTCCGCGGAGCTGCTGCCGCGCCTCGATGCCTCCATCGTGCGTGCAAATCCGAAGGTCTTCGTCGGCTACAGCGACCACACGTCGCTGCACGTGTGGTTCTGGAACGAGCTCCGCATCATGAGCTTCTACGCCCCGATGGTCGCTGCCGACTGGTCCAGCCTTGATGGTGTGCATCGCGCATCCTGGTACTCCGCCGTTGAAGGCAGATCCCGATGGCACGTGGGTGCCGACGACGGCCTGCGGTGCCTGCGCGGTGGCGAGGTCCATGGCCGGCTGCTCGGCGGCTGCCTCTCGATCATCGTGGAAGGCCTCGGCACACCATGGGCCCTGCGCATCGACGAACCGACCATCCTCTTCCTCGAAGACATCGGCACCAAACCCTACCAGTGGGACCGCATGCTGCATCATCTGCACGCCGCCGGCCTGCTGAAAGACGTGCGCGGCATCATACTCGGAGACATGACCGCGAACGTGAAGCCTGACGAGATGGAGATGCTCGAAGCCGCATGCCTGCACGCGCTCGAAGACTTCGTCGGCCCGATCGCGATCGGCTTGCGGAGCGGGCACGTCACCGGGCAGAACCGTTCGCTGCCGCTCGGCGCGTGGGTAAAAATGAGCAACGACATCGTGGAGGAAGCCTCGTGAGTAGCGCGAAACACGTGCATCTGATCGGAATCTGCGGGACCGCCATGGCATCACTCGCCGGCATGCTGCGCGCGCAGGGCCACCGCGTCACCGGCTCCGATACCGCGGCCTATCCGCCGATGAGCGATCAACTCCGCGCCATGGGTATTCCCATCATGGAGCCTTACGCCGCAAAAAATCTCGAGCCGCGCCCTGACATCGTCGTCGTCGGCAACGCCATCTCGCGCGGCAATCCAGAGCTCGAAGTCGTTCTCGACGACCGCATCCCGATGACCTCGATGGCCGCGCTCATCCACGACGAATTTCTGCTTGGCCGCGAGCGCTTCGTCGTCTGCGGCACGCACGGCAAGACCACCACGACGAGCATGCTCGCGTGGATCTTCGAAACTGCATCGCGCATGAAGAGCGAAGATGCCGCGCAATGGAAGCCGTCGTTCCTGATCGGCGGTGTCGCCGAAAACTTCGGCACGAGCTTTCACGTGCAGGAAAGCACGCGTCCCTTCATCCTCGAAGGCGACGAGTACGACACCGCCTTCTTCGACAAGGGCCCGAAGTTCCTCCACTACTTCCCAGACGCCGCCATCCTCACACACGTCGAATTCGACCACGCCGACATCTACGCCGATCTGGAAGCCGTGAAGACCGCATTCAAGCGCATGGTGAACCTCATCCCGCGCCGCGGCCGGCTTGTCGCCTTCGATGACAGTGAGAACGTCACCGAATGCGCCGCGCGCGCCTTCTGCAAGGTCGAGCGCTACGGCTTCCTCAAGGATTCGTACTGGCGTGCCGTCAATCTCCGCCAGGATGGCGCCTCAACCTCGTGGAAGCTTCTTCGCGGTGGCCTCGAATTCGCGCGCCTGCGCCTTCCGATGGCCGGCGAGCACAACGCGCTCAACGCCACCGCTGCCGCCGCGCTCGCCGCAGGGCAGGGCGTTCCCGTTGAAGCCATCGAAGCTGCCATCGCTACGTTCAAGAGCGTGAAGCGCCGCCTCGAAGTCCGCGCCGAGGTCGCCGGCGTCACGGTCATCGATGACTTTGCGCATCATCCCACGGCCATTCGCGAAACCCTGCGCGCACTGCGCGGCGCGTACTCCGGCCGCCGTCTCTGGGCCGTGCTGGAGCCGCGTTCCAACACACTCCGGCGCAATGTCTTTGAGCGCGAGCTCGTCGATAGCCTCTCGCTTGCCGATGAGGTCGTGCTCGCGGCCGTCTTCAAGAGCGACGCAATTCCAGTGCTCGAGCGGCTTGAGCCGAGTCACGTCGTCGAAGCTCTGGTCGCGCGCGGAGTGCCCTCAGTGCTCTGTGCAGACGCAGATGCAATCGTCGCCGAGATCGTGCCCCGCGTGCGCTACGGTGACGTGATCGCAATTCTGTCCAACGGGGGCTTCGGAAGAATCTATGAGAAGCTGCCCAAGGCCATTGAGACCGGATCGCATCTCGAACGCCGCAGAGATACTTAGCCACTTAGCCACTCCTCACCCATGGCAAGAACACGTTCGATATCCTGACACCTATGTTCGCTTTGGTTCGCATGCTGACCGTGTACCTTGTTGTCGGCGTGCCCGCTGGATTGATCGGGATCCCGTGGTCCGCGCTGCGCAAGAGCTTCGTGATGATGTACGGCTGGGGGATGAAGATTGCCGCGCTGGGCGCGAAAGCTGCCGGCATTCGCGTGCGTGTCGAGGGACGCGAAAACATCCAGCCCGGCGTTCACTACATCTTTCTCAGCAATCACGTATCGAATCTCGATCCGACCGTTCTGTTGCCGGCGATTCCCGGTATGACGAGCGTCTTTATCAAGAAAGAGCTGATGAACATTCCGCTGCTCGGCACGGCGATGCGCATGGGGAAATACGTTCCTGTCTCACGCGCCAACTCACGCGAAGACGCGCAGCGCAGCGTCGAAGTGGCGGCCGAGGCGCTCAGCAGCGGCCTGCACATCACGGTCTTTCCTGAGGGCACGCGCTCGCCGGACGGCCAGCTGCTGCCGTTCAAAAAGGGCGCATTCTTTCTAGCAGAGGCGACCGGCGCGCCCATCATTCCGGTTGTGATCAGTGGAACCGAGCGGATGATGCCGAAAGGAACTGTCCGCATCACACCCGGCGAGGCATACCTCAGATTTCTTCCACCGATTCGTCCGCAGGATGCGACATCGCGTGAAGATCTGATGGAACGTGTACGTGCCGCGATGGAGGCAGAGCTCGAGCGCCGCCGCGCTGTCGCGCAATCCGGAACGTCAGCTACTTGACGATGGCGTTGTAGCCGTCCACGATCAGTCGCTCGCGCATGGCCTCTGCATCGGCCTTCGTTGCAAAGGGACCCACCTGGATGCGAATCAGATTATCCTGCGTTGCCGTGCGCTCGGACACCTGGTATCCCTTGGTGTGCAGCGCATTCACCAACAGGTCCGCATCGTCCTTGTGCGCCGCGGAGATGGCAGCGATCTGCACAACGAATGCGCCGCCAGGAGTGATCGCCGGCGCCGCAGCTTGCGTGGGCTTCGCGGGTGAGCTCGGCTGGGTTGCGCTAGTGGGCCGGGTTGCGGCTGGTGCCGTGGTGTGTGCCGGTGGGGGTTGCGGCTGAGTCACCGCTGCGGGAGAGTTTTCCGTAACGGCAGGCTGGCGCGATGCAGCAGGTACCGGCGATGAACTCGCTCGAGCCGCCGAAGGAGAGTTCGGGGAAGGCTTGAAGTTGTCGAAGGTGGGATTTCCCGTACCGGCAGGTTCGGTGTCACTCGTCGCTGCAGGAAGCGCGGCATTCGGCGGCGTCGTCGACTTGCGTCCGAGGTTATAGCCGAAGCCGAAGAACACTCCGCAGAGGAGCACCAGGCCGAGGAAGATCGCGAGAATCGCACCGGTGCTAAGAGTCAGCTCCCGCTCGCGTTGCGGAAGCTCGTCTTGTTCGTCGTCGAGGAGGCGGCTCATGAGGTCTTGCTGCGAACTAGAAACGGAGGTAGAAGCCAATGGTCGGCTGAAGCGTGGTTGTGCGCTGCTTGATGGTCAGATAGTTCTGACCGAAGTCCGGCGCGAGGAAGAAGTTCTCCCGGAATGAAGCACGCACGCCGAAGTTGATGAGCACATCCTTCTGCAGGCCAACGTTGTAATAGTAGGTTGCGCGAAATTGGTGCGGCGCCCCTTCGCCACCGCCGGCGGTCGGCTTGAAGTCCGTCGTTCCCGCGCCCGCAGACACGAACGGCTGAAAACCGAAGATCGGGTGTGGCGGCGTGATCAGATAGCCGAAGCTGGTCTCGTTCGCGGTGTTCTGAATCTGAAACAGGCTGGACCCGTTGGGTGCGGGCGAGTAATTCTCCGTATAGCGCGCCCATCCATAGTTGAACTCAATACCAAAGTATGGCTTCGCTGTGTAACGGATGCTGCCCAGGGCGCCCACTGTGTTGGACCCATACAGTGACATCACCGTGCCATGGTTCGTAGCGCCGGTAGGCAGGACCGGCCCGCTGACCGTCTTGTTCAGCGCACCCGCGCCGCTGATGCCGAAGTCGATCTTCGCCATCTGGCGGCCGAATGCGGTTGTTTGTGCGGCGGCGATGCCGGTAAGGGATAGGAAGAGTGTCGCGGTGGCGAGCATGGCTCGCGAAAGGCTGTGCATCAGACGAGAAGGCTCCGGGCGCTTTGTGCGCTCTGTCCTAGTCTAAACCTTTGTTCTGCCGGGCGCGCCGGGCGATGCGGGTGAGCACGGTGGTTCCGGCTCCGAGAATGACGCCACACAGGACTGCGGTCCACGGGTTGATTCCGGGCTGAGCCGTAGCTGGAAGCAGCGTTGCGATGGAGTAGATGAGCAGGATTGTTGCGCTTAGCGGAAGCAGCCAATGCAGTATTCGCCTTGTCTGCAGGAGTAACACCGCCATCGACAGAATGATCTGCAGAACAGATTCGGCACTGGGGTGACGCAGCCACAGGCTCGCCGCAGCGAGCAGCGTCAGAAGCGCACCAACCGCCCCGGGAAGAATCGTGCCAGGCCGGTTGAGTTCCACTGCGACCAACGCGACTCCCACCGTAAAAAGCAGGATCGCGATGTTTGGTGTCAGCGTCGCAAGTAGCGGGAGCATTGCGCTGTCAGCGTACCGTCTGGCCGCGCTGCTGCAGGTTCTGGCGCATCGCAATTGCCGCTGCATTCGCAGGTTCGACATGCAGAGCCCGCGAGACGTCGTCGGCAGCAGCGGGGAGATGATTCTGCGCGACGTCCAGCCGGGCCAGCACGAGCAGCGCCGGCACGTTAGGCTGAAGGTTCAGCGAGCGCTGCGCTTCGGCACGTGCTTCCTTAGCATTGCCGCTGCGTTCGCGGACCTCGGCGAGGCCGGCGTGCGCTGCTGCGCTGTTCGAGTCGGCTGCAATTGCCGACTGAAACTGCTGCTCCGCCTGCGGGAGCAGGCCCTGGGTGAGGTAATCGCGTCCCAGGGACGTGTACTCCGCCGCGCGCTGTGCGGGCGCAAGCGTGGCCATGCGGGCGGCGCGCAACTGATCAAGCTGGAACGCGGCCTGGCGGAACGCGGCCTCGGAGTAGTTGCGCCGGATACGTTCGACAGGAGCAAAGCCGCCGTTCGGATCGAGCTTCGATCCCACGGGAGCGATGGCGAGGTGCGCGCGTAACGAGCCGGCCTCCGGATCCTGTGGCTTCAGTTTCAGCGCCGCATCGGCTTCTTTGAGTGCAGCCGGCAGATCTCCTCGGCGATAAAGCGCAATCGCAAGGTTGTAGTGGTAGTCCTCGTCCGACGGGTCAGCGGCGGACGCACGCTGGAAGAGCGCCACACCATCCTTACCCTGTCGGCTGAGCGCGACGCCCTGGTTGTTGACAACCTCGGGCAGCGGGAGGCGGCCCGCAACGAACTCGAATGCAGTGGCGGCGCCGGCGTAATTTGCGGAGTTGAAGCGGGCCAGACCCAGGTAGAAGTTCGCCTCGAGGGCTTGCGGATCCGAGAGCGGGACCTTGGCGAGGGTCGCGGCTGCGGAGTCGTAGTCGCGCGCGAGGTACTCCTGTTTGCCGAGCGCAAGGAGTGCGGCGGCGTAGTTTGGCGCGGCGGCGACTGCAGTCTTCAGGCGCTCAAGCGCCTCAGCCGAACTAGATGCGTTGATGCCGCGAATGTAATCCTCGAAGGCCGGCAGCGGAACCGCGCTTTCGCCGGCTGCGAGGAAGGTCTGCTCCGCCACGTTCAGGTTCGGCTCGATGACGCGGGCGACCTTCCAGGCGATGGAGTTCTCGGCGTCGTAGAGGTGATCGAGTGGGCCCACGCCATTGACCAACGGCGAGAGGCGAAGCTGGTCGACGGAGAGCACCTGGGACTCGATAGAGATGGAGTGCTCGGCCACGGTGAAGTCGCCGATCACTACGTAGTCAGCGTCGAGTTGTTGAGCGATGCGGATGGTGGTGGCACGGGAGGGGCGGAAGTCGGCGGGGAGGCCGAGGTGGGTGAGGGCGAAGACGCGGTCGTCGTGGGAGATGGTGAGGAAGCCGGCGGAGTTGAGGCGGCGGTCGAGCGTGTCGGGGAAGGAGTTGCCGATCCAGTTGAGGGTCGCGTTGCCGGAGCGGTTCTCGAAGGGGAGAACGAGGATGACCTTTCCTCCGGTGAGCGATTGCGCGCTGAGGATTGCGGGCGAGAGGGAGAGAAGGATGAGGAAAAATATTTTGGCGAGGCGGGTGCCGGCGGGGTCGAGGGCCATCGGGAGTAGTTTAGCGGAGTGGTTTCTGGGGGTACCCCCTCCCCCCCGTACTTTTTGCGCAAAGTCTTCGGAAAAGGGAACTTAGGTCTGGACTTCGCTGTTCGATTGCAAGGGCCAAGTGGGCGGCGGAGAAAAAGAACCCCCGGTTTTGGGGGCTGGTTTTGTCAAGGAGGGGTGGTGCGCTCCGTAGCGGAGGAAGCCCAGGCCGACGCGCATGTTGCGGATGAGCGGAGGGGGGATGGTGATCGCGAGGGTGATGCCGAAGGCGGCGTGCGCAAGGGCGAGCGGGATGATGTTGCGGTAGTGGAGGAAGAGCAGGCAAGAGAGGAATCCCCACAGGAGGGTGATGGGCACGAGGATGGGGTTGGGAAGGTGGGCGAGTGCGAACATGACCGCGGCGAGGAGGGCGGCGAGGCGCCGGGATTGGGTAAGGAGGAGCAGGCGGCGCAGGAAGACGTCCTGCAGGAGGATCTGCTGGACGAGGGCCCAGAGTGCGTATCCCCAGAAGCGCGAGATGAATTTTGACGCAGAGGGTGGCGTGTGCAGGGTGTGGAGGTGCGCGGCGACGAGGACCAGGATTGCGGCGAGCAGCAGAGCGGCGATGGCGATCCAGAGAGAGCGGAGAAGATTGGTACGGCGGAGGCCAAGCTTTTCGCAGCTTCGGAAGGAGAGGGCGAGGACGGCGGCGAGGACGATGACGGCAGTGATGTAGAGGATGCGCTGGATGGGATTTGGCGTCCAGATGACGAGCAGGATGAGCGTGTAGGAGATGGTGAGCTCGAGGAGTGCGCGGCGGCGGGACATCTGAAGGGATGACGAGAGGAGATGAGGGTGAGACCCCTGCCGATTTGTGTTGCGCCGGGGTTCGCTCAATGAAAGCGCGGTTTTTATTCCATGTCCGCAGTTTTTGACGCAGCGGGGAACAGAGCATTTTTGTCAGCACGGCGTGGAGCTTGATTGACATCTCCCGCTGCCGCCAATATTGTCACCATATTCGCAACAGTTGAGTCCTGCAGGTCATTTCTGCCAGGACCGGAGAGTCTTCGTTTTCGATGCATCGGGTAGCGAGGCGAAGCCGCAGGGCTGGCCTCTTCACCTTGTCAGGAGGCGTATGTTGCTGCGAAAGTCCCCCCTCTTCCTTGTCACCCTTCTTCTCAGTGCTTCGATTACTCTTGCCCAGGGCACAACCAGCCGCATCTCGGGCACAGTCACTGATTTGACGGGCGCGGTGGTGCCGAATGCGACGGTCACCGCAACCAATGACGCGACGGCTGTCTCGTTCACGACGCACAGTTCCGGCGCGGGCACCTACGCGTTCGAGTCGCTGCAGATCGGCAGCTACACGGTGAAGGTCGATGCGCCGGGCTTCGCGGAGTTCGTCTCCAAGAACAACGTGCTCGCCATCGGTGTGCCCACCAGTGTGGATCCCAAGCTGAAGCCGGGGTCCAATACTGAGACCGTCACAGTGGAAGGTGGGTATGGACTGGTCCAAACCGAGTCTTCCGGCAACTTTGGCGGGATCATCGACAGCGTCACGATGACACAGCTTCCGATTGTCGGCGTGCGCGGCCGGAATCCGGTCGGTTTCACGCAATATATGCCAGGCGTGATCCAGAACAACTCCGCCAATGCGGCCGGCGGCGACATCATCGTGAACGGATCGCGCGACCGCGCGTGGAACTACGTGCTCGATGGCATCGACGATAACGAGACCTCTTCGGGCGGGTCGAACACGTCGCCCTCGCACCAGAACCCGGACATGCTGGCGGAGTTCCGCGTGATCGTTTCCAACCCGACGGCGGAGTATGGCCGCAACTCGGGCGCCCAGGTGCTAATGGTCACGAAGTCGGGCACCAATCACTTCCACGGGAATCTGTTTGAGTTTTACCAATCGCCTTTCCTGCAGGCGAACACCGCGGCGGCGAAGGCCCAGGGCCTCTCCCGTCCGCAGTTCGTGCAGAACATTCCCGGCGGGTCACTGGGTGGACCGATCCTGCGGGACAAGCTCTTCTTCTTCGTCAACGTGGAGCTCTTACACGCGCTTTCAAGCTCCGTGGTTACGCGCACGGTGTATACGCAGTCTGCCCGCAACGGCCTTCTGCGCTATGTAGTGAGCCCGAATGGAATCGTCCGGATTGGCAATGCCGGTACAGCGCTGGTCAAGAATACGGATCCCAATACAGATGCGAACTTACCGTACAGCGCCGGACCGTCGATTGATGCGAGCGGCAACGTCAAGCTGCTGCCCGGCACAACGCTGGGGACCTATGACATGGTGGCTAACGACCCGGCACACATAGGGCTTGATCCGGCTGTGAAGGCCTATCTCGGCCTGGCGCCATTGCCGAACAACTTCTCTTTTGGCGATGGATTGAACACGGCGGGTTATACGTTCGCCGCGCCCGCTACGGACAAGCAGGTCGATTCGACCGTGAAGATCGACTACACGATCAATCGGAAGAACACGCTGTTTGGCCGCTACTCGCAGGGGCACCAGAACACGTACGCCGATGTGGTGAACGGAGGACTGCAGGCGTTTCCGGGTCTTCCCGCGACGGTGAACACCTTCCGTCAGCCACGCAATCTCGCTTTGAACTGGCGGTTCTCGCCGACGACCAGGGTCACCAACGAGTTCGTCACCGGCTTCAATCGATTCGGATACGCGTTCGTGAATCCCGGTTACGCCACTTCCACGCAAACGCCATTCAATCCCAATCTGGTTACGGCACCGCTCTCCAGCTACGTATCCAACAACCGCTATCTCACTACCATTCAACTGGTGGATAACTTCTCGGTCGCACACGGGGCGCATCTTTA
>Ga0070741_10005185_pt1 | contig 29268 bp, 28 predicted proteins | sample Coa_R1_4_FD_66440 | JGI IMG/M metagenome (GOLD analysis project Ga0070741, IMG submission 66440) | Surface soil microbial communities from Centralia Pennsylvania, which are recovering from an underground coalmine fire - Coalmine... | ecosystem: Environmental > Terrestrial > Soil > Unclassified ... | reverse complement strand
GTACCCGATCCGAAGCGGGAACCACGAGTCCCCGCCCGACGTTTGAGATTGGTGCATGGATCACGATTGGATGCGTTATGCGGCGTGCCGGGATCGCTCTCCGGCGCAGTTCTTCCCCTCCGACGGCGTCGGCGTGGAGGTCGCCAAGCGGACGTGCGTCGAGTGCTGCGTCCGGATGGAATGCCTCGAGTACGCCCTGATCCATCGGATCGACCACGGCGTCTGGGGGGGCTGCTCGGAGCGGGAACGCCGGCGGATCCTGCGCCGCCGCCGCACGCTCACCGCCACCTGAAGAGCGACACCACCGCCTGCGCCACCCTCCGGAGCCGCCCGGGCGGGTCGGCGTGGGGCAGGTCCTTGACCGCTCCGGCCAGGTCCATCCAGGGGGCGTCGGTCACGGCGGTGTAGACCATCCCGTCGCTCTCCCAGACGACCGCCTCCCCCACCGAGGCGGAGTAGGCCCGCATCGTGTGGCCGGCGATCTCGACCTCCCGGCCCCCGCCCGACTCCCCCGCCAGGCTCGTTTCGGCGCCCCGCAGGTGGCCCCGCTGCTCGAAGACCGACAGCCCGTGGAGCCCGTCGCTGAAAAACTGCTGGACCACGCCGCCCTTGGCCTTGTACGCCCCCACCAGCCGGTAGCCCTGCCCGATGCTGCTCTTGAGCTTGTAGGACGGGCCCAGATGGCGGGCCGGTGCCGGCTCCTCGGACCGGGTGGGCCCGGGGGCGGTGGCGACGGTCATTGCCCCGGGCCCCTCCCCGGCGCTGCTGCCGTCGGAGATCGTGGTGAAGGCCACCGACCGGGACGGCTGGCCCCGGGAGTCGAGCAGCTCCCGGCGGAGCAGGAGCCCGCTCTGGCGGTCGACGTAGAGACGTTCCCGGAGCCGGTCGCTGCCGGCGAGGAAGACGAGGACGAGCTCGGTGGGGCGGCCCGCCACGTCGGGACCGTCCTCCACCGCCAGCTGATACTTGGCCGTCGGCGGCGGCCCGAGGGCGGCGACGTCGTGGCCCCACAGGGTGAGCCAGCCGTCGCTGCTGTGGATCAGGCGCCGGGCGCCGGCGCCGACGACCTCGTCGCCCAGGCGCAGGACGCCGCCGGCGCTGTGGACGGGCACCTGGGCGGAATGCTGGGTGCGCCCGTCCCGCCATTCGACGTCGACGACACCGTCGAAGGGCTGCGACTCGGCCGCTTCGCGGGCCCGGTCGAGGAGCTCGACGGCGCTCGTCCCGGGCGCCGGTGCCGACGCCGCGGGCCCGGCCGCCGGCGCCCCGGAGGCGGCCAGGGCGGGGCCGGCCGGGACGAGGCCGCTGATCACCGTGCCGGCGGCGAGACACCCCACTGCCAGGCGTCGGCAGGCCGGGTTCACGGGCCGAAGCGGACGGGGACGGCGATCGGCGCCAGCTGGGACAGCGGGTCCTCGGTGATCGAGGCCCGGGCGGCATGGGTGTCGGCCAGCGACGGCAGGGACGGCGCCACCGAAGGGTCGCGGGGCAGGAGCAGGGCGACGATCGCCGCCGCCAGCGCCACCAGCGCCCACGCCGCCCGACGCCGCCGGCTGGCGGCCGACCGCTCAGGGCCCGGGTGGGGCCACGATGCGCCGGCCGCTCCGATCCCGAAGCCCCCCGGCACACCCGGAACGGCCCCGATCATCTCGTCGCCCCACAGCGGGCGGCGGGTGGCGTGGACCGGCATGATGCGGATCGCCCGCCGGGCCGCCGCCACCTCTTCCAGCTCTCCCTGGCAACCGGGGCAGCCAGCCAAATGGGCCTCGGCCTCCCGGCGGGCGGCCGGGGCCAGCTCGTCGTCGAGGAAGGCCGACAGGGCGTCGCCCAGATGGTCCCCGGGAGGACCGGGCGGCATCACTGGAGCGCTTCCCGCAGCAGGCGGCGACCCCGGTGGATGCGCGACCGGACGGTGCCCACGGGCACGGCGACGGCGTCGGCGATCTCCTCGTAGCTGAGCCCGACGACGTCGCAGAGCACGACGGCGGTCCGGAACTCCTCGGGCAGGCGGCGCAGCGCCAGCTGCACCTCGTCGGAGAGGCGGTCGGTCGGTTCGTCGGCGCCGGGAGCCGAGGGCAGCAGGCGCTCGGGATCCTCCGGGAGGACCTCGATCGGACGGCGGCGCTTGCGGCGCACCTCGTCGAGGAAGACGTTGGTCACGATCCGGGACAACCAACCTTCCATAGACCCCGGCCGGTAGGTCTCGAGCCCCTTGCGGACCCGCAGCAACGCTTCCTGCACGAGGTCGAACGCATCATCGTCGTTGCCGGTCAGCCGGTAGGCCACGTTGTAGAGGAAGCGCCCGTGGGTTCGGGCGACCTCCTCCCAGCTGGGGACCTCACCGGTCACCTGGAGGAACGCTGGCGCCGGCTTTCGAGTTCCCGGCCCGTCTTTGCCGGATCGCTCAGCCGGCCCCGGATCCGTGCCGGACCGGCTCAGCTCTTGGTGTCAGGGCTCTTGTTCTCGGGCTCGGCCTCCGCACCGGCGCCTTCGGACAGGCCCTTCCTGAATTCCCTCGACGACTCACCCAGCGAGCGGGCCAGCTTCGGCAGTTTCGCCCCGCCGAAGAGCAGCATCACGATGAGCAGGATGATGATGAGTTCCGGAGCCCCGAGTCCAGCCACGGGAGTGTCCTTTCGATCAAACAGCTGCGGTCACACCAGGACCTGGATGCCCCCTGATGCAGTTCATCCAGGTTACCGCCCCCCGACGGCCACGCCAGGGCGACCGTGGTGACCTTCATGAGACTAGGCCGAGCTTGAGCACTTCGAGATCGTCCAGGCCGCTGATCGAGAACGGGAGCGGACCGGCCGACACGATGATCTCGGCCACGCCGAGCGCCGCCCAGCCCGCCACCTGCTCGGCGATCTGCTCGACGGTGCCGACGAGGCGGCCCGTCCGCCACTGCTCCAGGGAGACATTGTCGAGCATCCCGCCGGGGGCGGTCTTCCGCATGCGGTCGTAGCGGGCGGCCAGGTCGCGCTCGTCCTCGCCGGCCAGGGCGTAGAGGCCCAGGGTGCGGCGGACGGAGGCGGGGTCGCGGCCGGCGTCCTCGCAGGCCCGGTCGAGGACCTCGGCGCGCCGCCGGTAGTCGTCCGGCGTCCAGACCCAGCAGGTGTTCCAGCCGTCGGCGGCGTCGGCCACGAGGCGGAGGAGCCGGTCGCCCTTCCCCCCGACGAAGATCGGCGGCCGGGGAGCCTGCAGGGCCGGCGGCAGGTTCGTCGCCCCCCGCACGATGTGGACCGTGCCGTCGAGCGAGGCCGGCCCGCCCGGGAGGAGGGCGTCGAGCACGGCCAGGGCCTCCCGCAGCCGGGCCAGGCGGACGGCCGGCGGCGGCAGGCGGAGCCCGACGGCCTCGTAGTCGGGGGCGTACCAGCCGGCACCGATGCCGATGTCGAGCCGGCCCCGGCAGAGCCGGTCGAGCGTGGCCAGGGCCTTGGCCAGGACGCCGGCCGGGCGCAGGGCCTCCGACAGCACCAGCGTCCCCAGCCGGGGCCCGCGCACCACGCCGGCCAGGGCGGCCAGGGTGGTGAGCGGCTCGTAGGCGAACTGCTCCCCGGGCGGGCCGCCGTAGCGCTCGATCGACAGGCTGACGTGGTCGGAGACCCACAGCGAGTCGAAGGCCAGCGCCTCGGCGGCGGTGGCGTGGAGGGCGATCGTCTCGAACCGCAGGGGCGACTCCCCGGGGACCGAGAAGTCGTAGTGCGGCAGCGCCAGCCCGAATTGCATCGCCGGGATGCTAGGCGTCGCACCGGCGGTGACCCGGAGCGGAAAACCCACCGTGACGGTACAGAATCCGCTCGGGGTCCCCCGATACGGTCACAGGCGTGCTGGAGTGCGTGGTGAACGTGTCGGAGGGGCGGCGGCCGGAGATCGTCGAGGCGGTGGCGACCGCCTGCGGAGCGGTGCTGCTCGACCTGCACTCCGATCCCGACCACAACCGGGCGGTGCTGACGCTGGCCGGTGAGGCCGACGAGGTGGCGGACGGGGCGCGGGCGCTGGCCCGGGCGGCGGTGGAGCGGATCGACCTGACGCAGCATTCCGGGGTGCACCCGAGGCTGGGGGCGGTGGACGTCGTGCCGTTCGTCCCCCTCGACGGCGCCGGGCCCGTCGGGCTGGCGGCGGCGGGTGCGGTGGCCCGGGCCTGGGCGGAGCGGGTGGGGGGCGAGCTCGCCGTGCCGGTGTTCCTCTACGGAAGCGCCGATCCGGACGGGCGGTCGCTGCCGGAGGTGCGGCGCAGCGCCTTTTCGGAACGGTGGCCGGACTTCGGCCCCGCCGAGCCGCACCCGACCGCCGGCGCCATGGCGGTGGGGGCCCGGCCGATCCTGGTGGCGCTCAACTGCGAGCTGGTGCCCCTCCGGGGTGAGGGCGGTCTCGATGCCGACCTCACCGTCGCCCGGGCGGTGGCCCGGGCCGTCCGGGAGCGGGACGGCGGCCTGCCGGGAGTGCGGGCCCTCGGATTCGCCCTGGCCTCCAAGGGGCGGGCCCAGGTCTCGATGAACCTCGTCGACCTGGGCGCCACCGGGGTCGAGGCGGCCTGCGCCGCCGTCCGCCGAGCCGCCGCCGGGCACGGTACCGGCGTGGCCGCCGTGGAGCTGGTGGGGCTCCTCCCCGCCGCCGAACTCGAGCGGTGCAGCGAGGAGTTCCTCGCCTGGAGCGGGCTATCGCCCGATCAGACGATCGAGGTCAGGCTGAGGCGTTGATGGCCCCGATCTCGCCCAGGGCCCGGCGGCGGCGCAGACGGCGGCGCTCCCGCTCCGAGAGGCCGCCCCAGATGCCGAACTTCTCGTGGTTCCGGAGCGCGTACTCGAGGCACTCGAGGCGGACGGCGCAACCGGCGCAGACGGACTTGGCCTCCCGGGTGGAGGCCCCTCGCTCGGGGAAGAACAGCTCGGGGTCGACGCCCAGACAGTTGGCCCGCTCCTGCCAGCGGCGCTCCTCCTCGGGGACTCTGCGGAACAACTCGTGCATGGGGCCCTCCAGGGGGAAACACGCTGTTGGAATTACAGCTCTGTCACTATGCCTCCGCCCGGAGATACAGCGCAAGAAGGATCATGGAAAAGGCACGACATCCATGAAACTTCTTCTGTGACCATGCCATCGGCGTGACGGTTACTCACGCTTGATGGCGATGTGGCCGCAGGGGTCGGACAATACGGGCAAAGCTGTCGAGATGCACGTCGAAGCGGTCCAAGGCGACATCACGGCCGAGTCCGTCGACGCCATCGTCAACGCCGCCAACGAGCATCTCGCCCCCGGCGGCGGCGTGTGCGGGGCGATCCACGCCGCCGGTGGGCCGGTCATCGAAAGAGAATGCCGACGGATCGGCCACTGCCCGACCGGCGGGGCGGTGGCCACGACGGGAGGCGACCTCCCCGCCCGCTTCGTGATCCACGCCGTCGGGCCCGTCTGGCGGGGGGGCGACCGCGGCGAGCGGGAGCAGTTGGCCTCCGCCTACCGCTGCGCCCTCGACGAGGCCGCCCGGGTCGGCGCCCGGACCATCGCCTTCCCGGCCATCTCCACCGGGATCTTCGGCTATCCGCTGGCCGAAGCCACCGAAGTCGCCGTGGAAGCCGTCCGGAACTGGAAGGGCGCAGGAATCGACGTCGTCCGCTTCGTGTGCTTCGACGCCCGCACGCTCGAGGCGTACCAGCAAGAACTCGGTTAGCCCGTCCGCCGCATCCGGCGCTTCTGCTCCACGAAGTCGACCAGCAGGTAGTCGCCGAGCGTCTCCGGCGTCGTGAAGAAGGCCCGGCCCCGGTTCATCTGGGTCATGCGCTCGACGAAGCGGCGAAGGCCCGGGCTGGCATCGAGCATGAACGTGTTGATGCGGATGCCGTCGCGGGTGCAGCGGTGCACCTCGGCCAGCGTCTTGTCGATCGTCTCCTGGACCGGCGGGTAGTGGAAGAAGACCTGGCTGCGACCATCCGAGGCGTCGGTGATGTGGGCGGTCGGCTCCCCGTCGGTGATCATGATGATCTGGCGGGTGCCGCTCTGATGCGCCAGCATCCGCCGCGCCAGCAGGAAGGCGTGCTGCATGTTGGTGCCGTAGACGAAGTCCCACGACACCTCGGGCAGCTGGGCCGCCTTCAACTCCCGGGCGACCTCGGAGAAGCCGACGATGCCGAGGAAATCCCTCGGGAACTGGCTGGTGATCAGGGCGTGGAGGGCCACGGCCACCTTCTTGGCGGCCAGGAAATTGTCCCGCATCGGCATCGACAGCGACAGGTCGACCATGAGGACGGTGGCCGAGCGGGTCAGGTGCTCCATCTGCTCGACCTCGAAGTCCTCCGGTGCGAGGCGGACGGGCGTGCCCGCCCCCTGGCGACGGAGGGCGTTGCGGACGGTCTGCTCGACGTTGAGGGCGAACGGATCGCCGAACTCGTAGGGCTTGTGCTCGTTGGCCCGCTCGTGGCCGCTGCCCACCCGCTCGACGGTGTGGCCGCCGAGCCGGTCCTTGGCCAGCTTGGAGAACAGCTCCGCCAGCGCCCGCTGGCCGATGCGGCGCAGCCCCTTGGGGGTGAGCTCGTACCTCCCGTCCCGACTGTCGATGAGGCCGGCGTCCTCCAGCATCCGGGCCAGCTTGGCCAGCTGCTCCAGGCTGTCGGCGGCGTCGGCGCCGAGCAGCTCCCGGGCCCGGTCGACGTCGGCCTCGGCCAGCTGCGCCGGTGAGGTCGCCGACCGCAGCAGGTGCTCCAGCTCGTCGAGGTCGCCGAGGCGTTCCAGCAGCGACGGCGCCCCGGCCAGGTTGAGGGGGTCGGTGCCGGAGAAGTCGTAGCTCCGGTCCCAGCCGAGGTCGGGGAAGGCGGCCTGGAGGTGGCGGGCCAGGTCGTTCATCTGCCAGGACAGGTCGAGATCGCCGAGCAGCTCCTCGGCCAGCTCCTCCAGCTGACGGCGCTGCTCCTCCGACATCGACGACAGCAGCGCCTGCATCTGGGCCATCGACCGCGCCATCTGCTCCAGCAGCTCGTCGAGGCTCTGGGGGTTGCCGGGGAAGAACTGGCCGTGCCGCTCCATGAAGCCGGCGAAATCTTCGTTCCCGCCCGCCTCCCGGGCGGCCAGCATCTGATTGAGCTCGGCCAGCATGTCCTTGAGCGCCTGCATGCGCTCGGGCGACATGTCGGCCATGCCCTGCGCCATCCGGTTGAACTGGCTCTGGACCAGCTGCCGGCGCAGCTCCTCCCGCAGCTCCTCGAAGCGCCGGCGGGCCTCGTTGTCGGCGAAGTCGTACTGCGACAGCTCCCGGAACTTCCCGGCCAGGTCGGGCGGCATCTCGTCGAGTTGCTGGTGGCGGGCCTGGGCTTCGTCGTGGGGGACGTCGCCGCGGTCGAGGGCCTGGCGTTCGGTGTCCATGATCTCGTCGAGGCGGCGGGCGATGTCTTCCCCGAGGCCCGACAGCTCGTGGCGCTCCAGCTCCTCCCGCCGCCGGCGGGCGATGCGCTCCAGCAGCTGGCGGAGCCCGTCGAGCTGGCGCCCGTCCGCCGTCCGGAGCCCGCTCTGCAGGGCCCGGCGGAGAGCGGCGTTCAGGTCGCCGTGGTACAGCAGGTCGTCGGCGATCTCGCCGAGGACGCCTTCGGCGTCGAACTCGAAGCCGGCCTGCGTCCCGTCCCAGCGGCTGTACCGGAAGCGCCGTCCCATGGTCGGTGAGGGTAACGGAAAGGTCCATACTCCCCGTCCGGACGCCGGGCGTCACCAAGTCGTAGCATGACCGGTGGGGGGAGGCGCATGAATCCCCTCGCGGCCTGCGGAAGAGAGGAGATTCCTATGCGCAAACTCCCTGGCCTCTTCACCCTATGCACCGCCGTCGCCATGCTGGCCAGCGTGAACGCCGCCTTCGCCACGCCCCCTTCGGGGCAGTTCAGCTCCACCGAATACGGGCGCGCCCAGCAGGTCGCCAACGCCAAGGTCGTCGCGCCCACCGGTCACGACGTCGAGTCATCGACCTACACGGTGGCGCCCGGTGGGGACACCGGCTGGCGGAACGGTCCCGGCACCACGGCTCTGGCCGTCACCAAGGGAGTGCTGAAGGTCCAACAGGCCGAGGGCTGCTCCAGCCAGGACCTCGGGGCCGGGAAAGCCATCGTCCTCTCCCCCGGCCAGTTCCGCCTCCACAACGCCGGCCAGGATCCCGTGGAGCTGATGGCCAACTTCACCGGCCTCCCCCACGGCGGGGCAGCGCCGCTGGTGGACGGAGCGGCGGAACCGGCGCCGCCCTGCGCCGGGTTCGCGGCCGCCGCCGTGGCCACCGGGATCTCCACCTCGAAGTCGTTCCGGGGCGACCCGTCGGCGTACTTCAACCAGGAACCGCACGCCGGGCACGGTGGCGGGACGGCCTACGGCGCCTCCGAGGAGTTGGCGGTCGAGGCGGGCAAGGACGCCTTCATGAGCACGTTCACGCTGCAGCCCGGCTTCAGCACCGGCTGGTTCGCCCACACCCCGCACGTGGCCATCCTCACCAAGGGGACGTGGGCCTTCTACGAAGCCCGCGACGGCAAGTGCGAGAAGGTGGAGGAGTACCACCCCGGCGACGCCTGGGTCCATCCGGTGCACCGCCACCTGGGTGTTGTCGAGGGCAACGAACCGGCGGAGATCACGGTGTTCGGATTCAACCTCCGGCATGGCGAGCCGTTGCCGGTCCTGGGCAGCAACGGCGACCACTTCGACTTCCTGTACGCGCCGCCGTCGGAGTGCCCGACGCAACTCCGTTGAGCCGGCTGACGCCGCCTCAACGTTGAGACCGGCGGCGGGCCCCTGCCCTCCGGGCATCCCGCCGCGTTGCCGTGGGGCCCCAACCCCAGGCGCCGGACCGACGATCAGTGACGGGCGCGGTAGGTGGCCCGGCCGGCGTGGGCGTCCTTGTTGAGGCGCTTCGAGAGGTGGAGCCCTTCCAGGACGAACTCGACGGCCGAGGCCACCTCGGCCGGGGCCTCGCCGACTTCGAGGTCGGCGAGCGTGTCCTTGATCCCGGGCAGGTCGGCGAAGCCGGCGTAGGCCGAGGACGGGACGTCGTCGCCGGTGTCGACCGACAGGCCCCCGTCGAAGGCGGCGACGAGGTCCCGGAAGCGCTCCGGGCGGCACCACGCCCGCCACGTCTCCAGCACCGCCCCCTTCATCAGCCGGTCGACGATCTCGCCGTCGCGTCCCTCCTCCAGCGACTCGATCTCGATCTTGCCACCGGTCGAGGAGGCCAGGGCCGGCAGGTCGCTGACCCGGGGGACGGCCTCCGGCTCGCCGAGCCGCAGCGCCCGCCGGACGGCGTTGGCCACCAGCGTCTCCTGGTTGGCGATCGAGAGCCGCACCGACACGCCGGAACGCTGGTTCACCTGGGTGGAGCGGCGGGCCTGGTGCGTGATGGCGGCCACCACCTCGGCCATGTAGGCGGGGACGGTCACCTGCACGCCCGGCGCCGACAGCGGGCGGGCCTCCTGGGCCACCACCGCCATCTCGGTGTCGAGCCCGGTCGGGTAGTGGGTGCGGATCTGGGCGCCGAAGCGGTCCTTCAAGGGGGTGATGATCCGGCCCCGGTTCGTGTAGTCCTCCGGGTTGGCCGACGCCACCAGCATCACGTCGAGCGGGAGCCGGACCTTGTAGCCCCGGATCTGGACGTCGCGCTCCTCCAGCACGTTGAGCAGCCCGACCTGGATCCGCTCCGCGAGGTCGGGCAGCTCGTTGATGGCGAAGATCCCCCGGTTGGTCCGGGGGACGAGCCCGTAGTGGATGGTCAGCTCGTCGGCCAGATAGCGGCCCTCGGCCACCCGGATGGGGTCGACCTCGCCGATGAGGTCGGCGATCGACGTGTCGGGTGTGGCCAGCTTCTCGCCGAAGCGCCGGGAGCGGTGCACCCACTCGATGGGGGTGTCGTCACCCCGCTCGGCCACGAGGTCGCGGGCCTGGCGGGACACCGGGCGGTAGGGGTCGTCGTTGATCTCGCTCCCGGCGATGACCGGCGACCACTCGTCGAGCAGCTCGACCAGCGACCGGATGATCCGGGTCTTGGCCTGGCCCCGCTCGCCGAGGAGGATCACGTCGTGGCCGGCGAGGAGGGCGTTCTCCAGCTGGGGGAGGACGGTCTCGTCGTAGCCCAGCAGGCCGGTGACGACCGGCTCGCCGGCGGCCATGCGGGCCACGGCGTTGGCCCGCACCTCGTCCTTCACCGGGCGGGACTCCCAGCCGCTGGTGCGCAGTGCTCCGATGGTGTCGGGACGGTCGGCCATGGGGCGGAGGGTAACAGCGCGGGCTCGCCGTCAGCGCCGCCGGGACACCAGCTCGGCAAGCGCCGGGCGCCCGAGGGGTCAGTCGCGACCCCGGCGCATGGGGTGGCTCGGCGGGATCTCGATGAGGACCAGCATCAGGCCGTCGGGATCCCGGATCCTCGCCTCCCGCAGGCCCCAGGGTTCGTCGACCGGCGCTTCCACGACGTCGACCCCGGCGCCGGCGAGGCGGTTGAACTCGGCGTCGACACCGCGGACGTGGAGCCACAGCGACAGCTTGTCGTCGGTCACCCGGCCGCCCGAGCGGGACAGCTCGAGCAGGCCGCCGCCGAGGAAGAAGACCGTCCCGGTGCCCCACTCCCGGAAGATGTGGAGCCCGAGGACGTCGCGGTAGAAGGCGACCGACGCCTCGTAGTCGACGGGACGGTACAGGACACGGCTCTGGAGCACTTCCACGGCTTAAGGTTCTCACGCAATGACCGACTGGCTGGCCCGTGAGGCCGCAGGGGACCTCCACCAGCGTTTCGTCGAGCCCGACTTCGACGACACCGGCTGGGAGCCGATCACCGTTCCCGGCCACTGGCGCTCCACACCGGCCTTCGCCGGGAGCGACGGGCCCGTCCTGTACCGGCACCGCTTCGCCGCCGAACCCCTGGCCGAGGGCAGGCGGCGCTTCCTCACCTTCGAGGGCGTCTTCTACTACGGCGACGTGTGGCTCGACGGCGCCTACCTCGGCGCCACCGAGGGGTACTTCGCCCCCCACACCTTCGAGATCACCGACGCCGTCCGCTCCGGCGCCGAAGAACACGTCCTGGCCGTCGAGGTGGCCTGTCCTCCGGAGGCCGACCGGCGGGCCAAGCGCATGGTCACCGGCGTGTTCTCCCACTGGGACGCCCTGGACCCGGAATGGAACCCCGGGGGGCTGTGGCGGCCGCTGCGGCTGGAGGACAGCGGCCCCGTCCGGCTGGCCGGCCTCCGGTGCCTCTGCGTCGAGGCGACCGAGGACCGCGGTCGTCTGCTGCTGACGCTGACGGCCGACGCCCCGGCCGGACCGACCCCCGTCCACCTGCGGGCCCGCCTGCGGGGCCCGGGGATGAGCGTCGACACCGAGCGGGACCAGACGCTGGCCAGCGGCGTCAACCAGCTGAGCTGGACGCTGGAGGTGGACCGCCCGCCCCGGTGGTGGCCGTGGCGCTACGGGCCCCAGCCGCTGGCGGAGGTCGAGGTGGCGATCGACGTCGACGGCGCCGAAAGCGACCGGCGCCGACTGCGGACCGCCTTCCGGGAGGTGCGGCGCGACGGCTGGCGCTTCCACGTCAACGGGGAGCGGATCTTCGTGATGGGCTCCAACCAGGGGCCGGCGGCGATCGACCTGGCCGGCGCCGACCCGGCGGCGCTGGCCGCCGACGTCATCCGGGCCAAAGACGCCAGCCTGGACATGCTCCGCATCCACGGCCACGTGACCCGGCCCGAGGTCTACGCCGCCGCCGACGAGGCCGGCCTTCTGCTGTGGCAGGACCTGCCGCTGCAGTGGAGCTACCGCCGCAGCGCCCGCCGGCCGGCCGCCACCCAGGCCCGGCAGCTGATCGACGTCCTCGGCCACCACCCGAGCATCGTTCTGTGGTGCGGCCACAACGAGCCCTACCCCGGGCCGTCCGAGACGCCGGGCGAGGCGACCACGCCGGCGGCCAGGTGGCGCAACCGGTCGACGCTGCTGCTGCCGAGCTGGAACAAGGACGTGCTCGACCGGTCGGTGGCCCGGGCGCTGCGCTCCGACCCGACCCGGCCGGTGGTGGCCCACTCCGGCGTCCCGCCCGGGCCGGTGCGGGAGGGCACCGACACCCACCTCTACTTCGGCTGGTACCTGGGGGCGATGGGCGACATGGCCGGCGTCCTCCGGCGCTGGCCCCGGCTGGCCCGGTTCGTGTCGGAGTTCGGCGCCCAGGCCGTGCCCGACTCGGCCGCCTTCATGGATCCGGCGCGCTGGCCCGACCTCGACTGGGCCCGGCTCGCCGCCCGCCACAACCTCCAGAAGCAGCACTTCGACCGGCTGGTGCCGCCGGACGAGTACGCCACCTTCGACGACTGGCGGGCCGCCACCCAGGCCTACCAGGCGGCGCTGATCCAGCTCCAGGTCGAGGACCTCCGCCGCCTCCGCTTCCGGCCGACGGGCGGCTTCCTGCAGTTCTGCTTCGCCGACGGGCACCCGGGCGTGACGTGGTCGGTGCTCGACCACGACCGCCTCCCCAAAGCCGGCCTCGCCGCCCTGGCCGCCGCCTGCCGCTCGGTGCTGCCGATGCTCGACCCGAGAACGGGCCACGTCCACGTCGCCAACGAGCTGCGGACGCCGTTCCCCGACGCCGAGGTCGAGGTCCGCACCGGCGACGGCCCGCCGGCGCGCTTCGCCGGCGATTTGCCGGCCGACTCCTGCATCTACATCGGCCGGGTTGATCTCCCCGCCGACGACGCCGGGGTCGAGATCGTCCTGCACCACCAGGAGCTGGAACCGGTCAGGAATCGGTACCACGCCGACCTGCTCCGGGTCGTCCAGCCCTGAGCCGACGGGACTCGCTTTTGGAGCGCGTGCGCTACCGTCAGCGTGGTCCACGCCCCCCGAAAGCCGTTGCAATACCGGCGGCCCGCCGGAGGACGGTGCGCGCGCCCGCAGTACAGCGGGGAACGGCGCTCAGCGCCGGGCCGCCAGGCGGCGGTTGCGGAACTTCGCCCGGATGTAGTCGCCGTTCATGATGATGATGTTCTCCAACGAGATCCGCTTCGGGCAGGCGGCCTCGCACTCGCCGTGGAGGGTGCAGCTGCCGAAGTACTCCTCCATCCGGTCGACCATCGCCTGGGTACGGGCGTAACGCTCGGCCTGGCCCTGGGGCAGCAGGTTGAGGTGGGCGATCTTGGCCGCGGTGAACAGCTGGGCGGCGCCGTTGGGGCAGGCGGCCACGCAGGCGCCGCAGCCGATGCAGGCGGCGGCGTCGAAGGCGGCGTCGGCCACCGTCTTCGGCACCGGGATGATGTTGGCCTCCGGCGCCGCCCCCGGCGTCACCGAGATGAAGCCGCCGGCCTCGATGATGCGGTCCAGGGCACTGCGGTTGACGACGAGGTCCCGCACCACCGGGAAGGCCGCCGCCCGCCAGGGCTCGATGGCGATGACGTCGCCGGTCTTGAACTTCCGCATGTGGAGCTGGCAGGTGGCGGTGCCGAGTTGGGGCCCGTGGGCCTGGCCGTTGATCATCATCCCGCACGACCCGCAGATGCCCTCCCGGCAGTCGTGCTCGAAGGCCACCGGCTCGGAGCCGGAGGCGATGAGGCGCTCGTTGAGGAGGTCGAGCATCTCGAGGAACGACATGTCCTCGCTCACGCCGGGCATGTCGTACTCGACCATGGCGCCGGTGGCCGAGGGACCGGCCTGGCGCCAGATGCGGAGCTTGAGGTCGAGCGTGCGTTGCGTCACTTGTAACTCCGCTGGGCGAGGTGGACGTGGTCGAAGGTCAGGGGTTCCTTGTTGAGGACGGGATCGCGGCCGGGCCCGGCGTACTCCCAGGCGGCGCTGTAGGCGAAGTGCTCGTCGTCCCGCAGCGCCTCGCCCTCCTCGGTCTGGTACTCGACCCGGAAGTGCCCGCCGCAGGACTCCTGGCGGTGGAGCGCGTCCCGGCAGATGAGCACGGCGAGGTCGAAGAAGTCGTCGACCCGGCCCGCCTTCTCCAGCGACTGGTTGAGGGTGTCGGCCGAACCGAGCACCCGCAGGTCGCGATCGAACTCGGCCCGCAGGGCGGTGATCTCGGAGATGGCCTTCTCCAGGCCCTCCTTGGACCGGGCCATGCCGCAGTTGTCCCACATGATGCGGCCCATCTCCCGGTGCAGGTCGTCGACCGAGCGGGTCCCGCCGATGGCCAGGTAGCGCTTCGTCCGCTCCGCCACCTCCGCCTCGGCGGTGCGGAACACCGGGTCGTCGGTCGGAACGGCCGGCTCGCCCAGCATCCCGGCCAGGTAGTTGGGAACGGTGTAGGGCAGGACGAAGTAGCCGTCGGCCAGGCCCTGCATCAGCGCCGAAGCCCCGAGCCGGTTGGCGCCGTGGTCGGAGAAGTTGGCCTCCCCGCCGACGAAGAGGCCCGGGATCGTGCTCATGAGGTTGTAGTCGACCCACAGCCCGCCCATCGTGTAGTGGACGGCGGGGTAGATCCGCATGGGCACCTGGTACGGGTCCTCGCCGGTGATCCGCTCGTACATCTCGAAGAGGTTCCCGTAGCGCTCCTCGATCGTGTGCCGGCCGAGCCGCTCGATGCCGGTCTTGAAGTCGAGGTAGACGCCGTTCTTGAGCGGGCCGACGCCCCGGCCCTTGTCGACCTCGAGCTTGGCCGCCCGGGAGGCGACGTCCCGGGGGACGAGGTTGCCGAAGGCCGGGTAGCGCCGCTCCAGGTAGTAGTCCCGCTCGCCTTCGGGGATCTCGTTCGGGGGACGGGGATCGTCGAACTCCTGCGGCACCCAGATCCGGCCGTCGTTGCGGAGCGACTCCGACATCAGCGTGAGCTTGGATTGGAACTCGTCGCTGGCCGGGATGCACGTCGGGTGGATCTGGGTGAAGCAGGGGTTGGCGAACGCCGCGCCCTTCTTGTACGCCCGCCAGATGGCGGTGGCGTTGGACGCCTTGGCGTTGGTCGACAGGTAGAACACGTTGCCGTAGCCGCCGGTGCAGAGCAGCACGGCGTGGGCGGAGTGCGAGGTGATCTCACCGGTGTGGAGGTTGCGGACGACGATGCCGGCCGCCCGCCCGTCCTTCACCACCAGGTCGAGCATCTCCGAGCGGGGGAAGATCGTGACGTTGCCGGCCTCGATCTGGCGGCACAGCGCCGAATAGGCGCCGAGCAGGAGCTGCTGGCCGGTCTGGCCCCGGGCGTAGAAGGTGCGCGAGACCTGGGCGCCGCCGAAGGAGCGGGTGTCGAGCAGGCCGCCGTACTCCCGGGCGAAGGGGACGCCGAGGGCCACGCACTGGTCGATGATGTCGACCGACAGCTGGGCCAGGCGGTAGACGTTCGCTTCCCGGGAGCGGAAGTCGCCGCCCTTCACCGTGTCGTAGAACAGGCGGTAGACCGAGTCGCCGTCACCCCGGTAGTTCTTGGCCGCGTTGATGCCGCCCTGGGCGGCGATCGAGTGGGCCCGCCGGGGGCTGTCGTGGAAGGTGAAGGCCTTGACCTTGTACCCCAGCTCGCCGAGGGTGGCGGCGGCGGCGCCACCGGCCAGGCCCGTCCCCACCACGATGATCTCGAAGCGGCGCCGGTTGTGGGGCGCCACCAGCTTCATCTCGAACTTGTGCTGGTCCCACTTCTCCTCGATGGGCCCTTCGGGGATGGCCGGGTCGAGGCGGATCATCGGCTCTGCCCCTGCGTCGTGACGGCCGCCGCATGGTAGGGCTGGCTGCCGTGGTCCTCGATGACGTGGGCCTGGACCATGATCGGGAACGAGACGTTCCCGATGAGGATGACGGCGGCGAAGGCGGTGGCGAAGCTCCGCCGGAACCGCACGACGCGGGGGTTCGACACACCGAGGCTGGCGAAGAGGCTCCAGGCGCCGTGGAAGATGTGGACCGCCAGGGCGAGGTTGGCGACGACGTAGATGACCGCCACCCACACCCGGGAGAAGCTGTAGGCCATGTTGTGGTACACGCTGCCCCGCACGAACTCGGGGTTGGCGGCGCCCCAGGTCAGGTCGGCGAGGTGGAAGAAGACGAAGAGGATGACGATGACGCCCGTCCACCGCATCGTCCGGCTGGCCCAGTTGGCGGCGATGTAGTCGCGTTCGGTGGCGTACCTGGCCGGCCGGGCCCGGTGGTTCATCCGGGTGAGGACGTAGGCGGCGTGCATGTGCACGACGAAGGCGGCGATGAGCACCGACCGGATGATCCACAGCAGCACTGTGCGGGGCAGGGCGGGGACGGCCATGTCCCGCAGCCATTCGCCGTAGTGGTTGATCTGCTCCGGGCCGAGATAGGCCTTCAGGTTGCCGATCATGTGGAAGAGGACGAACAGGAGCAGGATCACGCCGCTCCAGGCCATCGCCCACTTCTTGCCGACCGCCGACTGGTACAGGTCGAGCGGCCACGGCCACTTGCGCCGGGCGGGCTGCACCCGGCGGAGAGGCGCGCTGCTCTGATCCTGCTGCATCAGATCCACCGGGTGCCCTCCCGAAAGCATTTCAGCCGTACCGGCCTGCACCGATGGTACCTGCGGCCCTTCTCCAACCCCGGAACCGGGAAATTCGGTGGCGGCCATGGGGGCGACTTTGTGACACTCGGTGGCATGAGCTTCTGGCCCTTACAACCGCTCGACCCGGCCACGGCGTCCGACGACGACCTGGCGGGCCTTTGCGCCCTCGAGGCGGCGCTCGAACGCGAGGCGCTCCCGGGCGAGCCTCTCGCACCGCCCGAGCACACGGTCGCCGAACTCCGCCACGTCTCCCCGTTCCTGGTGCGGCGGGGCTGGGTCGTCCGCCACGGCGGCGCCACCGGCCCGATCGCGGCGGGCGCCTTCTGCTCGTTCGTCGACGTTCCGGAGAACCGCCACCACGCCCACGTGACGGTGGCCGTGCACCCGGAGGTGCGGGGCCTGGGCATCGGCTCCACGCTGCTCGGCCGGGCCGTCGAGTCCGCCCGGCGCTGGAAGTGCACCATGCTCGACTTCGAAGCCCGGGTCGGCGGGCCCGGCGAGCCGTTCCTCCGCCGGCTCGGCGCCGAGCTGCGGCTCATCGAGCGGCGCAGCCGCTGCCGCACCGGCGACGTCGACCGGGCCGTGCTCGAAGGCTGGGTCCGCCGGGCCGGCGAGCGGGCGGCGGGGTACTCGCTCGTTGCCTGGGACGGGTCCTGCCCCGACGATCTCCTGGCCGACTTCCTGGCGCTCAAGGGCGTCATGAACACCGCGCCGCTGGAAGCCCTCGACTGGGACGACGAACGGATCACGCCCGAGCAGTGGCGGCGGAAGGAGGCGGCCCGACGGGCCAAGGGCATCGAGGCGTGGACGGTCTGCGCCCGCCACGACGAAAGCGGTGAACTGGCCGGGTACACCGAAATCCGCTTCCCCGGCACCTGGCCGGAGGCGGCCTGGCAGGGCGACACCGGCGTGTGGCCGAAGCACCGGGACCGGGGGCTCGGCCGGTGGCTCAAGGCCGTGATGGCCCTGCGGGTCCTCGACGAGCGGCCCGCCGTCCGCCACATCGAGACGTGGAACGCCGACAGCAACGAGGCGATGCTGTCGATCAACGTCGCCATGGGCTTCCGGCCCCTCGAGAACTGGGGCGATTGGCAGGCCGGCACCGATGTGGTCGCCGAGGCGCTCCGCCGTCGGCGCCGGCCGGTGGCGTCCTGAGTCGTCCCTCTTACTGGTCGGAGAGGAACGGCATGAGGAGCCGGGCGAACTCGTCGTTCACGCTGGTCGGGATGACGTAGTCGGCCTCGGCGCGGATGGCATCCCAGTTGTCCCGCACGTCTTCGATCGTCAGGTCCTTCTTGAAGAAGCCCGGGGCCTCGGCGACGAAGACGCGCGAGACGCGGCCGGCGCCCACGCTGTAGATCTCGCCGGTCACCTGGCACTCCTCGGAGGCGAGGTAGGCCACGACCGGCGACACCAGCGCCGGGTCGACCTTCTCGACCAGCGGGCCGAGGATCTCCTCGGTCATGCGGGTCCGGGCGACCGGGGCGATGGCGTTGGCCCGGATGTTGTACTTGCCGCCCTCCTGGGCCCAGACATGGGTGAGGCCGACGATGCCCATCTTGGCCGCGCCGTAGTTGGCCTGGCCGAAGTTGCCGAAGATCCCGGCCCCCGACGAGGTCGAAACGATCCGACCGTAGGCCTGCTCCCGGAAATGGGGCCAGGCCGCCCGGGTGACGTTGTAGGCGCCGGTCAGGTGGACGGCGATGACCGGGTCCCAGAGATCCGGCGTCATGTTGGCGAAGCTCTTGTCCCGGAGAATCCCGGCGTTGTTGATCACGATGTCGACCCGCCCGAAGGCCTCGATGGCCGCCTTGACCATGGCCTCGGCTCCGTCCTGGGTGGCGACGCTGTGGCCGTCGGCCACCGCCGCACCGCCGAGGGCCTCGATCTCCTCGACCACCTTCTGCGCCGGGCCGGCCGACGAACCGGTGCCGTCGACGGCGCCGCCGAGGTCGTTGACCACGATCTGTGCGCCCCGGGAGGCCAGCAGCAGGGCGTGTTCCCGGCCCAGGCCCCCACCGGCGCCGGTGATGATCGCCACCCTGCCCTCGAAGCCGACGTCCGACATGCGCTCCTCCTCGTGATCGGTCGCGCTGTATTTACCAAGCATCAGGATATGCACGGGTGACGCGCCGGTAACAAAACGGGCATTGTTCAAACGGGCGAAGACCGGGACGTTCCTTCCACCACTACGGTGGACGGGCGTGAGGGCAGAGCCGGCGGCCGTCGCCACCCACCGGCGCGAGGCCATCCTCGGCGCCGCCGTCGAACTGTTCCGTGACCGGGGATTCCACTCGGTCGGGATCGACGAGATCGGCATCGCGGCCGGCATTTCCGGGCCGGGCGTCTACCGTCACTTCGCCAGCAAGGGCGCCGTCCTCGTCGCCCTGTTCGATGCGTTGAGCGAGCAGGTGCTGATCGCCGCCGAGGAGATCCACAAAGCCGACCATCCTCCGGACGAGCGGCTCGACCGCCTCGTGGCCCTGCACGTCTCCACCGCCGTGGAGCAGCGGGCGCGCCTGGCGGTGTGGATCCAGGACCGGCGCAGCCTTCCGGCCGGCGACTTGGACCGGATCGGGCGGCGCCAGGCCGAGTACGTCGCCATCTGGATCCAGGCGCTCGTCCGGCTCCGGCCCGAACTGGCGCCGGCCGACGCCGACGTGCTGGTCCACGCCGCCCTCGGAGCGGTGGACTCCGTGGCGCTCCACGACGCCGGCCTGCCCGGCGCCGAGCTCGAAGCGCGGTTGCGGAAGGTCGCCGCCGGCGTGCTGCGCACGCCCTGACCCCGGGCGCCCCGGGTCGCGTCCCGGGGGCCCGGCGTAAGCTCCGGCGCCGATGCCCGTCCTCGCTTCCCGTCTCGACCGCCGGGCCGAGGCCTACCAGGCCAACCGGGCCTTTCTCGTCGAGCGCCTGGCCGAGCTCGACGAGCAGCTGGCCACGGCCCGGGGCGGCGGCGGGCCGAAGATGGTCGAGCGCCACCGGGGGCGGGGGAAGCTGCTGCCCCGGGAGCGGATCGAGCTCCTCGTCGACCGTGACGCCCACTTCCTGGAGCTGTCCCCGCTGGCCGCCTGGGGCACGGAGTACCCGGTCGGGGCGAGCGTGGTCACCGGCGTGACCGTGATCTCCGGGGTGGAGTGCGTGGTGGCCGCCCACGACCCCACCGTCCGGGGCGGGGCGATCAACCCCTACGGGCTCGGAAAGCTCCTCCGGGCGCTGGAGATCGCCGGCCGGAACCGGCTGCCGTTCGTCAACCTCGTCGAGTCGGGCGGCGCCGACCTCCCCCGCCAGGCCGAGATCTTCCTGCCCGGCGGGGCCCTCTTCCGCGACCTCACCCGTCTCTCCGCCGCCGGCGTCCCCACCCTCGCCCTCGTCTTCGGCAACTCGACCGCCGGCGGCGCCTACATCCCCGGGATGTGCGACTACACCGTCATGGTCCGGGGCGGGGCCAAGGTCTTCCTCGGCGGGCCGCCGCTGGTGAAGATGGCCACCGGGGAGGACGCCGAGGAGGAGGCGCTCGGCGGCGCCGAGATGCACTCCCGCACGTCGGGCCTGTCCGACTTCCTGGCCACCGACGAACGCGACGCCGTCCGCCTCGGCCGGGCCGTGCTGTCCCGGCTCAACTGGCGCAAGCTCGGGCCCGGGCCGACCGAGCCGGCCGACCCCCCCGTCCACGACCCCGACGACCTGCTGGGCCTCGCCCCCGCCGACCTCCGGACGCCGGTCGAGGTGCGGGAGGTGCTGGCCCGCTTCCTCGACGGCTCCCGCTTCGAGGAGTTCAAGCCGCTCTACGGCCCGAGCCTGGTGACCGGCTGGGGGTCGGTCCACGGCTTCCCGGTCGGCGTCCTGGCCAACGACAGGGGCGTGCTGTACCTGGAGGAGGCCCAGAAGGCGGCCCAGTTCATCCAGCTGGCCAACCGCTCCGACCTCCCGCTGCTGTTCGTGCAGAACACCACCGGCTACATCGTCGGCACGGCCTTCGAGCAGCGGGGCATGGTCAAGGACGGGGCGAAGATGATCAACGCCGTGGCCAACTCCGGCGTCCCCCACGTGACGCTCACCATCGGCGGCTCCTACGGCGCCGGCAACTACGGCATGGGCGGGAAGGCCTTCGACCCCCGCTTCGTCTTCTCCTGGCCCAACGCCAAGACCGCCGTCATGGGCCCGGCCCAGATGGCCGGGGTGCTGTCGATCGTGAGCCGGGCGGCGGCCGAGGCGGCCGGCCGGCCCTTCGACGAGGACGCCGACGCGGCCATGCGCCGGCAGGTCGAGGACCAGATCGAGCGGGAGTCGCTGGCGCCGTTCGTCAGCGGCCGCCTGTTCGACGACGGGATCATCGACCCTCGCGACACCCGCACGGTGCTCGGGATCGCCCTGTCGGCGGTCCATTCGAACGACGTCGCCGGGGCCGACCGCTTCGGCGTCTTCCGGATGTGACATGAGCCGCAGGACGATCACCAAGCTGCTGGTGGCCAACCGGGGCGAGATCGCCCGGCGGATCTTCCGCACCGCCCGGGAGATGGGCATCGGCACCGTGGCCGTCTTCACCGAGGCCGACCGGGGCGGGCTGTTCGTCGGCGAGGCCGACGAGGCGCTGGCCCTGGACCGCTTCTCCGACCGGGGCCCGGGCGCCTACCTCGACGCCGCCGCCCTCGTCGAGGCCGCCCGCCGGGCCGGCGCCGACGCCGTGCACCCCGGCTACGGCTTCCTGGCCGAGGATGCCGGCCTCGCCTGGCGCTGCGCCGAGGCCGGGCTCGCCTTCGTCGGCCCGTCCCCCGAGGCCATCGCCACCATGGGCTCCAAGCTGGAGGCGAAGGCGGTGGCCGCCGCCGCCGGCGTCCCCGTCCTCACCGCCGAGGAGGTCGAGGGCTACCCGCCGGGGAAGCTGGAGGCGGCGGCCGAGGTGCTGGGCTGGCCGGTGCTGGTGAAGGCGTCGGCCGGCGGCGGCGGCCGGGGGATGCGGGTCGTGGCGGCCGGCGACGACCTCGTGGCCGCCGTCGACTCCGCCCGCCGGGAGGCCATGGCCGCCTTCGGCGACGGGACGGTGTTCCTCGAGCCGTGGCTGGCGGCGCCCCGCCACGTCGAGGTCCAGGTCTTCGGCGATGCCACCGGCCGGGTGGTGCACCTCTTCGAACGGGACTGCTCGCTCCAGCGCCGCCACCAGAAGGTCATCGAGGAGGCGCCGGCCCCGAAGCTGGCCCCGCCCCTGCGGGAGCGGCTCCACGCTGCCGCCGTGGCCGTGGCCGAAGCGGTCGGGTACGTCGGTGCCGGCACGGCCGAGTTCCTCGTCCAGGACGACCGGTTCTGGTTCCTGGAGATGAACACCCGGCTCCAGGTCGAGCACCCGGTGACCGAGGAGATCCTCGGCCTCGACCTGGTGCGGATGCAGCTGGCGGTGGCCGAGGGCCGGCCGCTGCCGGTCGAGGCCCGGCACTGCACCCCGTCGGGCCACGCCGTGGAGGCCCGCCTCTACGCCGAAGACCCGGCGGCGGGCTACCGGCCGCAGTCCGGCGTCCTGCGCCGCTTCGAGATCGACCCCGCCCCGGGGCTCCGGGTCGAGACCGGCGTGGCGTCGGGGTCGGTCGTCGGCAGCGAGTACGACCCGATGCTGGCCAAGATCGTGGTCCACGCCGGCAGCCGCTCCGAAGCCGTCCGCCGGCTGGCGGCGGCGCTGGAGGGGATGCGGATTCACGGCCTGCGGACGAACCGGGACCAGCTCGTGGCGGCGTTGCGACACCCGGAGTTCGCCGCCGGCGACGTCGACACCGGGTTCCTCGACCGCCACCACGCCGCGCTCACCGCGCCCCGAGGCGGCGCGGAGGCGGTGCGCCTCCACGCCGCCGCCGCCGCCCTGGCCGGGATGGCGGCCCGCCGCCGGGCGGCGAGCGTGCTGCCCGGCCTGCCGGCGGGCTGGCGCAACAACCCGTCGCAGCCCCAGGCGGCGGCCTTCGCCGGGCCGGGCGGGGAGCGCGTCGACGTCCGCTACTCGGTCGGCCGCACCGGCGCCGTCGCCGGGGTCGAGGTCGCCGGCGAGGCCCTGCCCGGGCTGCGGGTCGGGGCGATCGCCCCCGACGCCGTCGATCTCGAGGTCGACGGGCGCCGCCGGCGCGTCGCCGTCGCCCGCACCGGCGCCGTCGTCGACTGCGACAGCGTCCTCGGCCACACCGAGCTGGTCGAGCTGGACCCCTTCCCCCTGCCGGAGGAGCGCGCCGAGGCCGGGTCGCTCGTGGCCCCCCTGGCCGGCGTCGTGGTCCGGGTGGCGGCCCCGGCCGGCGTCACCGTGCAAGCCGGCGACCTGCTGGTGGCCATCGAGTCGATGAAGGTCGAGTACCGCGTGACCGCCCCGGACGCCGGCCGGGTGGCCGACGTCCGGGTGGTCGAAGGGGAACGGGTCGAAGCCGGGACCGTGCTGGTGGTGCTGGATCAGCCTCCGGCGGCGTAGCTGGCCAGCGGCGGCTCGGCCTTCAGATGGTGCTCTCCGGTGAGGACGAGGAGGTCGCGGTCGATCTCGACGGTCTCCGACATCGCCTTGCCCATGTCGACGCCCGGCATCGCCGCCTGGGCGCACACCGACCGGTCGATCCGGCTGGCGTCGGCCCCGCCGTCGTGGGTCAGCGCGTCCATGATGACGGCGAAGACGGCGGCGTCGTAGGTGGCCTGGATGTGCTCGACGTAGCGGCCGGGGCAGATGTCCTGGATGGCGATGTTCGAGGCGCCGTTGATCGTGGCGCTCTCCGTCCAGGGTTCCTTCATCCCGTCGGTGCGCCACACGAACTGGTCGGTGCGGCTGTAGACCGAGGTGTAGGCGATGTCGCCCAGCGTCTCGCCCCCGGTGTTGAGCGCCTTCAGGAACTGGGAATCCGGCCTCATCTGCCAGAAGGGAGCGATGCACTCGGAGGCGCAGAGGTAGTTGGTCTCGGTGAACCCGTGGCTGACGCCGGACATGGCCACGAGGCGGCCGACCTCGGCCCGGACGTCGGGCCAGTACTTGACGGCCCATCGCGGCTCGAGCGGCCCCTGGCTGAAGCCGACGATGTCGACCTTGTGGCCGGACCGTCGGGCCATCTGGCGGACGGCGTAGACGACGTACTCGGCCGAGGTCTGGATGTCGGCCCGGGCCCGGTCCGGCAGCGCCACGAGGCAGACGTCGTAGCCCATGGCGGGCAGGGTCTTGCCGTAGTTCCAGCTCCAGTTCGACTCCGGGGTCAGGGTGGTGCCGTGGACGAACAGGACCGGGTTGTGGGCCGAGGTGAACGTGGCCGGGCAGGACAGTGCCTTGGCCAGCACGTCGGGTGATTCGTGGAGCGCCGGTCCGACGGGCAGAGGATAGGCGGGGTCGGCGGCGGCGGGGCGGGCGATCGTCGGAACGAAGAGGCTGAGAACGATGGCTGGGACGGTGATGAGGAGTGTGATCCGTGCTCTCATGCGGCCATCCTCTAAAGCGCCGCCGAAGGCTGTCGAGGGTCGTGTCACCGGTGGAGAACACGGCGGCGCCTGCCCACGCTCGGTGGCCGGTGTATCAGGATCTGTAAGAAACCGGAGGCGCCCGGCGTGACCCGGGCGTAGACTCCGTCCGGGCGAGGCGCCGGGCGAGGCGCCCAGAACGGGGTGGGCATGTCCCAGCACGAACGGGCTCCGCACCTGATCCAGAGCGTGTCGCGGGCCTTGCGGATCCTCGACGAGATCAGCGCCACCTCCGACGGCCTCACCGCCAAGGAACTGGCCCGGATCTGCGGCCTGACGCTGCCCACCACCTACCACCTGCTCCGGACGCTGGCCTGCGAGGGCTACGTCATCCGCCGGCCCCAGGGCAGCTACGTCCTCGGGCTGAAGATCGCCGGCCACTTCCAGCACCTCCTCGACGTCATGGGCCGGCCGCCGGAGGTGCACGACGTGCTCCGCCACTTCGCCGGTACCACCGGCCATTCCGCCTACTACGGCCAGGTGGTCGACGGGCGGGTGGTGTTCACCGATCTCTTCGAGGGCCCCCGCTCACCCCACGTGGAGGACCTCTCCCTCGGTTTCGCCGAAGCCGCCCACGCCACCGCCCTCGGCAAGGCGCTGCTGTCGACCATGCCCCATCCGGAGCGCCAGCGGTACCTGCGGGAGCAGGGCCTGCGCCCGTTCACCCGCAACACGGTCGTCGACCTCGACCAGTGCGACCAGGAACTTCGGATGGCCAGCGGCGGGCTGAAGCTGTTCGTCGACCTCGAGGAGTTCCGCGACGACGTGTGCTGCGCGGCGGTGGTCATCCCCGGCGAGCGGCCGGCGGCCATCGCCGTGACGTCCGGCCTCGAACGCTGGAAGCAGACGAGCAGCCTGCTGGCCCGGGAGCTGCGCCTCCGGGCCGGCGACCTCGCCGCCCGGCCGGTCGCCGGCTGACCGCTTCGTCGCCCCCGCTCCGGCCCACCCGCGCCATAGGCATCCGGCCCGGGGTCCGGGCCACAATGTTCCGAACCAAAAGGGGGGGACGTGATCGAGGTCAAGAGCATCACGGCGCCGGAGGAGGTCCGGTCGTTCGACGGCGGCCGGATGGAGATCGTGTGGGTGGGGGGCACCACGGTCGTCCGGGCGACCTTCCAGCCCGGCTTCCGCTGGTCGAACGTGCTGAAGCAGAAAGCCGGGACCGACAGCTGCCAGCTGCACCACACCGGCTACGTGGCCTCCGGCCGCCTGGCCTTCGCCCCCGACGACGGCGACGAGGTGGTGCTCTCGGCCGGGGACGTCTTCGACGTGCCCGGAGGCCACGACACCTGGGTGGTGGGCGACGAGCCGGCGGTCATCATCGACTTCACCGGCGACGACCACCTGGCCAAGATGCTGGAGTGGTCGGGGACCTGAACCGCACCCGTCCGCCCTCGACCGCCACGCCCTCGGCCGCCAGCCGCCGGGCGTGCTCCGCCTCGTGGCCGGGGACGAGCCGGCCGCTGGCCGCCACCACCCGCCACCACGGCAGGTCCGCCGGACGGGTGGCCAGCAGATGGCCGACGGCCCGGGCCGCCCCCGGTCGGCCGGCGTCGGCCGCCACCTCGCCGTAGGTCACGACCTCGCCGGGCCGCAGCGCCCGGATGACGTCCTCGGCCCGCTCGGCGAACCCGCCCGTCCCCCTCAATCCTTCACGGCCCGGATGGCTTCGACCGCGGCGGGGTCGAGGTTGAAGTAGTTGAGGCCCCGGAAGGCCGGCACCAGCTGGGGTCGTCCCGGGGGGAGCTGCCGTCGGCCCGGCTCATCCAGACGGCGGCGGCGTAGCGGCCGCTGCCGATGCCGACCACGACCGCTCCGGCCGGCGGGGCGGGGGCGTTGGCCAGGGCGTGGTTGCGGGTGATCGCCTCCTTGGCCGACGCCGCCGGCCTCGGCCCGTCGAAGACCAGGAGGTGCGAGGTGGCGACGAGGTCGGCCCCGACGACCTTCCAGTGGGCCACCGCCCCGGCGATGCAGCCCGGCGCACCGAAGCAGCCCGCCGGGCTCATCGGCTGGTTGTCGACGAGGCCGTAGCTCACCCCCTCGGAGGTGAGCGTCCGGCCCGGCTCGGCCGCCACCTCGGCGTAGATGTCGGGGAACGGGCGATCGCGCGCCGCCACCGTCGGCGCGCCCACCACCAGCGTCCCCAGGAGGCAGACGACGATCAGTGGGCCCGCGGCCAGCGGGACGACCGCCGCCCTGAGCGCCGGCCGCCCGCGCAGCGTGGCGGCCGCTCCGATCAGCGCAGCCACCGCCGTGCCGGCGAGGAACAGCAGCAGAGCGACCTGGGCGCCGCGCTCGGGCAGCGTGTCGAGAGCCGCCCGACCGTCCCGGTAGCGGACGCGGACCTCGGCGCCCTCTCCGACCCGGGCGAAGCTGCTCACGGTGGCGTGGGAGTCGATGACCGAGCCGTCACGGGCGACCACCTCGGCGTCGCACAACTGTGCCCGCGTCCCCCGGCAGTTCGAGGTCTGGGCCACCGCCGGCCGGCCCGTGAGGGCGGCGACACCGGATTCTTGGGCCATGGCGTAGGCCACCCCCGCGGTGGCGGCGGCCACGACGAGGAGCAGCGCCGCCCGCCCGAGCCGCCACCGCAGCGTCCGCCCCGACTTCGCCGGGGGCGGCGCGCCGAGCCCCACACCCGGCCCGCCGAACTCCGTCACGCCGCCCGCCATCGCCGCCACGGCGACACGATGGCACATCCGCAGCAGCGACGGTTTCTGCGTTCCTGAGGAACAGGGGGTGTTCCGGAGGAACGCAGGTTCAGAGTGCCCCACAGCGGTGCTCAGCTGCGCCGCGTGATGCTCCTGCCATGCGGCGTCAAGCGGCCCGACGGGGGCAAAAGAGCAGGTCAGCGCCTATCTGACGCCGGTGAAGGTCTTCCTGGCGATGACCATCCGCTGGATCTGGTTGGTGCCCTCGTAGATCTGGGTGATCTTGGCGTCGCGGAACATCCGCTCGACGGGGAAGTCCTTGGTGAAGCCGTAGCCGCCGAGGAGCTGGACGGCGTCGGTGGTGACCTTCATCGCCACGTCGCCGGCGAAGCACTTGGCCATCGACGCCATCCGGGTCAGGTCGGGGTGGTTCGTGTCGGCCATGGCCGCCGCCCTATAGACGAGGCCCCGGGCGGCCTCGATCTGCATGGCGGCGTCGGCCACCATGAACTGCAGCCCCTGGTAGTTGGTCAGCGGCTGGCCGAACGTCTTGCGCTCGTTCATGTAGCCGCAGGCGTAGTCGAGGGCGCCCTGGGCGATGCCCACCGCCTGGGCGCCGATGACCGGCCGGGACCAGTCGAAGGTGCCCATGGCGTAGTAGAAACCCTTGCCCTCCTCGCCGACCATGTTCTCGTGGGGGACGCGCACGTCCTCCAGGATCACCTCGCCGGTGGGGCTGGCCCGGATCCCGAGCTTGTGTTCCAGCTTGCCAATGGAGAAGCCGGGCCTGTCCTTCTCGACCACGAAGCAGCTGATGCCGCGGTGCCCGGCGGACCGGTCGGTCTTGGCGAAGACCACGTAGTAGTCCGAGATCCCGGCGTTGGTGATCCACTGCTTGCGGCCGTTGATGACCCACTCGTCGCCGTCCCGCTGGGCCCTGGTCGTCATCGAGGCGACGTCGGAGCCGGCCTCGGCCTCCGAGAGGCAGTAGCTGGCCTGGGCCCGTCCCTCGCAGATCGGCGTCATGAAGCGCCGCTGGAGGTCCTTCGACCCGTAGCGCATGACCGGCGTCATCGCCAGGTCGCAGATGGCCGGGATCAACGACGAGGCGGCGTCGACCCGGGCGATCTCCTCGATGCAGATGGCCCAGGTGACATGGTCGGCGCCGGACCCGCCGCAGTCCTCCGGAAAGGTCAGGCCCATGAGGCCCATGGCGGCGAAGGCCTCGTGGGCGTGCCAGGGGTACTGCGCCTTCTCGTCGCACTCGGCGGCGTGGGGGGCCACCTTGTCCTCGCACATTTGGCGGACGGCGTGCCGGAACTCTTCCTGTTCGTCGCTGGTGAGGAACATGGGGGGGCGACCTCCTCTAATACGACTTCGGCAGCCCCAGGCTGTGCTGCGCCACGAAGTTCAGCACCATCTCCCGGCTGACCGGCGCGGTGCGGAACAGGCGGGTGATCCCGTACAGCGTGGCCAGGCCGTACTCGGTGGCCAGGCCGTTGCCGCCGTGGGTCTGGATGGCCTGGTCGAGGGCCCGCAGCGACGCCTCGGCCGAGGCGTACTTGGCCATGTTGGCCGCCTCGCCGGCGTCCTCGCCCTGGTCGTAGAGCCAGGCGGCCTTCTGCGTCATCAGGCGGGCCTGCTCGACTTCGACCTTGGCGATGGCCAGCGGGTGGGAGACGCCCTGGTGCATGCCGATCGGCACGCCCCACACCTGGCGCTCCAGGGCGTAGGCCGCCGCCTTCTCGAGGGCGTAGCGGGCGATGCCGTTGCCCTGGGCGGCGCCCATGACCCGTTCGGGGTTGAGGCCGGTGAAGACCTGGCGCAGCCCCTCGTGCTCGGCGCCGATGAGGCGGTCGGCCGGCACCCGGACCTCGTCGAAGAACAGCGTGTACTGCTTGTCGGGGGCGAGGATCTCCATCGGGATCGGTGTCTTCTCGAGGCCGGGGGCGTCGCAGTCGACGACGAACAGCGAGAGCTTCCCCCGCCCGGAGTTCTCGTCCACTCCCGTCCGGGTCACGACCAGCATCTGCTGGGACTCTTCGACTCCGGAGATGTAGTACTTCGTCCCCCGGAGGATGTACTCGTCGCCGTCGCGCGTCGCCGTGGTGGAGATCTTGTGGGAGTTCGACCCGGCGTCGGGCTCGGTGATGGCGAAGGCCATCTTGTAGGCCGGGTCCTCGGCGCCGGCGATCTTCGGCAGCCAGGTCCGCTTCTGCTCCTCGGTGCCGTGCCGGGCGATGACCGACCCGCAGATGGCCGGCGAGACCACCATGAGCAGCGCCGGGCAGCCGGCGGCGGCCAGTTCCTCCCCCACCATCGACAGCTCCAGGAGGCCCATGCCGCCGCCGCCGTACTCCTCGGGGATGTTGACGCCGATGAAGCCGGCCCGGGCCACCGCCGCCCACAGCTCGCTCATGCCGCTCTTGGTCTTGGACTTGTCGACGTAGTAGTCGTGCCCGAAGTCCAGCCCGATCTTGCGGACGGCCTCTCGCAGCATCCCGTGCTCGGCGGTCTCGTTGAAGTCCATGACGTCCCCCCGCAGGCCAGCGCGACTCAGTTGCCTCACGCTACTTGAACGGGGCGGGGCGAGAAGAACGGGAAATCCCGGGATCGGAGAAATCCGAAGAACCGAAAAAGAGGACATCAGGGGCGAGACGGCGTATTCCACCAACGAGCGTCCATTTGGGTGAGAACGTGGCTGCTGGGGAGGGTCCCTACGTAGACCGCCGG
>Ga0070741_10005184_pt1 | contig 29270 bp, 30 predicted proteins | sample Coa_R1_4_FD_66440 | JGI IMG/M metagenome (GOLD analysis project Ga0070741, IMG submission 66440) | Surface soil microbial communities from Centralia Pennsylvania, which are recovering from an underground coalmine fire - Coalmine... | ecosystem: Environmental > Terrestrial > Soil > Unclassified ... | reverse complement strand
GATCGCTGGGCCGAGCAGCTCGAAGCGAAAGCGCAGGCGGCCGGGACGGACACCGCCGAGTTCTACGAAGCGCTGACGGCGCTTTGGAATCTGAAACTGAAGCAGGCGTCAGATAACAACGACGCCGCGATGAAGAACTTCGGCGATCACGCGGTGGACGCGGGCGAGGAGGCGACGTCGGCGTTCGACGACTGGAACCAGTCGATCATGAACGTCAACAAGTCGCTCGATGGAACGATCATCGACACCGACAAACTCGCCGAGGCACAGCAGCAGCTGCGCGACGCGGGGAACACGCAGGACATCGCGACCGTCGCGGAAGATCCGGAGATCAACGCGCTGCTGCACTTTGGGTGGTCGCTGAAGAACGCGATGGCGATCCACATGGGGCATCTCTACAACTACATCCCCAAGCTGTACGACAACTACGGCAATCCCGAGTCACAGCCGTCGCCGGATGAACGCGTGCCTGGCTACGCCGCCGGTGTACTCGGCGCGCCGGGCGGCCTGGCGATGGTTGGCGAGCTCGGTCCGGAGCTCGTGCAGTTGCCGCGCGGGGCAAACGTGTATCCGACTGGGATGACGCCCGCCGCGCCGATCTCGCTCACGGTGAGCGTCGGTCCCTTCAACTATCCGATCATGAACGACCCGGGCGCGCGAGACCAGCTCGCCCAGTTGATAGGCGAAGCATTCATGACTCGCCTGCGCCAGATCGGGCTGCGGCTGCCGACGGGCGCGTGAGGCAGATCGGCCGGGCCGTTTGACAAGCGCCTCGTAAGTTGTGTAGGTTGTGTGTATGTCACCGCTGCAACGGTTTCAAGTGTTACTCACCGCGGATCAGATCGCTGCTCTCAGGCAACTCGAGGAGCGAACCGGGACGTCGATGGGAGCGCACATCAGGATCGCGCTCGATCGATACTTAGGCGGCGGCGACAAAAAAGCGGCCTCGCGACGCGCAGCAACGCGACGCAAGGCCTAACCCGTCAACCGAGGCAAGTCGGTCGCCGGGCTCCCGCCATTCTACGGGAGTCCTCCGACCACGGAGGTCACATGGCAAAGCCCTGCGAACGCTGCCGAATGGTGGTCCGGCAATGGGAAGTGCTCCAGCAGCTCGAGGCCGGCCCGAAGTCGCTCGATCAACTCGCCGGCGCCGTCGGTGACGGTGGCGTCACCACGCGGACGATCCGCCGCGACCTCGAGGCGCTGCAGGCGGCCGGTTTCCCGCTCTACAACGACCGCGACGAGGACAACGTCGTCCGATGGCGACTGGCGCGCCGCGGCGTGACGCCGGCAAGAAAGGCGGCGTAGTCATGGCGAAGATCAAAAAGACCAAAGCGGCACATCGGGTCGACGGTGATCTCGCGATCGCGCTCGAGAAGGCGGAACCGTTCGCGCGCCATATCTTGTCTGACTGCGGTGTCCATCCGGCCGGCGGCGACGGCACAGGGCCGCTCAACGCCGCGCAGGATCTCGCCGGTATCGACCTGACGCACGAGGACGAGGATGCGAGGGGGAACATCGTCGCCGTCATCGAACACGCCTACATCGTCGGCGTGGCGGTCGGTCTGAAGCTGCGGGGTGCGCGATGACGGTCGAAATGCGCGACGCGGACGACGCCTACGATCGGATGACGGCGGAGATCGAACGCGTCGAAACGCTCCTCGATGTTGTGATCGAGGCCATCGGTCTCAGGACCGGGCCGTACCGTGAACAAGTCATCCTCGAGTGCGCGCGCGAGAAGTTGGCGCGCGTGCGGGAACACGGCACCGCGCTGCTGTCAGGCGCCAAGCGCGAGCCGAAGTGAAACTCTGGAAGGTCCGGCGCTCGGCGTACCGCGTCGGCCGCGTACTCGGCGACGTCGAGGCGGTCGAGCGATCGATCGAGCGCGGATCTGTCGCGCCGATCGCGAAGCGCGTCGAGCGACGCTGGTTGTGGCGGCTCGTCGGTCGATTGCTCGGGCGCGTGACCAGGTGAAGGGATGGCGGTCCAGTCGAAAGGCGCGCTGGCGTGACGTTCGACGATCTGCCGCCGTCGGCGACACCACGCCCGCGCGAGAAGCTCTTCGAGTTTCTCCGCGGGCACGATCGGTGGTTGTGTGAACTCGTCGACCTCGAGCGGTGGGGCGTCGAGGCGCAGTTTTTCAAGAACGAAGAATTCAACCGGAGCCGGCGGTTCGATCGGTCTGAACAGGATCATGGTCTCGCGCGCGAGCTGGCGATTCTGTGGGCGACCGGCGAACGGCGAGCTATCGAGAGAGGCGGCGCGTGATGCGAAGCAACAACAACGGCCTTCGGAAACTCTGCGATTGCTCGCGGCGGAATTGGGCCAAGTGCGCGCACCCGTGGCATTTCAACTACAAGCCGCGCGGCGGTCAGGCGTACCGGTTCAGTCTCGACGTCGAAGCCGGGAAGCACATCGAATCGAAGGGCGACGCCGAGAAGCTCGCGACCGACATTCGCAGCGCGATCAACGCCGGCACGTTCGAACGGGCGGCGGATCGCCGCGCGCGCGAGCAACGCGAGGCGGCTGCGCGACCGGCAACGGCTGACGCGATTTCGCTCGAGGCGTTCGGCGAGAAGTTTGTCGCGAACAAGTCCGAAGCCAGCGGCAAGAAAACCTGGACGAACGACAAGCACATGTACGCGCAGCTCGGCGCGTTCGTGCTCGCCGACGGAACGAGGCTCGGATCGAAGCCGCTCGGCGCCGTCACCGAAGACGACCTCGAGGCGTTTCATGCACATCTCCGGACGATCGGCCGTGCGGCCTCGACGCGGAATCAGTACGTGCAACTGCTCAAGGCCTCGTTTCGATGGGCGGTGAAAAAGGGGTACCTGTCGCGGTCGCCCATCTCGGAGGATTCGACGCTGAAGCGGACGAAGATCGCGCAGCGTGCGCGGCGACTCTCGCCCGACATCGTCGACAAGGACGGCAATCTCAAGACGCCCGGTGAGGAGCGGCGGCTCCTCGCGTCGGCGGCGCCGCGGCTCCAGAACCTGATCATCGCGGCGCTCGAAACCGGCTGCCGGCGCGGCGAGCTGCTCTCGCTCCAATGGGCCGACGTCGACCTCGAGCGAGGGTACGTGCGGATTCGGTCCGAGCACGCGAAGGACGGCGAGGATCGCATCCTGCCGATCTCGACGCGCCTGGCGAGCGTCCTCAAGATGGCGAAGACGGATCCGGCCGGGAAGGAATACCGACCGACGGCGTACGTGTTCGGTGAGCTCGGCACGCGCGTGGAGAACGTCAAGCGGGCCTGGGAGACGGCCGTTCTGAAGGCGCACGGCCACGATCCCGAGTGGGCCGCCGGGGCGCTCTCGGCGGCGTCACGCGCCGCGCTACGCGCGATCGATCTGCACTTCCATGATCTCCGCCACGAGGCCGCGTCGCGGTGGCTGGAGGCCGGCTGGCCGCTCCACAAGGTGCGCGATATGCTCGGTCACGCGACGATCGACCAGACCGACACCTACGTCAACGCGGGGCGGCTGGGGCTGCGCGAGGAGATGACGCGGTTCGACGGATTGCGTTGCAATCCGGTTGCGAAGTCGGACGAGAACGAGCACCCGACGGATCGCAACGCGGACGCGACGACGACGAAGGAAGTCACGGTAAACTGAGACGTTAGCTCCGCATGCGCGCCCGTAGCTCAGGGGATAGAGCACCCGCCTCCTAAGCGGGGGGCCGCCAGTTCAATTCTGGCCGGGCGCGCCACTTCTTCCCGAAGAATTCCCGCGTCTGCCGCCCTTCGCCGCCCTGCACGGGCAACCCGCGAATCGCGTTGGCCCGTCTCGAGAACTCGAATCCGGACGTGTGTTTGTGCGCCGTCGCACGGGCGATGGGCGAGAGCACTCGCCTCGCGCCATCGGCGCGGACGATCCGTCTGCGCCGGAGCAGACAGAGAGACTTTCGTCCTCGCCCCTTACGACTTCGACACACGTGCGAACGATGACGTCGCAGTCCTTCGGGGGAAATTGAAGTAAGGAGACGGCTACAGTCTTGCTTAGCGTTGCACACAAGTTCCTTCGCGACTTGTGGAACATCCGACACCGTCCGCGTCGTGACCGACGAATCCGCGTGTCTGTCCGTTCCTTGATCGACGAAGACCGTCAGTCAACAGTCACATTCATTATCGGGAGCGCAAATGTCACTACGAACGGCCTGGGGTACCCTCGTGCTGGGTATCATGTTCACGTTCATCGCGGCGGCCCGCGCTTCTGCCGTCACGCTGGTGGTCGGTCCCGAGAGTTGCGCACCCGGATATCCGCACTTTGCCACGATTCAAGGAGCGGTTGATTCCGCCGTGCCCGGCGACACGACGATCGAAGTCTGCTCGGGGACGTACCGCGAACAAGTGGTCATCACGCAGCCGATGATCATCACGGGCTTGGACGATGGTTCGGGTCTCCCGGCGGTCGTCGCGGTCCCCGCAGCAGGGCTCGTGGGCAACGTCTCGATGCCCGTGTCCGGACTCGTCGCGGCGCAGGTGGTGCTCCGAGATACGTGGGGGGTTCAACTGGAGAACCTCACGATCGACGGTGCCGGCGCGGCGTGCGCTGCGGCGGTCGGCGCCAGCAAGGTTGCTGGCGTAGCACTATTGAACATGCTGAGCGACGATCCGTCGTGGATCAGCACGTACGTAGGACAGAACGAGATCCGCAATCAGGGTGGCAGTGTTTGCGACCGGTCATCGACCGGCATCCTGTCGGAGAATTCGCTCGTCGAAGTCGATCACAACTACCTTCACCACATCACGGGTGATGCGGTCGCGCTCAACGGCGCGTCCGCGGTCGTCTGGAACAACACGATGTGGAAATGCGGTTTCAGCGCGGTGGAGATGACGGGCCTGCAGAACGCGACGATTTCCGACAACACGATGACGGAGGTCCGATCGGGCGCGGAGTTGAACGCGAGCGTCAACATCAACGTGTGGACCAACACGATGGGGCCGTGGCTCGGTTATGGCATAGTCACGCACAACGGATCGTTGAGCTGGATCGACAGCAATTACATCGAGTCGACGTTCTTCGGGGTGTACCTCGACCAGTCGCTCAGTGATCGCGTGACGGACAACTGGATTGTGACCACCCAGTCGATCGGCCTGGTGGATCTCCTCTCCCGCGGCGGCAACCAAATCTGGGACAACACGTTCAACAACGCGCCGATCGGCATCGATATCGATCAAGCGAGCCTCGTGATCGATGATCTCGGTCCGAACACGTTTACGAACGTGGTTTCCTCTGTGACGTCCTCGGGGAACCCGTTCTAGGTTCTTCGCCGAGCACTGCGCACCGACGCGCCATCGCCCAAACCAGGCGGTCGCGCGTCTCTTCTGACTGGCGCGAGCGCGCCGTTTTCTCGGGTCGAGGGACGTTGGCGAGGTTCAGTGGATCGTCTCGCCCCGCTCCGTTCTCGGCACGTCGCGCTCGCGCGGCACGTCGCGCGCGGTGACCGATCGCACGCCGTCGACCGCGACCGCGATGATCACCGCCACATACGGAATCAACGTCGGCACGCCGAGCGCGCCGAGCAGATAGACGATCAGGAACCCCGCGATCGCGCGGATCGCCCACACCTGCAACCGGCCGTGCGACGAGCGGCTCAGCGCCACGCGTCCAGTGTACCCGCCCGCGCGCGTCAGCGCTCGGCTACAATCGCCTGCAATGGCCGGCGAGGCGATTGACGACGCGTTGCGGCCTCTGCAGCTTCGGACCAGCCGGCTCGATCTCATCGCGGCGACGGCAGACACAGTCGCGCTCGAACTGCGCGACGTTGCGGCGTTCGCGACGGCGATCGGCGTCCCCGTCCCGGCTCAATGGCCGGCGCCCCTCAACGACGAAGATTCGCAGCGGTGGTATCTGGACATGCTGCAGCGCGATCCACGATCCGTCGGTTGGGCGCTGTGGTACGTCGTCCGTCGCGAGCCGCAGCGCGAGTTGATCGGCGTCGTCGGCTTCAAGGGACGGCCGGATGACGGCGAATGCGAGATCGGCTACAGCCTGCTGCCGGCGTTTCACGGTCACGGCTACGCCACCGAGGCGGCGCGCGCCTTGATCGGCTGGGCGTTTGCGCGCGAGGACGTCGCGCGCGTCACCGCCGAAACGCTGGCGGATCTCGTCGATTCCATTCGCGTGATCGAGAAGTGCGCGATGATGTTCGTCGGGCGCGGCAGCGAAGAAGCGGGGCAGCCGACGGTGCGCTATGCCGTCACCCGTGCGGCGTTTCATGGAGCCGACGAGCAGTCCTCGTCGCGGAGAAGCAGGTGACCCTTTCATGGCCGATGACGATCTGAAAGCCGAACTCGAACGCCTCCGCGCCGAGAACGAGCGCCTGAAATCGGAAAAGACCCGCGGCGTGTCGCTGAAGGTCAGCGAGAAAGGCGGCGTCTCCGTCTACGGCCTCGGTCGCTTTCCGGTGACGCTCTACAAGGAACAGTGGGGCAAGCTGCTCGCGATGGCCGACGACATTCGCGCGTTCATTCGCGAGAACGAGAGCAAGCTGAAGACGAAGGGCGAATAGCGCGAGCCGCCTCGCGTACGCGCGTGCCGCGTCATGGCGTTGACGCGACTGGTCGCTGCGGCGAAGCGACCGGACGCTGCGGGTCCCAAACGCCCTGACGCCGCCCACGAACCCAGCCTCGGCAGCTGGATTGCTGCTGCCATCTCCAATTGCCGGAATGGCAGCAATCATGCGAAGCCGATGTGCGCTCCTGGCCGCGTTCCTGATCGTGGCAGCCGTGTCGCTGACAGGGTCGGCCTCGATTCAGCTCCGCGTCACCCCGCGCGAAGCGCAGGCGCCCGCCGACGTGTTCGTCTGCGTGGTCCTCGAGCGCGATCCGGCGAACCGGCTCCTGCAGGTCGAAGTCGAAGGCGACGACTTCTTTACAGCGAGCAGCGCCGTGCTCGACGGCGAAGGCGCGCGCCGCGTCAACGACTTCATGTTCCGGCGGCTGCCGCCGGGCGAATACGACGTGCGCGCGAGCGTGTTCGACGGGGCCGGACGGCAGCTCGGAAGCGCGACCCGCAACGTCACGATCCGGTGACGCCGCCGGCGGGCGCGTCTGCACGGATAACTCGTACAAGGCGATTGCAATTCGTCGGGCTCGGCGTTACCGTGGAAGAACATCCCGTCCCGAGAAAGCGAGTGTCGTATGCCGCACCGCGCCCTCCTCGTCCAAATCCGTGCGGAGTTCGTCGAGATGCCGGGTCTCCGACTGACGCCTGCGCAAGTCCATCGGCTGTGCGGCGGCGAGCGGCCGGCGTGCGAGCGCGCGCTCGGCACGCTCGTCGACGAAGGGTTTCTGGTTCTTCGAAGCGGGCGCTACGTGCGATCAGTGGATGGTGAAGTCCAGCACCACGGTCACCAGCACGTTCACGGCGCGGCCTGACAGGCGTCCCGGTTCGAACCGCCACTGCGTTACCGCGTCGATCGCGCGCGCGTCGAGATCGCCATCGAGCGAGCGCGCGACGCGAATCTGCGCCGGCGTTCCGTCCGTGGTGACGATCATCTCCAGCACGACCGAACCCTGCACGCGCCGCGCGAGCGCCTCCGCGGTGTAGGCCGGCCGCACCTGCGACAAGAGCCGCGGCGCGCTGACCGATCCGCCGGGGCGATACACGCCGCCGCCGGTGCCGCCGCCGCTGCCCGCGCCAAGTCCGGGCCCCGTCCCCGATCCGATCCCCGTTCCCGTCCCGGTGCCGACGCCGCCGCCCGATCCCGTGCCGGTCGAGAGGCTGTCGGGAACGCCGCCTTCCGGCAAACCGACCACGTCGCGCGTGCCCGACGCGAGCGGCATCGCATCGAGGAGCAACGCCGGCAGCGCCGGCACGCGATCGACCACGTCGGTCGCCGCGACGAGCGGCGCCGGCTTCGCGATCCGCAGCGTGATGCGATCGCGGCCGATGCCTTCCGCGCTCCGAATCGGTCCCGGTTGCTGGTTGCCGCCGCCGCCACCGCCGCCGCCGGCGCCGAGCGACGGCAGGAACACGATGCGCGTGATCGCCGACGGCGTCGCGTCGTGCGCGCGCGCCGGCAGATCCGCCGGCTTCGGCATCAGCACGCCGCGCGCGGCGAGCGCCGCGACGGCGGCGATCGCGCACGCGTGCGCCGCGGCGGAGCAGGCGAGCGCCGATCCGAACGGTCGTGGCGTGCGCATCGGACCCTAGACGCTGATCACGGGGCAGGGCGATCGATGGATGATCCCGAAGGCGTGCGTCCGCAGGCGGCCGAACGGCTCGGCCACCGATCCGCGTCCGAGTATCACGAGGTCCGCGCCTTCCTGGCGCGCCTCTTCGACCACCGCCTCCACGACGCCGCCGAGCGCGACGCGCAGCGGCGCGGTGACTCCGGCCGCCTGCAGCCGCGCGGCGATGCGCGCGCGCGTTTGCTCGCGCACGTGCTCCTGCAGCCGCCGCTCGCTCTCGAGCGACGACCAGTCCGTCACCGGTCCGACGACGTGGAACATCTGCAGGCGCGCGCCGACGACGGTGGCGAAGCCGGTGGCGCAGCGCGCGAGCTCCGCCCCGGCGTCCGAGTCGTCGACGGCGCACAGCACGGTCCGAGGCAGCGGGAGCGCCGTCTGCGCATCCGCGTGCGCGGCGGTCCACACCGGGCACGCCGCATCGTGCAGCACTTTCGCCGTCACCGATCCGACGAGCATCGTCCGGAACAGCCCGAGGCCGTGCGTCGGGAGCATGATGAGATCGACGCTGCGCCGCGCGGAAAAGTCGGCGATGTGGTACGCCGCGTCGCCGGCGGCGGCGACGCGCTCGACGATCAGCCCGGGGAACGCGTCGGGCAGCGCGCGATCGAGCCGCCGCTGTAACGCCTCCGTCGCGGCGCCGACCTCGCCCGGCGGCGCGACGCTGAGGAGCGTCACGCGCGCGGAGACGCGCTGCGCCAGCGCGCGCACGAACGGAACGATCTCGTCGCACTGTGCGGAAAAGTCGTACGGGAAAAGTATGTGGCGTAGCGCCGACATTCCGGCCTCTGACGTCCTTCGGTGCAAGTCCGGCGCCCTGACGCGCGCGCGGGATTTTCCCGTGGCCGCGGAATATTCCCGAACGGAGCGGCGATAAGGTTCCATAAATTGCGGAAAAGCCGCCGGCTGAGCTCGGTACGGAGGTTGCCTAGGTCGTCATCGCAATGACGACGACACATGCGGCGACGCTATCCGACTGGCTCGATCTGGTTCGGGCCGAATATCACGAAATTCCCGGGCTCCACCTCACGAAGCCGCAGATGCGGCGTCTCTGGGGTCTCGACGCGGCGACCTGCGACGCATTGCTCGACGCGCTGATGGCGCTCCAGATCCTGCGGCGCACGCGCACCGGCGCCTACGTCCGCGCGGACGGCTAGAACAGCCGCGCCTGCTCGATCGGCCACCACCGAGCCGCAATCTTTCCGACGATGTATTTCTTCGGCACCATCCCCCAGTGCCGGCTGTCGGAACTGTTGTTCCGGTGGTCGCCCAGCACGAAGTCGTACCCCACCGGAATTACTTGCGGCCCCCAGTCGTCGTGATCGCGATAGTCGGGATCGACGTAGTCGTCCCGCAGCGCGCGGCCGTTGATCGAGACGCGCCCGTCGAGGATCTTGACGATGTCCCCCTCGGTCGCAATCAGCCGCTTCACGAAGAGCTTCGACGGGTTCAGCGGGTAGTAGAGCATCACGATGTCGCCGGGTCTCGGGCTGCTGATCTCGTAGACCAGCTTGTCGACGAGCACGCGATCCTCGCTCTCGAGCGTCGGCGCCATGCTGAAGCCCTGCACGCGTGCGATCTGGAAGCCAAAGCTCGCGACGATGGCTATGATGCCGGCGAGCGACGGGAGGAGACGAAGTGGACGCATGGTGGTTCGTTCCGCAATGACGATGCCAGCGTGCGCATGCCGGAAAGCCGTCAGCTCCCATGATTTCCCGGAGCGCATTGGTGGCACCCCGCGTGCGTCCGTCACGTCGTGGAGCCCTCCATGCCCACTGCCGTCGAAACCGCCCCCGATGCGGGTGCGCGTCCCGGATCCATCCGGCCGCCGTCGCCCCCTGCGCCGCCCGCTGCTCCTGACCGCCGCCGCTGGCCGCTCGCCGTCGCCGCGTTGGCGATCGCGACAGCGTCTGTCGTCGCCGTGCGCGTGTGGTCGCGGATGTTCGCCACGCCGGTGGCGGCCGTCGTGACCGCCAGCGGCCGCATCGAAGGGCGCGAGATGACCGTGGCGCCGAAGGATATCCAGGGGCGCATCGTCCGCTTGTACGTCGACGAGGGCGACACGGTGACGCAAGGGCAGCTCCTCGCGGAGCTCGAAGCCAACGCGCTCGACGCGAAGGCGGCGACGATCCGCGCGAGCATCGCGAACATCGACGCGCTCGTGGCGCAGGCGACGCTCGACGTCACGCTGACGACGAAGAGCAGCGCCGCGTCGATTGCGGCGGCCGAAGCCGCCGTCAGCGTGACGCAGGCGCGCATCGTCCGCGCGCGCGCCGTGCGGGCCACGAGCGAGGCAGAGCAGGAGCGCGCGACCACGCTGCTCGGCGAAGCCGTCATCTCGAAGCACGAGTTCGATCTCGCCGACCTGTCGCTGCGAACCGCGGAGGCGGACCTCGCGGCGGCGGAGAAGGACCTGACGCACGCCGAGGCGGATCTCGCGCTCGCGGTGGCGTCGCGCGACGGGATCGCCGTGAAGCAGCAGCAGGTGCGCGCGCTGCAGGAGAGCCGCCGCGCAGCCGAGGGTCAGCTCGCCGAGTTGCAGGCGAACATCGCCGAGCGGCGGATCCTCGCGCCGGCCGACGGCACCGTGCTTTCGCGGCCGGTCGAAGTCGGCGACGTCGTCAGCCCTGGTTCGCCGGTGTTCGAGCTCGTCGACCTGCGGCGCCTGTACGTGAAGGTGTACGTGCCGGAGCCGGACATCCCGAAGCTGAAGCTGGGCGATCGCGCCGACGTCAGCGTCGATGCGTTCAAGGGACGGACGTTCGAGGCGCGCATCACGAAGATCTCGGACCAGGCCGAGTTCACGCCGAAGAACGTCGAGACGACCGACGAGCGGCTGAAGCTGGTGTTCGGCGTCGAGGTGACGTTCGTCAATCCAGACCGGCTGCTCAAGCCGGGGATGCCGGCCGACTGCGTCATCCACCATGGATCCTGATGCGGCCGCGGTCCTCGAGGTGCGCGATCTCGTGCGCACCTACGGCCGGTTCGCGCGCATCCCGGCCGTCCGCGGCGTGTCGTTCCGCATCGGCCGCGGCGAGATCTTCGGGCTGATCGGTCCCGACGGCGCCGGCAAGACGAGCATCATCCAGGTGCTTGCCGCGGTGCTGGGGCCGCACGGCGGATCGGCATCGGTCGCGGGCCTCGACGTCGTCGCGCACGCCGAACGGGTGAAAGCGATCGTCGGCTACATGCCGCAGGGGCTCGGCAGCAATCTCTACGACTCGCTCACCATCCACGAGAACATCGAATTCTTCCGCGACCTGCGGCGGCTGCCGGCCGACGTCTATCGCGAGAACCGCGCGGCGCTGCTGCATGCCACGGGGCTTGCGCCGTTTCTCGACCGCCGCGCCGGCCAGCTCTCGGGCGGCATGCGGCAGAAGCTCGCGCTCATCTGCACGCTGATCCATCTGCCCGACGTCCTGCTCCTCGACGAGCCGACGACGGGCGTCGATCCGATCTCGCGTCAGGAGTTCTGGCAGATCATCCGCCGCGTCGTCGCCCAGCGGAAGACGACGGTGCTGCTGAGCACGTCCTACATGGACGAAGCGGAGCGCTGCCACCGCATCGCGCTGATGCACGAAGGGCGGCTGATCGCGGACGGCACGCCCGAAGACATTCGGTCGCGCGCGACGGGACGATTCGCGCGCGTGGAGGCGACGCCGCAGCCGCGCGCGTTCGCGCTGCTGCGCCGGCGGCCGGACGTCCGCGCGACGCAGGTGTTCGGCGACGAGATCCACATCGAATTCGACGGCGAGCTGCGCGACATCGAGCGCGCGCTCGTCGCGGACAACGTCGACGTGCACGACGTCGCCATTCAGCCGCCGGGTCTCGAGGACGTGTTCCTCCAGCTCATTGGCTCGCCGGCGGCGGCCGGCGAAGAAGTGCGGTTCGATCGCGTGCCGCCGTCGACGGCCGCCGCGGCGATCGAGTGCACGCAGGTCACGCGGCGGTTTGGCGCGTTTGCGGCGGTCGATCGCGTCGACCTCGCGATTCGTCAGGGCGAGATCTTCGGCCTCCTCGGCCCCAACGGCGCGGGAAAGACGACGCTGATCAAGATGCTGTGCGGCCTGCTCGAGCCGAGCGACGGCACCCTGCGCGTGGACGGCGCGATCGGCTACATGTCGCAGCGCTTTTCGCTCTATCAGGATCTGACGGTCCGGCAGAACGTGCGCCTGTATGCGGACCTGTACGACGTCGAGCGGAGCCGGTATCTCGCGCTGATGACGCGGCTCGGCCTCGACCCGTTCGCGCGGCGGCAGACGCGCGATCTGCCGACCGGCGTGCGCCAGCGCGTGTCGCTGCTGTGCGCCGTGCTGCACCGGCCGCCGATCGTGTTTCTCGACGAGCCGACGTCGGGCGTCGATCCGCGCGCGCGCCGCGTCTTCTGGGATCTTATCTACGCGCTGTCGCGCGACGCCGGCGTGACGGTCGTCGTGTCGACCCATTACATGGACGAAGCGGTCCACTGCGATCGGCTCGCCCTGATGCACCAGAGCCGCCTGGTCGCGGTCGGCTCGCCGCGCGCGCTCGCGCAGCGCGCCGGCGAAGAAGCGGGACAGCCGCCGCCGTCGATGGAAGACACCTTCGTCCACTTCATCCGTCTCGCGGAGGCGGCGCATGCATAGCCGCCTGTTCGCGATCGTCCGCAAGGAAGCGCGCGAAGTGCTGCGCGATCCCATTTACCTCGGCCTCGCGATCGTCGTTCCCGTCCTCGTGATGTCGCTGCTCGCGCTCGGCTTCGTGCTCGACGTCAAGAATCTGCCGGTGGCGTTCTACGACCAGGACCGATCGCCGCTAAGCCGCGAATACATGTACTCGTTCACCAACTCCGAGTACTTCCGGTTGGTGCGCATGGCGGGGAACGCGAGCGAGCTGGACGCGCTGATCGCGTCGGGCGAGGCGCGCGCGGCGGTGATCGTGCCGCCCGACTTCTCGCGGCGGCTGACGCGCGGCCAGCCGGCGAGCGTGCAGGTGCTCGTCGACGGCACGTTCCCGAGCCGCGCGCTGATCGCCAGCGGCTACATCGCCGCGATCGACGCGCAGTTCAGCGCGCGGCTGGTCACGGCGTGGCTCGAGCGGCGCGGGATGGTCACCTCCGTGCTGCAGCCGGTGACGGTGGACGGCCGCGTGTGGTTCAACCCGTCGCTCGAGACGAAGAACTCGCTCGTGCCGGGCCTGCTCGTGATCAGCCTGATGTTCTACCCGAGCCTGCTCGCCGCGCTCGTCGTCGTGCGGGAGAAGGAGCGTGGCACGATCTTCAATCTGTACTGCTCGCCCGTGTCGCGATGGGAAGTGATCGTCGGCAAGGCGGTGCCCTACGTTGGGCTCGCGTTCTTCGTCTACTTCCTGTTGTTCGGCCTGAGCGTGTTCGTGTTCGACGTCCGCTTCGTCGGCAACCCGTTCGTCCTGACGGTGGCGGCACTCCTGTACATCGTCGCCTCGATCGGCCTCGGCCTCGTCATCTCGGTGTTCACGACGACGGAAGCGGCGGCGATGCTGGTGACGTTCGTCGCGCTGATGACGCCGTCGATTTTGTTCTCCGGCCTGATGACGCCGATCTCGAGCATGGAGCCGTCGGCGCAGGCGATCAGCCGGCTGATCCCCGCGTCGTACTTCATGGCGATGGTCCGCGGCGTGTTCCTCAAAGGGCTCGGGTTCCGGCAGTACGCGTCCGACCTGCTGACGCTGGCGGGCTTCGCGCTGGTCGTGTTCACCATCGCGACGTTGCGGTTCCGGAAGCGGGCGGGCTGAAATGACGAGACGTCTTCTCGGCCTGATTCGGAAGGAGTTCGCGCAGATCTCGCGCGACGTGCCACTCGGATTCATTCTCGTGTGGGCGTTCACGGCCGCGATCTACTCGGCCGGTCGCGGACGCGCGACCGAAACGACCGACGTCGCGACCGCCGTCTACGATCTGAGCCGCACCCCGTCCAGCCGCGAATTCCTGTCGCATCTGCAGCGGCCGTACTTCAAGACGGTGGCGTATCTCGATCGCGAAGCCGACGTCACGCGATGGCTCGATCGCGGGAAGGCCGCGATCGTCGTCGTGATCCCGCCCGACTTCGAGCGCGCCGTGGACGGCAGCGGACAGGCGCACGTTCAAGTGCTGACCGACGGCGCCCTGGCAATGCCGGCGACGGTGTCGATCGCCTACATCGCGGCGATCTCGAGCCGCTATTCGATCGACGTGCTGCAGCGGCGGAACGCGCGCGCCGGCGGCGAGGTCGCGGCCGCCGCGCCGACGCTCGACGAGCGGCTGCGCGTCACGTTCAACCCGAACATGCTGAGCGCGTGGTTCGCGTCGCTGCTCGAACTGCTGAACATGTGCACGATGGTGTCGCTGCTGCTGACGGCGGCGAATCTGGTCCGGGAGAAAGAGCGCGGCACGATCGAGCAGCTGCTGGTCAGCCCGGCGCGGCCGGTGGAGATCTTCCTCGCCAAGATCATCCCGACGGTGATCCTCGTGCTGGCGCTCTCGGGCGTCAGCTTCACGCTGGTGCTGAAGCCGGTGTTCCACCTGCCGATTCGCGGCAACCTCGTGCTGTTCTACGCGGTGACCGCGCTGTACGCCTTCGCGATGACGAGCATGGGGATCGCGATCGCGCTCGTCGCGCGCACCATCGCGCAGGCGATCATGATGATGATCCTGATCCTCCAGCCGATGATCTTCCTGTCCGGCGCGTGGAACCCGCCGGAAGCGATGAGTCCGTGGATGCGGTGGATCAGCCTGCTGTCGCCGCTGCGCTACTACATCGACTTCGCGTTCGGCGTGATTCTCAAAGGGAACGGCGCGCGCGTGCTCGCGTGGGATATCGCCGGCATCGCCGCCCTCGGCGTGCTGCTCTTCGCCTTTTCGCTGCTGTGGTTCGAGCGCAGTCTGCGGACGTCGGGATAGGGAGGTGCGTATGCGCGTGCTGCTCGCGATTGACGACGCCGACTGCTCCGAGGCGGCCGTGCAGGCCGTCATCGATCGCTTTCCGCGCGGCGCCACCGAGGTGCTGCTCGTCCACGTCCTCGACTGGCCGAAGGGGCTGTCGCCGTCGCTCGCGTTCTCGGAAGGGCCGCGCGCGGCGGATCACGTCCTTTCGGTGCACGACGAGCTGCGCCGCCGCGGGCAGGCGCTGATCGATCGCGCCCGCCAGCGGCTGGAGGCGGCACACGTGCGCGTCCGCGGCGAGCTGCACGAAGGGGACCCCAGCCACGTCATTCTCGCGTGCGCCGAGGACTGGCGGCCCGACGTCATCGTCGTCGGCTCGCACGGACGGCGCGGTCTCGAGCGTTTGCTGATTGGCAGCGTCGCCGAGGCGGTCGTCAAGGGCGCGCCCTGCTCGGTGGACGTCGTCCGGGCTCGCGTATAATGAGGAGTTCATCATGAAGAGAGCCGAGCGCCAGCACCTCAGGGAGAACGAGATCGAGCAGTTCGCGCGGCAGGCGCGCGAGCTGATGGAGCAGCGCAAGCGCGAGACGACGATGATCGTCACGGCCATCGTCATCGTGGCCGCGATCGCGCTCGGCTACTTCGCGTGGCACGAGCACGTGCAGGCGCGCGCGCACGATCTGCTGGCGCAGGCGATTGCGGTGCAGGACGCGCGCGTCGGTCCGCCGCCGGCGCCGGGGCAGCCGTCCTCCGGTGTCTACTTTGCGACCGAGCACGAGCGCGAGCAGGCGGCGCTCGTCAAGTTCAAGGCAGCCGCCGACGCGTATCCCTCGACCGACGCCGGCCTCTACGCGCGCTACCAGGAGGCGTCGATCTATCTGGCGCTCGACAACACGGCCGAAGCGGCGAAGGCGTATCAGCAGGTGATCGACAACGCGGGGAGCTCGATCTACGGGCAGATGGCGCGGCTCGGTCTCGCGGAAACGCAGGCGCGCGGCGGACAGTACGATCAGGCGATCAACGCGTTCAAGGAGCTCGCGCAGCGCAAGGACGGTCCGCTGCCGATCGACGGCATCCTGATGCAGCTCGGACGCACGTATCTCGACGCCGGCAAGCGCGCCGACGCGCAGCAGACCTTCACGCGGCTCGTCGAGGAATATCCCGAGTCGCCCTTCACCACCGACGCGAAGCGCGAGCTCGACTCGCTGAAGAAAGCCAGCTAGGCCCGTCCGCGGCGTCCGCTCATCGGCGTTCCGCTAGTCGGCGTTCCCGAACTTATACGCCAGGATCTTGTAGAGCAGCTTCGCGCACATGAAATTCGGCGCGACGTTGCCGCCCATCGGCGACAGCTCCACGATGTCGCAGCCGACGACGTTGCGGCGGTCGATGACGCGGCGGAGCAGCGCCAGCCCTTCGTACCACGACAACCCGCCCGGTTCCGGCGTGCCGGTCGCCGGCATGATCGCCGGATCGAAGCCGTCGACGTCGATCGTGATGTAGACCGTCTCGCCCAGCGAGTCGACGACGCGATCGATCCAGTCGTCGTGCTGGCGCATGTTGAAGTCGTAGAAGATCTCGGTCGGCAGCGTGGGCGCCGCGGCCGCTTCTTCGGCCGACAGGCTGCGGATGCCCACCTGCGTCGCGCGCGCGTACTCGAGCACGCGCCGCATCGCGCACGCGTGATTGTGCGGCGTCCCCATGAACGTGTCGCGCAGATCCGCGTGCGCGTCGATCTGCAGCACCGACAAGCCCGAGTACTTCGACGCGACCGCCGCCACGAGCGGACCGGTGATCGAATGCTCGCCGCCGAGCGACAGCAGGAATTTGTCGCGCGAGACGATCTCGGTCGCGACGCGGCGGATCGAGCGGACGACCTCGTCCATCGACGCGTACGGAAAGTCCATTTCCGGCAGCGTGCAGATGCCGATGTCGTGAATGTCGGTCTCGGTCTCTTCGTCCCACAGCTCCATGTGCGACGAGGCGACGAGGATTTCGTGGGGGCCGTTGCGCGTGCCCGGCACGTACGACGTCGTCCGATCCAGCGGAATCGGGAGGATGACGACGCGTGCGTGATCGAAGTCGGTGGACCGGGGCAGGCCGCCGAACTCGCCGACGGCGACCTGATCGAACTCAAACGGCAGGTTCATTCACTTCCTCGAAGCGGTCGCTCGGGACCGGCTGCCCGTCGATGGTCATGGCGCCGGCGAGCGTGAAGGTCGGCATGCGCCGCTCGGCGAGGATCGATTTGGCAGACGCGGCGAGCGCGGTGGCGAGGAACGGCAGCGCAACGGTGGCGTCGGCCTGCACCGACACGCGGTCGGAGTCGGTCGCGAGTTTGCCCCAGCTCTGCGCTTCCTCGAGGCTCGAACCCGACGCGCCGCCGAAGTGCGGGACGTCGGTGACGATCTGCAGCGCGTAGCTGTGGCCGCCGACCTGATCGCTGTAGAACTCGGCCTGCACGCTCGCCTGGTTGATGAAGTTCTTCGGCGTGCCGCCGCCGAGGACGACCGACGCCGTGCGCGGCCGCCGGATGACGACGTTCGCCGATTCGACGATGTCGCCGATGATGTCGATGTAGCCGGCGCCGGGCACGTGCTGCCGCGCCTGCGACAGCCCCATGCCGATCGACGAGTCGGCGATCGCCGGACAGAAGATCGGCACCTTGGCGCGGTACGCCGCGGTGAGGATCCCGTCGCGCCCGGTTTTCTCCCACAGGTGACCGCCGAGCAGGTGCAGGAACTCGCGGCTCGTGTAGGGACGCTTCTCGAGCGTGGCGGCGAACTTCGCGATCCAGTTGTCGTTGTCGATGAACTCTTCTTCGCTCGCGTACGTGTCGTAGACGCGATCGACCCGATCCTGCGCGAGCGCCGCATCGTCGGCATGCGCCGAGCCGACGTAGTGACGCCGGCCGCGCGTTTCGTGCAGATCGTGGTACAGGTTGGCGCCGGTGGAGACGAGCACGTCGACGTAGCGATTGCGGATCAGGTGCGCGATGATGAGCCGCAGGCCGCCGGCGGACAACGCGCCGGCCATGCCGAGAAAAATCGTCACGTCCTCCTGCAGCATCTTCTGCCAGATGCGGTGCGCGGTGGCGAGATTGCGTCCCTGAAACGAGATCCGCTCCATCCGCGCGAGAACGGCGTCGGCGCTCAGCCCTTCCTCGACGACGAACGGTTCGATCGGCGTCTGCAGGAAGCGTGATTTTTTCTTCATGCGCGGATAATTAAACCATATCTAGAACGCTTTTCCGACGCGCAAGTACGCCGTCGCGCCGCTGCCGACGACGCCGGTCGGATCGCGTCCCCACGCGACGCCGCCGGCGAGCGTGAACGGAAAGACGTAGCCCGCGACGATCGACGTCGACAGTTCGCCGCCGACCGACGTCTTGATCGCGTCGGCGCGCAAGCGTCCGCTGTTCCAGGCGTCGCCGGCGTCGACGAACGCCGCCACCGACAGCGTGTGGAGCAACAGCGGCCACGTGCCGTCGCCGCGCTGCGGACGCGCGATCGGCACGCGGTAGTCGGCGTTGACGACCGTCGCACGGCGGCCGGCGAACGTGTTCGACGCGAATCCGCGCAGCAGACCGACAGCGCGGCTGCTGAAGCTGGCGACGCCGAGATCTGTGTTCGATCCGCCGAGCAGGAACGTGCGCCCCACGGACACGTCGCCCGTCGACACGCCCGCCGCGGCGCGCAGCGCGACGACGTGATGCGGCGCAGCGCCCGGGAGGTAGACGCGTGCGTCCGCGGTGGCGACGGTCGCGTCGGCCGAAGAGCCGAGCGCGGCGCGCACCGCTTCGACCGTCGCGCCGACGTTGACGCCGCCTTCGGGGCTGATCGAGTAGCCGTAGACGTGCGACGTGTTGGTCGCCCACGCCGCGCGGATCGCGGTGCGGTCGCGGTCCACGACGCCGCCGCCGATCGTGTACTCGTCGAGCGAACGGAGCAGCGATACGAGCGCGCTGTGCGACACGCGCGTATGGCGGATCGGCACGAGGACGCCGGCCTCGAGCTGCCGCTCGCGCAGCGTCGCGTTGGTCGGCGTGCCGGCGTCGGTCGGCGGTCCCGCGAAAAACGACGTCGCCGTGGAGGCGGCGGCGAACAGCGTCGGCTGCCACCGGTCGTAGACGTAGGCGAGCTGCCAGTCCGGCGACGCGGACGAAGGGCGCGTCGCGTCGGCGGGACCGGAGACGAGCCACGTCGCCGACGCGGACCACGCGTGATAACCGAGGACATCCGCGCCCGCGACGAGCGCGCCGGCGCGGACCTGCGAGCTGTCGGTGACGAGAATCGGCGACCACGACGTCGGCGTCAGCGTCGGCCACGGCGAATAGTCGTGCTCGCGCGTCGAGGGCGTCGGCGCGGACAGAGGCAGCGGCTGCCGTCCCTCGAGAGAGTCCGCCCGACGGACGCCGCCGGCCGTCGGATACGGCATCACGAACAGATCAAAACCGGCCGGCGTGTAGCCGACAAAGACGATCGTCGTGCCGTCGGGCGACACGTCCGGCCATGTGGCGCCGCCGGTGGTGTGCGTCAGTGGCCGGACCTCGGACGTTCCCTCTGTCGAAAATTCGTACAGGTTGAACGGCTCGCCCTCGCGTGCGACCGCGGCGACGATCGCGCGTCCGTCGGGGCGCCACGCCGGCGTGACCACGCGCGCGCCCGCGATCGACGCCACGCTGTGCACCTCCCTCGTCGCAACGTCGACGACGACGACGTCTGGCAATGCGCCGCGACGATGGCGCTCGACCGCGATCCGCCGTCCGTCTGGCGACCAGCGCGGCGCGTTGAACTGCGTGCCGTCGTCGGCCACGAGGACGCGCGTGCGAGCGTCCTGCGCGAGATCGATCGCGACGAGATCGCGCGCGCCCGGCCGGTCCTGCACCGCCACCATCGTCGTTTCGTCCGGCGACAGATCGGGATCGAGCACGCGCGCCTCGTGGGTGAGCGCGGTGACGCGTCCGCTTGTGCGATCGAGTGCGTAGAGGTCGCTGTACGATCCGACGTTGCGCCGCACCTCCTGCTGATCGAAATACACGGCCGTGCGTCCTGGCGCCGTGGTCGATCCGAGATAGCGTGTGGCGAGCCGCGCGTCGCGGCGGGTATCGAGGTTGATACGGTACATCGCCGGGAAGCCGTCGGGGTCCTGGACCGAATAGATCACCTCGCGCGGCGACGCGCGATCGAACCGCGGCCCAACCACCGTGAAGCCGCGGTGCGTCAGCGGCGTTCCCGCTTCGACGGCCCCGCCGCTCGGCAGCGACGCCTCGTAGTCGCGCCACAACTCGCCGAGCGATTCCCCGAACACGCGCCGGAACGCGCGCGAGCCGGTGTACGGCAGCGCCCGCGCGGTGTCGTTCGCCAGTTGCGCGAGCGTCGCGGCGCCGAATCGGCGCGCCAGGTACTCGTGAAAGCCGGCGCCGTACGCGTACGGACCGTTGCCGCCCGGCCAGTCGGTCAGGCCGCCGTTGACGCGGTCGATCGGCTCGAGCACGTGCCGGCGCGCCGCCTCCTCGACGAGGGCGGTGAAGTCGCCGGCGTGCACGCGGCCGAGGCCCGTCAGCGCGGTTTCTTCGTACGTCGCCAGCCCTTCGATTTGCCACGTCGGCAGGAACAGGTTCGGAAACGCCAGCGTCGTCCGGCCGAACACGCCGCGCAGATAACGCGCCCAGCCTTCCGATCGATCGAGGTGGACGATGTGCGTGAACTCGTGGGTGAAGACGACGCGGAGCCAGTCGTCGGCGTTGCCGATGAACTCCGAGCCCGCCGGCGCGACGGTGTAGATGACGATCGTGTCGTAGGGGACCGGCGTGGCGTAGCCGTTCGCGAACTCCGTTTGATCCGCGAGGACGACGTGCGTGCGGGCGGGCGGCGTGACGCCGAGCGGCTGCTGCAGCGCGCGCCAGGTCTGCTCGGCGATGCCGGCGAGGCGCGCGGCCAGCGCGGACTCGCCCTGGTGAAAGTAGATGATGAAGTGGTCGGTGGCGATCGTGCGGAAGCGCAGCGCGGGATCGAACAGCGTCGCGGCGTGTGCGTGCGGGCTACCGAGCAGCGCGGCGATGACGAGCGCGGCCCGCCATCTCACAGCTCCTTCTTCAACTCCGCGAGAAACGTCAGCGCCTCGATTGGCGTCATCCGGTCGACGTCGACCGTTTCGAGTTTCTTCCGCAGCGCCGCGTCGCCCGGCTCCGACGCGGACTGAAACAGCCCGAGCTGCCGCTGCGGATCGGACGGCGTGCCGCTGACCGACGGGCGTCCGCCGCGCGTCAGCTCGTCGCGTTCGAGCGCCGCCAGGATCTCGCGCGCGCGCGCGATCACCGCCGCCGGCAGGCCGGCGAGCCGCGCGACCTGGATGCCGTAGCTCCGATCCGATCGGCCCGGCACGATCTTGCGCAGGAAGATGATGTCGTCCTTCCACTCGCGCGCCGCGACGTGCGCGTTGACGACGCCGGGCGTCGCGTCGGCGAGATCGGTCAGCTCGTGATAATGCGTCGCGAACAGCGTTTTGGGCCGCGCGCGCACGTTCGTCGCGAGGTACTCCGCCACCGCCCACGCGATGCTCAGCCCGTCGAACGTCGCCGTGCCGCGCCCGATCTCGTCGAGGACGACGAGGCTGCGCGACGAGGCATGGTGGAGGATGTTCGCCGTCTCCTGCATCTCGACCATGAAGGTCGAGTGGCCGCGCGCGATGTTGTCCGACGCGCCGACGCGCGCGAAGATGCGATCGACGAGCGGCAGCTTGGCTTCGCGCGCCGGCACGAACGATCCCGCCTGCGCCATCACCGCCATCAGCGCCGTCTGGCGCAGATAGGTCGACTTGCCGCCCATGTTCGGCCCGGTCAGGATGACGAGCTGCGAGCCGGTGCCGTTCAGCGAAATGTCGTTCGGCACGAACGCATCGCCGGACGCGGTGCGATGCTCGACGACCGGATGGCGGCCGTCGGCGACGAGCATCTCGTCACCGTCGTGGACGTGCGGCTTGATGTAGTTGTTGAGGGCGGCGACGTCGGCGAGCGCCGCCAGCGCGTCGAGCGCCGCGAGCGCGCGCGCCGTCGCTTGAATGCGCGGCGCTTCGGCAGCGACGGCCGCGCGCAGCCGATCGAAGATCTCGAGCTCGCGCTCGAGGATCCGCTCGTCGGCGCCGAGGACCTTCTCCTCGTATTCCTTCAGCGCCGGCGTGATGAAGCGCTCGCCCCCCGCGATCGTCTGCTTGCGGTGGTAGTCGGGCGGCACCGCGTGCAGGTTCGACTTCGAGATTTCGATGTAGTACCCGAACACCCGGTTGTAGCGCACCTTGAGCGACGCGATGCCGGTGCGCGCGCGCTCGCGTTCTTCCATCTCCGCGATGATCTGCTTGCCGCCGCGGCTGATGCCGCGCAGTTCGTCGAGCTCGGCGTCGATGCCGTCGCGCGCGAAGCCGCCGTCGCGGGCGAGCGCCGGCGGATCGTCGACGAGCGTCGCGTCGATCGCCTGCCGCATGTCGGCGACGTCGTCGAGCTCGGCGACGAGCGAGGTGAGGAGCGGCGCCTGCAGCTCGCCGAGGATCGTGCGGACGCGCGGGACCACGCCGAGCGAGCGCTTCAGGCCGACGAGATCGCGCGGGCCGGCGGTGCCGAGCGCCACGCGCGCGATCAGGCGCTCGAGATCCTGCACCGCTTTGATCGCCTCGCGGAACTTGCCGCGATCCGTCGTGCGGAACGCCAGCTCTTCGACGGCGTCGAGCCGGTCGCGAATCGGCTCGAGCGCGACGAGTGGGCGCAGCAGCCACATCCGCAGCGTCCGGCTGCCGATCGTCGTCACCGTCTTGTCGAGTTCGTCGAGCAGCGATCCGTCGCGGCCGCCCTCCGATCCTTCGAGGATCTCGAGATGCTTCAGCGTCGTCGGGTCGATGAGCAGCGCGTCGGCGCGCTGGCGATACGCGATCGAGCGGACGTGCGCGAGATCGACTTTCTGCGTGTGCCGCAGATGCTGGACGAGCGCGCCCGCCGCCGAGACCGCGGCCGGATGCCGGTCGAGGCCGAACCCCTCGAGCCCCGCGGTCCGCAGTTGATCGACGAGCGCGCGTCGCGCCGCCTCCGGCTCGAACATCCAGCCATCGATCGCGGTGATCGGCAGGCCGGTCGCGGCGATGGGCGCCGGGACGCCGTTCGCGCCGTTGTCGTGCTGCGCGACGACGATCTCGCGCGGACGCAAGATCGCGAGCTCGTCGGCGAGCGCCTGCTGGCCGTCGGCGCCCGCGTACTCGGTGGCGCTGAACTCGCCGGTCGAGAGATCCACGAGGGCGACGCCGATCGGGTCCCCTGGCGGGAGCGTTCCGCTCGGCGGCAGCTTTCGCGCGCCCGTCGCGACCGCCATGATGAACGCCGGCTCGCGCGCGTCGAGATAGTTGACGTCGGTCAGCGTGCCCGGCGAGACGACGCGGACCACCTCGCGTTTGACGAGCCCCTTGGCCTTGCGCGGATCCTCGACCTGATCGCAGATGGCGACGCGAAAGCCTTTCTTGACGAGGCGCGCGATGTACGCGTCGACCGCGTGGTGCGGCACGCCGCACATCGGGATGCCGCCGCCGTTGGCGTCCTTGGAGCGCGACGTCAGCGTCAACTCGAGCGCGCGCGCGGCGACCAGCGCGTCTTCGTAGAACATCTCGTAGAAGTCGCCCATCCGGAAGAAGAGGATGGCGTCGCGATGCTGCTGCTTGGCGTCGAGATACTGACGCATCGCGGGCGTCGCCGGCGCTGACATAATGTGAGTGTAGCGCATGCGTGCACTGGCTCTGGACACCACCACGCGCGGCGGAAGCGTCGCGCTCGTCGTCGACGATCGCGTCGTCGACCAACGCGCGGGCGACGCGTCGCGGTCGCACGCGGAACGGCTGCCGACGGAACTGCTTCGCGTCGGCGACGCGCACGGCGTGGCGATCGCCGCCGTCGATCTCTTCGCCGTCGCCGCCGGACCGGGGTCGTTCACCGGACTCCGCATCGGCATCGCGACGATGCAGGGGCTGGCGTTCGTCGAGCGGCGTCCGGTGATCGCGGTGTCGGCGCTCGACGCGCTCGCGCAGATCGCGGCGATGGATCTCGCGCCGGCCGCGATCGTCGCCGCCTGGATCGACGCGCAGCGGGGCGACGTCTATTCCGCGGCCTATCGCGTCACCTCGGCGCCGCCGTTCGCGCCCGAGCGGCTGGCGGCGATCGCCGCGCCGAGCGTCGCCGATCCGGCGGCGATCGTCGAGGAGTGGGCGCGGGCAGGCGTGGCGCCGGCGCGGTGCGTCGGCGACGGCGCCGTACGCTACGCGGGCACGATCGCCGAACGGCTGCCGGACGCGGCGATCGCCGGCGCGCCGCTTCTCGCCGGTGCGATCGGGCGGATTGCGATCGTGCGCGCGCAGCGCGGCGACACGGGACACCCGGCGGCCGTGCAGCCGCTGTACGTCCGCCGACCTGATGCCGAACTCGATCGCGAACGACGCGCGCTGTCGCCATGACGTGGACGATCGCGCGGATGGAGACGGCGGATCAGATCGACGCGGTACTCGCGATCGAGGAAGCGGCGTTCACCAACCCGTGGACGCGCGAGATGTATCTCGCCGAGCTCGAGAACCGCAGCGTGTCCTACTGTTTTCTCGCGGCGACCGAGGAGGGGCAGGCGGTCGGCTTCTGTTCGTTCTGGAAAGTCGTCGACGAGCTGCACATCAACAACCTCGGGGTGCTGCCGACGTTCCGGCGCCGCGGCGCGGCGACGGCGCTGTTGACGCACGTGCTGGCCGAAGGCGCGCGTCTCGGCGCGCGGCGCGCGACGCTCGAGGTTCGGCGGTCGAACGAAGCGGCGCGCCGGCTGTACGAACGGTTCGGATTCAGCGTGGCCGGCGTCCGGCACGGCTATTACACCAAACCGGTGGAGGATGCTCTGGTTCTCTGGCGCGAATCGCTGACTTGAATCGGCCCGGTATTAGTGCTACTTTCGCGACAGCGATATGACCAAGGAGGCGGCGTATGAATGCCCAGACGCAGGATCTCAAAGACGTGCTGCTGCGGACCGATGAAGAATTCAGCCAGCTGGCCGCCAAGCATCACGAACTCGACGATCGCCTGCATCAACTGACCGCCAAAGCGTATCTCTCCGAACCCGAGCAACTCGAAGAAAGCACCCTGAAGAAACGCAAGCTCCAACTCAAAGATCGCATGGAGGACATTCTGCGTCGCCATCGCGATTACGTGCGCTAGCGGATTGAGACTCGATCCGGCCGGCGCGCCGTTCATTCTGGGTGCGCTGGCCCTGGCGATCCTCTCCGGCACGGCGATCGCGTGGGCGCTCGCGATCCCGTTCGTCGTGCTCGGCGCCGTCTTCGTCTTTTTCTTTCGCGATCCCGATCGCGTGTCGCCGGCCGACGAGGCGCTCGTCGTGTCGCCGGCCGACGGCCGCGTGATCGTCGCGGGTGCGGCGCTGGCCGAAGCCGCGCCGGCCTCCGACGCGCCCGGCGGGGGCGCGTGGCAGCAGGTGAGCATCTTCCTGTCGCCGATGGACGTGCACGTGAACCGGATTCCCGTGTCGGGCCGCGTCACGCGCGTCAGCTACACCCCCGGCAAGTTCCTGCCGGCGTACCGCGCCGACGCCGGCGGCGTCAACGAGCGCAGCGAGATCTGGATCGATCACGGCGGACAGACGATCGTCGCGCGGCAGATCGTCGGCATCCTCGCGCGGCGGGTCGTCTGCCGGGCGCAGACGGGCGCCGAGGTGCGCGCCGGCGATCGCTTCGGCGTGATGAAATTCGGCTCGCGGATGGACGTGTTTCTCCCCGCGACCGCGAGCATCCGTGTGAAAGTCGGGGACGCCGTGCGCGCCGGCGAGACGGTGATCGCGGTGCTACACTGACGCTCAGCGCTGAGTGTTGGGTGTTGAGTGTTGGGTGTTAAGTGCTCGGTGCTGAGTGCTGAGTGCTCGGTGCTGAGTGCTGGGTGCTGAGTGCTGAGTGCTGGGTGCTGGGTGCTGAGTCTTGAGTGCCTAGTGTCGTGTGCTGAGACTTGAGAGTTGAGAGTTGAGCGTTGACAACGGCGGCCTTCGTTTCTTCCGCCGGGCGGCGGATCGTCCGCGACGCCGGCTGCGCCGTGGCGTCTACCTCCTGCCCAGTCTGTTCACGCTCGGTAACCTGTTCTGCGGCTACGCCTGCATCGTCTACGCGATGCGCGGCGAGTTCGAGACCGCCGCGCCGTTCATTGGCATCGCGTTTCTGCTCGACGGGCTCGACGGCCGCATCGCGCGGTTGACGGGCGGCGAGAGCGAGTTCGGCGTGCAGTTCGATTCGCTGGCCGACATCATCTCGTTCGGCGTCGCGCCGGCGGTGCTCTCGTTCGCCTGGGGCCTGCAGCCGCTGGGGCGGCTCGGGTGGGCGGCCGGATTCGTGTTCGTCGCGTGCGCGGCGATGCGCCTCGCGCGGTTCAATATCCAGCACGGCGGCGACAAGCGGTACTTCGTCGGCATGCCGAGCCCCGCGGCGGCCGCCGTGCCGGCCGCGACCGTGTTCGCGTATCCATGGGGCCTCTACGACTATCGCGCGGCGCTGCCGGTGCTGATCGTCGTGCTGCTGCCGGCGGCGCTGATGGTCAGCACGATCCGGTTCCGCAGCTTCAAGACGCTCGATCTGCAAAGCCGTAAGCCGTACACCGCGCTCGTCGTCATCGCGGTGATGATCGCCGCCGTCGCGACGCATCCGCGCGCGGTGCTCGTCGTGATGGCGTACGGTTACCTCTCGTCGGCGTTCATCGGCCAGGCGATCACGCGCTTCAAGCACCGCAGCGGCCATGGCGCCACGCCCGGCGCGGGCGCCGACGCGGCCGATGCCTCGTCGGACCGCCGCGTCATATAATCACCGCCGATTTCCCTCTCTCTTGTGACGGAGGCTTCGATGCGCCGAGCGTCGTGCGTACTCGCGTTCGTGTTGATGGCCGGATCGGCGTGGGCCCAGACGCCGGCGCCGGACGGTGCGGCGCTGTACTCGCAGTACTGCGGCCGCTGCCATGACGGCGGCACGCCGCGCACGCCGCCGCGCCGCGCCTTGGCCGTCATGGCGCCCGAGCGCATCGTCGGCGCGCTCGAGACCGGATCGATGCGGACGCAGGGCGCCGCGCGCACGCCGGAAGAACGGCGCGCGATCGCGGCGTTTCTGAGCGGCAAGGCGATCGGCGAAACGCCGGCGCCGCCGCCGCTCAAGACCTGCGACGCGCCCGGTCGGACGGCGGCGCATCCCGCGTCGTGGAACGGCTGGGGCGTCTCGCTCGCGAACGACCGCTTCCAACGCGCGGCGGGATTCGGCGCGTCCGACGTGCCGAAGCTGAAGCTGAAATGGGCGTTCGCGTTTTCAGGCGACGCCTCCGCGGCGGTGCAGCCGACCATTGCCGGCGGACGCATCTACGTCGCGAGCGCGCCGGGACGCATCTACGCGCTGGACCTGCGATCGGGCTGCGCCTACTGGACGTTCGACGCGGACGCGCAGGTGCGCACGGCGATCGATGTCGCGACCGTCGCCGGCTCGCGCATCGCGGTGTTCGGCGACGTGGCCGGCAACGTCTACAGCGTCGACGCCGACACGGGCCAACTGCGATGGAAGAAGAAGGTCGAGGCGCATCCGGTCGCGCGGATTACCGGCACGCCGCGCGTGTACGGCGGACGCGTGTTCGCGACCGTCTCGTCGATCGAGGAAGTGATCGGTGCGAACCCGCAGTACTCCTGCTGCACGTTCCGCGGCAGCGTCGTCGCGCTCGACGTGGCGACGGGCGACGTGGCGTGGAAGACCTACGTCATCCCGGACGAGCCGAAGCCGACGCGCAAGAACTCGGCGGGGACGCAACTGTTCGGACCCTCCGGCGCGGCGATCTGGTCGACGCCGACGATCGACGAAAAGACCGGGTCGCTGTATATCGCGACCGGCGACAGCTACTCGGATCCGCCGGCGGACACCAGCGATGCGATCATGGCGCTCGATCTCAAGAGCGGCGCGATCAAGTGGTCCCGGCAGATGACCGCCGGCGACGCGTACAACCTCGGATGCGGCGCGACCGCGGGGCCGAATTGTCCGGACGCGAAAGGTCCCGACGTCGATTTCGGATCGCCGCCGATTCTGGTCAGCCTGTCGGGCGGGAAGCGCGCGCTCGTCATCGGTCAGAAATCCGGCGTCGTCCACGCGCTCGATCCCGACGATCGCGGCAAAGTGCTTTGGACGACGCGGATCGGCAAGGGCGGCGTGCTCGGCGGCATCGAGTGGGGATCGGCGTCAGACGGCAAGAACATCTACGCACCGTTGTCGGATTTGACGTTCGCGCAGCGTGCGGGCGAAGTGATGGGGCAGTCGCTCGATCCCGCGGCGGGCGGCGGGCTCTTCGCGCTGCGGCTGACCGACGGCAAAGAAGTGTGGCACGCGGCGCCGGCGGCGTCGTGCGGCGATCGCCGCAACTGCAGTCCCGCGCAATCGGCGCCCGCGTCGATTGGCGGAGGCGTCGTCTTCTCGGGATCGATCGACGGCCATCTGCGCGCGTACGCGCTCGCGAGCGGCGACGTCGTGTGGGATTTCGACGCCGTGCGGACCTTCGACACGGTCAACGGCACGAAGGCGCGCGGCGGCTCGTTCGATGTCGGCGGTCCGGCGATCGCCGACGGCATGATCGTCGCGACATCGGGCTACTCGCAGTGGGGCGGCGCACCTGGCAACGTCCTGCTCGCGTTCGCCGTCGACGGCAAATGAGTGTTGGGTGATGAGTGTTAGGTGTTGAGTGCTCAGTGCTGGGTGCCAGGTGCCGGGTGTTGGGTGCTGAGTGCTGAGTGCTGGGTGCTAGGTGCTGGGTGCTCGCTTCGGTTTGCGCCAACTCTTGGGGGCTTGCGTGCTCGACAGGTACTCCTCAAGCCTGACGCATTTGCCGGCGGCGTGGTTGGCGAGTTCCAACAGCGGGGCGATGTCGGATTCGGCCCAGTAGCGTCGGTCGACGCCGTCCTTCAGATGGTTGTGGGTTTCGTTGAGCGACGCTTTGGCAATCCGCAGATGTTGGGCGAACTGTGGGTGGTCGTAGTACCCGAATCCCTCGGCGATGTTCGCGAGGGTATCCGAAATTTCGTGTGTGGGGCATAGCATGAGGAGACGCTATGCGCCGCAGACGGAAGAATCTCACACCTGATACGCCGCTGACGCCTGTGCCAGACGAGATCCTGGATT